>JAABUS010005147.1_pt1 | contig 17635 bp, 14 predicted proteins | sample 5560161 | NCBI WGS metagenome assembly JAABUS01 (sample SAMN10711885, study PRJNA513376) | rock metagenome | isolation source: Antarctica rocks | place: Antarctica: Victoria Land, Trio Nunatak nord | collected 2016-01-04
GGCCAGCAGCTGCATGAGGATGCGGTGGCCGAGTGCGTCACCGGCATCCTTGAGCTCGCTTCCTTCAAGGCCTTGGCCGCGGAGGTTCGAGAGCTCCTGTCCGGCGGTGGTGGCCAACCAGGCCGCCAGCGCGTGGTCATCGGCCGGTGCTGCGGGCGTGGGCGTAGACGTCATGCCGCCGAGTGTTCCATGGCTGCTGCGGCCGTCAGCCCCTCAGGGGCTGAGCGGCCGCCACGAGTACTGCCTGGTCCGGCTCAGGGTTGTGCCGGACCGGAGAACAGCACCGGCGCCTTCCACCACACGTTGTCGATGCCAGGACCGGACACTGGCTGAGAGGGTCCGCTCAACGAGCCGGCCGTGAACGGGGAGCGGGTGAGCACCCCGGTCGTCGAGTGCACCGTGTAGACGGCGTCACTTGCGTAGAACATCTGGGCGATCTTGGAGAAGTCCACCCCGCTCGCTGTCGTCGAAAGCGTGAACTCCTGGGCGCCGACCAAGTCGTCGTAGGCCGTGAAGTAGCGCATGTACAACAAGTTCGAGCCGGTGACGGTGTAGTAGAGCCGGCCGTTGGTGAGGAAGGCTCCTGTCATGCGGCTCAACGACGTGGTGAACGCCGGCAAGTTGTGAAGGTCGACACCACTCGGCGTGCCGAACGTGCTGCCGTCGTAGCTACGTCGGAGCAGTGTGCCGTCGGTCTGCGCGGTGTAGAGCACGCCGTCGGCAGTCCACGCCGCGCGGACCGTGCTCCAGTCGATGCCCGGGTCGGGCAGCGCCGTTGGCGCTTCAGCCGACGAATCGTTGAACGAGCCCGACGAGAGCTGCGGCTGCCCGACGCCTCCAGCGGCGCGGTAGACCTCGGTAGGCAGGCTGACCTCGGTCGCCTGGCTCGGCGTGGATGCCGAGTAAGGGAACAGCGCGATCCGCGAGCGGGTCTGTCCTGATACGACGGGGTAGTCGCTCCCGACGTACAGGCCCTGCTCGTTGGCGTACAAGTCATAGACGCCGAGTTTCAGCGGGTGCATCGGGATCCAGTTCGTCAACGGCGTGCCGTTGACCGGATCGAGGGCAGCCATCCCGCGGTAGTCGACGGCGCCGAAGCTCTTGCGGTCCGCGGCGAAGGGGTTGTTCAGCCAGCGGAAGTGACCCCCGACGTAGGCGGCATGCTCGGTGACCTCGACCTGGGTGAAGGAGTCTCCGCCTGAGTACTCCGCCCAGTAGGGCGCCGCGTTGGTGTTGTTGGGGTCAACGTTCCAGCGCATGGCAGAGTCACATGCCCCGTTGGTGCCGTTGCCGTAGGCACCGGTGGTGACGGTGACGAAGTACGTAGCGTCCGGGGAGAACTGGGCGTCCTGGATGTAGTAGGCGTAACCCTGGTTACAAGAGTTCTGCTCGAACACTGGAGCCCGCCAGCTGGTCAGCGTCAACGACGTGGCCTGCACGGAGAACACGGCGATCTGGCTGTGCAGGGCACCGTTGACCGTGTTGAAGTTGCCGCTGATGAGAAGCGAGCTGCCGTCAACAGCGACGTCGACATTGTTGACGTACGTGACACCCGCACCGTGGTGGGTGCCGGTGATGGATTGGCTCGCTCCGGCCTGCGGCTTGCCGGTGGTGGGATCGAGCTCCGCCAGGAAGTTCGATGTCACTGCGTTCACCTTGTAGAAGTGGCCCACCACGAACAGCCGGTTTCCGTAGCTGTCGAGGTCCTGAACACCGGCGGCCAGGTTGGCTGTGAATCCTGCTACCCGCTGACCGGTGGTGGCCGACAGCTTCACGAGCCGAGAAGCTGAGGTGCCGTCGAGGCTGGAGAACCCGCCACCGACGAAGACCGAGGTGCCGTCGGGGGCAGCCAGGACGACGTTGACGAGGCCACCGCTGAAGGAAGGCTTGAACGTCTGCGAGATTCTCCCGGTGGACTTGTTGAACGCCACGATGCCCGCGCGATCATAGATCGCACCGGTGGAGCGCTCCTTCACCTGGGTGAAGGTCCCTGCCAGGATCATCTGGGTGCCGACCTCGGTGACCGAGGTGACCTTGCCATCCAGCAAGTCCGGCGTCTGGTAGACCGGCTTGGTGGCGACCAGGGGGCCGTCGGGAACCATGGTCGCGAGGCTAGAAGTGGCGGTGCCCGCGGTCGCGAGAACACAGATCGCCGCGAGCAGAGCGGCTGCGAGACGCTTGGGAAACATTCGGGGAGGACCTTCCGACGGAAGCATTACTGAAAGTAACGAGTCGCGCACTGAACGTAAGGATGCGCGTTGACTCTCATGATGAGAACCTCATTGTGCCACCCCCCGCGGGGCAGCGGAAATGCTTGGGAAAAATCCCCGAACATAATTCACTGCGTATCCGGGTGATGACTATGAGTAGGAGAATCAGGGCGCAACGGGGAATGTAATATTCCACTGCGGCAGGACTGCGCCGGCGCGGCCCAGATGCGTCGTCCGCCTGCCGGACCCCCTCGAGTGTTCTAGGCTCGTCTCGCACGGGGTGGGAGTCGTCCGGACCCCACGCACATCGGTTCCTGAGCGCGGGCGCGCGCAGGCGAAGTGGCAGGGTGGCAAGGTGGCGCACGTGCTTGACCTGGGTGAGAACCGGGAGACGCTGCCTCGGCTCACGTCCGCGCGACCGCTGGTGCTCTTCATTTCCTTGTTTCCCCTGTGGTGGCTGCTCGGGTTCGGAGTCTTGGGGTTTCACGTCCTCGGGCTGATCATGGCGATTCAGCTGTGGCGCCGGGGCTCCATCTCGACGCCTGCCGGATTCGGCTTCATGCTGGCGTTCTTGGTGTGGTTCGGGCTCAGCATCACCGTGATCTACGAGGATGCGCCGTTCGCCCAAGAAGAGCGCGGGCTGGCGCACATCGTGCCTTTCCTGTTCAACCTGTCGTGGTTCATGCTCCTCGCCATCGTCGTGCTCTACATCGGCAATCTGCGCGAGGAGGAGCTGTCGAGCGCGCTCGTACTCAGATTGTTCAGCACAATGTTCCTCGTCACGGTCGCCGGCGGTTATCTCGGAATGCTCTTTCCGTACGCCGACTTTCCTTCGGCGTTCGAGCTGATACTCCCCGGTTCGCTCGCTAACCAGGACTTCATCCGGGTGCTCATGCACATATCCTTCGCAGAGATCCAGGATTTCCTCGGCTTCACGACCGCTCGCCCACGGGCACCCTTCAACTACACCAACACCTGGGGCGGAACACTGGGCGTCACGCTGCCGTTCTTCGTCGTTCACTGGAGCGACCGCTCCCGCCCGCGGCTCCGCAAGCTCCTGCCTGTCGTGCTCGTCGTCGCCGCGGTCCCGGTCGTCGTCTCCTTGAACCGCGGTCTCTGGCTGGGACTCGCGCTGATGGGCGCCTTCTGGGTCCTCCGCAGTGTGCTGCGCGGACACCTGCGCGTGGCAGTCGCCGCCGGCGTGGTGGCCGCCGTGGGTATCGCCGCACTCTCGGTCGGCCCAGCAGCATCCCTGGTCAACGCCCGCCTCTCGGCCGACCAGTCCAGCAACGCCGGCCGCACCGAGCTCGCCAGCTACTCCCTCCGCAGCGTCTTCACCGGGTCTCCGCTCTTGGGCTTCGGCACGACCCGGACCCTCACCGGCAGCTTCCACGGCATCAACGGAGCGCGGACGGAAGACTGTCGACTCTGCGCACCGCCACAGATGGGCACGCAGGGGGTCTTCTGGTACCTGCTCTACGCCCACGGTGCCTTGGGGCTCTTGCTGTTCATCGGCTTCGTGGCGACCCGCTTGTTCAGGGCACTGCCCGACGACGACCCGGTGGCCGTTGCGTGGGTGGCTGCCGCGGCGTTCATCGGCCTCACGTCTCTCATCTACGACCTCCTCAATGCGCCACTGTTCTTCTTCTTCGTCGGCCTTGGACTGGTGTGGCGTCATCAGCGAAGCGCTGAGAACAGCGGTGTGCCGGCATGAGCGGACCAGCGCCGTCACATCTCGATGAGCTGACCGAGACGATGGAGCTGCTCACTGGCTGCCGTCCCGTGCAGGGACGGTCTCCGACGTCTCCCTCCACACACACCTGGCTGATCATCCCCGGCCGCTCACGGCCGCGCATCCTCATCCCGGCGCTGAGTGCCGGACCGGCGACGCTGGGTCGGACGAGCGCTGCCCTGCCCGCGAGTCGACAGCTGACACGCCTGCTGCTCGCCCGGACGTTGGACGGGCCGCTGTCACGGTTCTGCCCGACGATGTCAGTGCCACGTCCGGACGACGACGACTTCCTGAGCCATCTGGCCGAGGTGCTCGGCGTCAGCGTCACGGTCAGCGTGACCATTGGTGCTCGACGCAGCAACCGCAAACCGGTCCTCGAGGTCTTCGACGACGACGGCACCTCGCTCGGTTTCGCGAAGATCGCGCTCACACCGCTCGCGGGTCGGCTTCTGGAGACGGAGAAAGCCGCCTTGCAGCGACTCGCACCCCATGCCTTTCACCAGCTCCGTGTGCCGGCTGTCCATGCCGAGGGCAGTTGGCGCGGTCACCCGTTCATGGTCACGGAGTCCCTGCGGACACGGTGGCGGCGGTTGGACGACGATGCGCTCATCGCGGGGCTGCTCGACCTGCACGCGATCGTCCCCCCGCGCACGCTGAGGGTGCGCGAGACCAGCCATTGGTCAGACCTGCTGGCCGTCGCGGCAGAGCCCCCCGCCGGGACACCACCGGCCTTGCCGGGCGTCCTGTCGGCGGTTGACGCGAGGTTCGGTGACGAGGAAGTGCTGGCGGGCGCCAGCCACGGGGACTGGTCGCGATGGAACATGTCCGCTGGTAGAGAACGGCTCAACGTCTGGGACTGGGAACGTTTCGATTCCACCGGCGTCTGGGGAGTCGACGCCGCTCACCTGCAATGCTTCCCGATCATCCAGAGGTCGCTGCACCGGCGAGGTGACATCACCCATGATCAGCTGACTCGCGCTGTCGCACCGACCCTTGCCCAGCTGCCGGTGACACTCCCCGCTGACGAGGTCGTCGACATCTATCTGGCCGCCATGATCACGCGCTACGCCACAGATGACCCCGAAGGTGAGCACGTTGGCAGCATGGGCCTGCTCGGTCTCATGACATCGTTGTTGCTGAGCCGCTACCCCGCCGTGTATGGGGTCCAGCCATGACGACGGCTCCGGGCAAGGACCAAGCCAACACCGGGCCGGTCTCCGCGGCCAAGCGGACGGTTCGAAGGGCCTACGAGGTCGCCGGGGTGGTCACCAGCAAGCACCGGGTACTGCCTGACTACCTCATCATGGGTGCGCAGCGCTGCGGCACGACCTCGCTGCAGCGGTTGCTGTGCCAGCATCCGTCAGTCAAGGCCCCACCTTTCCGTAAGGGCGTTCACTACTTCGACCTGCGTTATCAGCATGACCTGCACTGGTACCGAGGTCATTTCCCCATCCGACGCCCCGGTCGTGACACCGTCTGCGGCGAAGCCAGTCCGTTCTACCTGTTCCACCCGTTGGCGCCGACTCGCATTGCCGGCGATCTTCCCCGGGTCAGGCTCATCGTGTCGCTTCGCGACCCGGTCGAGCGCGCATTCTCGGCGTACAAGCAGGAGCGGTACCGCGGCTTCGAAGACCTGGCGTTCGAGCAAGCACTCGCGGCCGAGCCCGTCAGGATCGCGGGCGAACGCGAGCGCATGCTGGCCGACCCCACCTACGTGAGCTACGCGCTCCAGCACCACGCCTACCGGGCCCGTGGACAGTACGCGAGCCAGGTCGCCCACCTGTTCTCCTTGTTCGGACGCGAGCGTGTGCACGTCGTCGACTTCGGTGACCTGACCGACTCACCGGATCGTGTCTGGGGTCCACTGTGTGAGTTCCTGGGCTTGGAGCCGTGGACGCCGAAGACCTTCCCGCACGGCAACGCCCGGCCTAGCGCCGACATGGATCCACTGCTCAGGTCCGCCCTTCGCGAGGACTTCGTGGAGTCGAACCAGGAACTGGCCGAGATGTTGGGATGGACGCCGTCATGGCTGCACTGAGATCCCCTGACCAGCGACTGCGCGCCTACTGGAACCTCGTGCGCGAAAGGTTCGTCGCGCTGCTCGTGCTCACCGCCGTCGGAACGTTCGTCGGTCTCCTCGTCGGGCTGACGCCTGCGCCGGTCTACAGCACGACCGTCTCGATCAATGTGGACTCCCTCCCCTCGGGCACGACTGCTCTCGGTCCCTCCAACCAGCGAAGGTCGATCGACAGTGAAGCCCAGGTGCTGACGTCCGATGCAGTCTTGACCGCGGCTGCGCGGTCGGCAGAAGTAGAGATGGGGCCGAGCACTCTTCGCTCCCGGCTCGTCGTGACGGCCGCGCCGCTGTCCAGGGTGCTCCGGCTCAAGGTGACTGCCTCGGCTCCCGGCACGGCGAAGACGTTGGCTGCTGCCATCAGCTCCGCGTTCGAACAGGCTCGCAGCGACGACGACAGCCAACAGCTGAGGACGCTTCAGGCGAGCCTTGACCAGCGTCAGGACGCCCTTCGGCGCCAGTTCGCAGCGCCCGAGTTCGGCGCCTCCTTGAGCCGCGACGCAAGCAGGAGCCTCCTCCGGCGCTCGCAGGCTCTGCTGCACAGGGTAGAAACGATGCGTCGCGACTTCGTGTTCGCGCGCCCGCAGACCACGACGACGGTCCTCGGGACGCGCAGCGAGTCGGGGTTCCTCGACGTGCGGCCACGACTCTTCTCAGACGTCACCACGGGAATGGGTCTCGGGATCACGGTGTGGATGCTGTACGCCCTCGGCCGCGCTGCTCGGCCAACACGACACCGCGCTCCATGACGGCGCCGACTGTCGTAGTCGTGATCCCGACACTCGGTCGAGACGACAGGCTGAGACGCACGATCGACAGCGTGCTTGCGCAGGACTACGCGGGCGACGTCCGTATCATGCTCGTCTTCGACGGCCCCCCCGACTCCGACGCAGACAGGTGGGATCTGCAGCAGCCTGGCCGCGCGGTCACCCATCACGTCCTGACGAAGCGGATAGGCCCGGGACCCGCGCGCAACCACGGCGTCGCGGTGACATCCGAGGAGCTCGTCGCGTTCTGCGACGACGACGACATCTGGCGTCCGACCAAACTGCGGCGTCAGGTCGAGGCCCTCGACCAGACTGATGCCGTCGCCTGCTTCTGCGGCATCGCGGTGCACCACGGGGGTCGGGTCGTCGAACGGACTCCAACAGAGCCTGAGCTCAGCTACCGTCACATCCTGCAGACGAGGACGGCAGCCGCTCATCAGTCGGCACTTCTGACGACCCGTGTCGCCTGGGACGAGACGGGCGGCTTCGACGAAGCCGTTCCTGGCAGCTACGGCGAAGACTTCGACTGGCTCATCCGGATCGCCCGCCTCGGGCACATCACTGCGGTCGCTGAGACCCTCGTGGATGTCGACTGGCACCCCGGATCGCACTTCGCGCGCAGGTGGGACCTGATGGACCAGGCGCTCGACTACCTGATGGACAAACATCCCGACCTGCAGGCGGACCCGCGCGCCCGATCGCGGATTCGTGGTCAGCAGGCCTTCGCCTGCGCAGCTTCCCGGAGACGCGGCCGTGCTGTGCGGCTGTGCTGGGACGCCTGGAGGACCCGACCGGCCGAACCACGCACGTACCTTGCGTTGCTGGTGACGATCGTGCCGTCCGCTGCCAACGTCATCTTGGCAGCCTTGCAGCGGTTGGGACGCGGAATCTGAGTCACCGGTACCCGTAGCGCCGCCGCGACACAAGCGTCAGCGCGGTGACCAAGGTGCGCCGCCACGAATTCATTTCGCGTCGCCACGCGTCGTCTGCGACCAAGCTGATGGGGCCGTTGGTGAAGCGCATCGGGTTTCCGGCCGCGCTGTGGCTCGGTGTCAGATCGATCACCGGCTGCCCGAGCTCGCTTGGAGCACCCGCCACATCGAGGAAACGCAGCACGTCAGCGACCGTGTGCGCAGGATCGGCGACCAGGTCCTCGTAGCGGACGACGAGCAGGGGTACGCCGAGCCGACCCAGCATGGAGAACATGAGGTTGTACGCCGTCCAACGCGCGGCCGAGGCGGCAACCGAGTACCGCGGCATGTAGGTGGTGGCGGACGTGACCTCTGGCCGCCGCATCGTCTTGGACCATGAGTGGGCGACGCCTCGGGGGTCGCGGACGATGAGGACGGCGCGCAGGTGGATGCGAGAGCGGCGAAGCAAGTAGGCGTAGGACGGGTGCTTGCTCGAGTCCACCAGCACCTGCCGGCCCGAAACCTCGGCTGCTGCTGCGTACAGCTGCTCGGCGACGCGTGCCAGGCGGTCCCGCGACAATCGCCGTCCCGACGGGGAGAGCCCGGTGACGAGGCCGGGAAGGTACTTCATCCTCAGCACCCGCTCGCGCAGCGCAGCAACCATGTCGCCGGGCAGACCGTCCCAGCCGCCGTAGGCGAGATCACCGACCTTGGTCCAGAAGCTGCAGTCGGTGAAAGCCAGCCCGCACCCGCAGCGCTCCCCCTCCGGCGCACCATGCTTCCACAGGTACAGAACCTCCCCGAGGGGCTGCACCTCGCCGACGTGCGACACCAGACGCTCGAGCAGCGTCGAGCCGCTTCGGCCGTAACCGCCGATGTAGCACACGGTTGGGTAGGTAACACTGCCCAGCACCGCCCTGAGCTCCCGTGAAGCGTTGTCAATCGCTCGCTCAGCCCCAGACTCCTCCGGATCCACCGCAAAGCGACCGGGATCTGCCAGGATCTCGTCCAGCGCCAGCCGCAAGGACGCCTCGTCCGTGGCGGGGCGAAGCTGGCCCACAGCCGCCAGCTGCTCGACGAAGTCCACCTGATGGTCGTCCACGACCTCACCGAGTGCGGCCAACCGGGGAACAGTGACCGGAAGCCGCCCGCACGCCCGCGCCTCCACGACTGACATCGGCCCACCCTGCACGACGACCGCTGTTGCCTCGGCCATCTTGCGCTGCAGCTCGTCGTGCGGCAGGAAGTCGACACTGCGGCAGTGAACAGGGGCGCGCGCGGTGCCACGCTGCATGAACACGCTGACGCCGCTATCGCGAGCCCACGAGTCGACCCAGCGCACCAACCGGTCAAACGGATGGTGATCCGACCCCACCGTCACGAACACCTCGGCCGGCTCTGCGCTCGGCGGTTGTCTCGTCACAGGAGGGGCCCGACGAGCGTCGACCCGGGATAAAGGTCCATCTGTCCTGGCCACTGGACCAGGAAGGACGTCGACAGGTGGCGGCAGAGGCGACCGGTGAGGGTGCGCGTGCGCACCCGGTCGTAGACCTCGATGTAGACGGTCGGCACGGCGAGCATCCGCGCGGCGAGGAAGAACGGCAGCGCGACACCCGCACCAGTGGACACGACGATGTCGGGGCGCCGAGACCGCATCAGCCGGTACGCGAGAAGCATGTTACGAGCAGCATTCGGCAGATTCCGCGTCGTCGGGTGATGGGCGTGGACGACGTCACTCTCGTGCTGAAGGTGAAACCGGGCGTCGGCCTTGTCGAACGTCACCCAGGTGCGCTCATGCTCGCGCCACCAGGGTTCGAGGCGCATGAGCTGGGCAAGATGGCCACCCGTCGATGCGACGAGCATTGCTCGCGGCGAGTCGCTCAAAGCTTGTCTGCGAATCATTCCATCCCCGGGGTCCTAATGGTCTGTCACTAGAGAGTTGCTGCCGAACTCGAAGGGCCACTCCCCCGAAGCAGAACCAAGCACCAACATTACTGCGAGGTTCGAGCCTTTGTGATCGACTCCACCGAGATCGTTGGGTCCTCTATGCTGTCCGAGACCATCAACAAGCCAGCGCGCGTTAGGGAATCCTCGTTGCCAACTGCGTCATCTGTGACCTATCGCCCGGGCTCCGTACTGCTGGCACTGCGACGTCGGTGGATGTTTCCGGTCGGCGGGCTCATCGTCGGCGCGCTGCTCGGCCTCGCGTTGGCGAGCGCCACCGGAGCGAACTACACCGCCTCGTCATCGGTCCTGATCACGCCGTTGGTGGGGAACGCCTACTCAGTTGCCTCCACCGGCACTGCCACGGACCTGGCGACCAGCGTGAACACCGAGGCCCTTGTCGCGGTGTCCGATCCGGTCCTGGAGATCGCAGGCGACCTCCCGGGGACCGACCTGACTGCCACGGTCGAGACCAACTCTCAGGTGATCCGCATCAGCGCCTCCGACTCGGCCGCTGGAGATGCCGTCGAGACCGCCAACACCGTCGCCGAGGCCTACCTCCAGTACCGCAGCGAGCTCGCGAACCGAATCGTGGAGGGGCAGCAGGCACGTCTCGAGTCCCGCATCGTTGCGCTGCGGGAGCTGGTGGGACAGGACCGAGAGCGCTTGCGCACCGCTACGAGCAAGCAGGCGAAGCTCTTGTCCCAGCGCATCTCGAGCAACCTCGGACAGGTCTTCTCGCTCAGCAGCCAGGTGGCCGAGCTCGGCACCGGGTCGCCGGGACGCGTCCTCGTCTCGGCGACCGCTGATGGCGCTCCTCGAGGACTGCTCTCGCTGGCGCTCACGCTAGGGTTGGCGCTCGTGGGCGCGGTGATCGGCTTCGGGTGGGCTGTGGCCCGGCGCCGCCGCTGATCAGTCTCCGATGAGCGACTCCGCAACAGCCGACCAACGTGCCGAGGTCACCAAGCGCATCGCGCGCGAGGGGCTCGTCAACGTCCTTGCCACCGGCATCGGCTCGCTGTTGCAGTTCCTGCTGCTGGTGCTGGTGACGCGGAACTTCGACACCGATACCAGCGGCGCGCTCTTCACCGCCACGTCGATCTTCCTCATCATCGTTGCGGCGTGCGTCCTCGGGACTGACCAGGGCTTCGTCTGGCACCTGGCGACGCTTCGAGCGTGGCAGCGTCGGCTCGACATCGGCCCCGCCCTGAGGTCAGGCCTGGTGCCGATCTTGGCGACCGGTGCCGTCATCACGTCGGCCGGTATCGTCGGGGTAGAAGTCATCGCTGAGTGGTTGCACGTCGACAGTCCCGGTGGCCGCATCTTCGTACTCGCCCTGGTGATTGCCCTTCTCCCTGCCTGCCTCGAGACCTCCATGCTGGCTGCGACGCGCGGGCTCGGCTACGTGCGGCCGACTATCCTCGTCGACCGGCTCAGCCTGCCGCTCATCCAGGTGGCTGCAACCGCGGTGGTGGTCCTGACCGGCGGCGGGCTCGCTGCGCTGGGTGCTGCTTGGGGGTCGGGCTACGTGGTGACCGGCGTGCTGGCCACCTGGCGGGCCCGCAAAGCGGTCCGCGACTTCGCGGCAGTGGAAAGCGTGCGTGCAGAGCCGCCGCTGCCCCGACGGACACGGTCGGTAGTCCGGTGGGAGTTCTGGCGAAACACGATCCCACGCATGTGGATCAGGCTCTGTCAGATCGGGGTGCAGCGGCTCGACATCGCTGTCATCGGGCTGGTCGTGTCATTGCGCGACGCCGCCATCTACACGGGGGCGAGCCGGCTGACCGTTCTTGGGCAGATTGCCACGCAGGCGGTCGTTCAGATGGCGCAACCGCACTTCGCGAAGCTCCTGTCCATGAAGGAGTACGGGCTGACGCGCGACATCTACCGCACGGCGACGCGTTGGTTCGTGCTGGCCACGTGGCCGCTCTACCTCACCGGCATCGTGCTCGCGGACAAGGTCCTGCGCCTGTTCGGAGACGAGTACCGGGCCGGCGCTACCGTCCTCGTCCTGCTGTCTTCGGCGATGCTGATCGCTTCCTTCGTCGGGCCCATCGACACGATCTTGACCATGTCCGGCCGCAGCGGGCTCTCACTGCTCAACTTCGCAGCTGCTCTTGTCGTCGACATCGCGCTGCTGGCCCTGCTGCTGCCGCGATACGGAATCATCGGAGCCGGCATCGCCTGGGCGACCGCGATCGCCGTGCGGAACCTGCTGACGCTGCTTCAGGTATGGCGCCTCTACGGCGTGGATCCGTTCTCGTGGCTACTCGTGAAGCTGGCAGGTGCATGCATAGTCTGCTTCGCTGCCATGCCGGGCATGGCACGCCTCCTCGCGCCCGATTCCCTGACCGTGTTGCTGCTTGCTCTCCTGCTCGCAACGGCCTGCTACGTTGCGCTGCTGGCGCGTTGGCGTGATGGCTTGGAGCTGACTGCATTCCTTGCTATCCGGGACAGGCGGCGTCGTTTTGCGGGAGACTTGCCGGACGCCTCGACGACAGGTAAGGACAGGACACGATGAGATCGCTGCTGGCAGGCACGTCGCTGGTTCTCGGCGTCGTCGTGACCGCTTCGATCACCACGCCCATCGACCAGCCCTCCTACGCCCCGGCGAATGTCGTAACGTCGGCGTCAGCCAGCGCAACCACTGCGGCCGCCTTGCCGCGTTGTCACCTCACCAAACGACTGGTGCCTACCTGTGGGCGACTCTTCGGGGTCGCCGCACCGCCCGTTCCCGGACAGACGTGGCGAGAGTCTTTGTACGGGTTCCAGCGGCAGATCGGGGCGAACGTCGACATCGCGCACTACTACCACTCGGGTCAGTCCGAGATCTGGCCGTCCCGCGACGAGGCCTTCCTCACCCACCACGGCAAGATCCTGCTCGCGAACTGGAAGCCCACCAAGACGTGGCGCCAAGTCGCATCGGGGCAGGCGGACCCCTTCCTCCGGGCGACCGCACGGCGCATCGCCTCTCGGGTGCACGGCCGGATGTTCCTCACCATCAACGCCGAGATGGAAGACGAGGTTGTTGCGGTCACCGGGGGTGGCCACACAGCGAAGAGCTTCGCAGCGATGTTTCGTCACGTGGTCAGGGTGATGCGCGGTGTCGCAGGGAACAAGATCGTTCCGGTGCTCTGCTACACCGGCGCCGGCCATTGGAGTCTCAAGCCCTGGTACCACTCGCTGTACCCGGGCGACCGAGTAGTCTCCTGGATCGCCGAGGATCCGTACGGGTACGGCACCAACCCCGAATACCGGGCGCCCTTCCGCGGGATCGTCAACAGAAAAACCCAGGCGACGCCGAGCTGGCCCGGGTTCTACACCTACATGACGCGGCGCCACCCGGGAAAGCCGATCATGCTTGCCGAGTGGGGGGTTGCCGAAGACTGGGGTGACCTAGCCTATAAGCCTCGAACGTTTCGGTATACGCCACGCGCCATGCGCGACCGCTTCCCACGATTGAAGGCGATCGTCTACTTCAACCGCGCTTTGGGACCGATGGGGAACATGAGCATCGACTCGACCATCTGGAGCCTTGCCGCTGCCCGTCGGATGGCCGCCAGTGGCCTCTTCACCAGAATGAACAGTGACAGTTGGCCTCGCTGAACCGCTCACGCCGGCCGGGCGCAGCTGGCCGTAGGCCGGTGGTCGTCACCGGGCTCCCCCGCTCGGGGACCAGCTGGGTCGGCACGATGCTCACGCTGTCGCGGGAGACCGTCTATGTGAACGAACCCATGAACCCCTCGCATCCACCGGGCAGGTGCCCTGGCGTACTCAGCCATGACATCACTCATCGCTTCGAGTATGTGCCGGGGACCGACCCGGCGGCATGGCGCGCCGCGTTTCAGGAGACGGCAGCACTGCGTTACCACCTCATCGCCGAGCTTCGTCGCAACCACGCGCCGTACGACCTCGCGCGTGCTGCCAAGTACCAGGCCGCCTTTCTACTCGGGCGCTTCACTCGACGGCGGGCACTGCTGGACGATCCTTACGCCGTGCTCTCGAGCACTTGGCTCGCCGACGAGATCGGGGCGACGGTCATCGTGCTGGTGCGTGACCCGGTGAGCCTCGTCGGCAGCTGGGCCGCGCTCGGCTGGCGGGCCGACCTCCATGACCTGCTGTCGCAGCCAGCATTGATGAGCGAAGTCCTCGCGGACCGGGAAGAGTGGCTACGTCAGGCCGCGGACTCAGGCGACGACGTGCGGTCCCTGGCGACCCTGTGGAACGACGTCTATCTGGCGGTGTCCCGGTTGCCGCATCCCGACGTACACCTGGTCCGCTATGAAGATCTCGCGAACGACCCGGTTCCCCAGTTCAGGCATCTCTACGAGCTCAGTGGGCTGACGTGGAGTCCGAGGGTGGAACAGCGCGTACGCACTGCCACCTCCGGTGAATCAGCCGGCGGCGGCGCCTTCTCGTGGCACCTGCGCAGTGGTGCGTCGCGCACTGCCTACTCGGCGCAGGACAGCAGGGCAGCGGTCGGCCGGGCCCGCCAACGAGTCGACTACGCCACCCGACGGTCCGTGGAGCACTGGGCGCGGGAGGGCATCGACGCCTTCGTCACAACGTAGGTCGGACGAACCGGTCTAGGACCAGGCGTCCCCAGGGGCTGAGGGTCGTGGTGTCCGACAGCTGGTTCACCCCTCCCGTCAAGGTGTTCGCATTCGGCCAGCGCCAGTTGAAGGCGATCAGGCCGCTGCCACCGTCCTCCCGCACCCACGTCGCGCTCCAGGCGAGGAACTCGTGCGCCCACGCAGGTGAGTTCAGCCGTCCAGGACCGTTGTCGGCACCGACCTCGTCGACAATGACGGGGTAGTCCGTGACGAGGTCAGCCCATCCCGCCCGCGCGGCGGCTACCTGGCCGAACGGGGCGCTATCTCCACAGCGGTCGGTCAGGAAGTCGACGCAGTTGTCGCCGTAGGCGTGGGCCCCGAGGATCAGGTTGTGCGCAGGGTCGAGCAGCCTGCGCTTGGTCAAGAAGCTGAAGTCCTGCGAATAGTGGATGCCGTTGATGACGATCGGGTTGGCGAATCCCGTACGCCGGATCGCATCGATAAGGGCTTGCTGCTCGTGGTACCACAGCCCGACGTTGCTGCAGTGCCGCTCCGGGGCCCGGCAGTTCGGCTCGTTCGACGGCTGCAGCCACACGCCAGGGTCGTCGCCGTACCGGTCTGCCAACGAGGCGACCCACGCAAGGCTCCTCCCGAACGGTGCCGTGTCCTCCGCGTTGCTGATCTCTACGACGAGCCCCCGGGTGCGCGCGGCGTTCACTGCTCGGTCGAGCTGAGCGAGGTAGGCGGCCGATCCCCCGTAAGGCTCTTGGTCAGTGGTCACGAAATAGCGGACGAGGTTGAAACCTCGCGCTGCGATCGCCGAGAGGTCGGACTTGAGGTTGTCGCGGTTGACGTCGACGTATCCACTGGGGTCGGCAGGGTCGTCGCCGTAGAACACACCGTAGGCCGCCACCACCCCGCGCACGACGAACCGCTCCCCATCGGGGTCAACGATGACCCTTGCGACGCGGCGGCTCGGCAGGGCCGAGTCGAGCTGGATCAACTGTGACCCGTAGTGCCCGGTCGCGGGATTCGTCGGTGACGACGAGCCGGCATCACTCGTCGACGGAGCAACGGGCGTCGGCTCGGTCGCTGTGGTTGACGGACTAGCCGTGCAGCCCGCCATTGTCAGCAGGGCGATGATCGCATACGCGGCCCTGCAGCGATGGCGCTGCATTGTCTACCTCCCGGGCGCCATTGAGGGCGGCGTGCAGTCGAGCGTAGCAAGCCCGACCAGTATCCGGGCGAGAGCAGTTGCTACCGGGTGGGCCCGACGAAGTTGTTGACGACATGGCGGCCCCACACACTCAGCTCCGTGGAGGTGTTGGCGACTCCGACAACACCGGTCATCGTGTTCGAGTTCGGCCAGCGCCAGTTGAACGCGACCAGACCGCTACCGCCGCCGTTGGCCACCCAGGTGGCGCTCCACCGCGTGAAGTCGTCTGCCCACTGCATCGAGTTGCCGAGGCCGCCGCCGTTGTTCGCACCAACTTCGTCCACCATCACCGGGTACTGCGTGGTGAGGTCGGCCCAGCGGGAGCGCACCGCTGCGATCTGGCCGGTCGGGTACTTCCCGTTGCAGGTGGAGGCACCGAAACTCAGGCAGTCATTGGCGTAGATGTGGGCACCCAGGATGAGGTTGCCGTTGGGGTCGTTCAGCCGGTAGTCGGTGATGAACGACAGTGTCCACGACCAGTTGATGCCGTTGATGACGATGGGGTTGGAGAACCCGGTGCCCCGGATGGCGTTGATGTAGCGCTGGTGCTCGGACTGCCAGGTCGCCTTGTCCTGGCAGGTCGCTGCGTAGACCTGGCAGTTGGGCTCGTTCATGGGCTGGAGCCAAACGTACGGGTCGTTCTTGTAGTGCGCCGCCAGGTAGGTCAGCCAGTCTACGGTCTGGGTGACGTTGGTCCCGTACTTCCCAGCCGCGTTGGCGAGCTCCACCACGAGCCCCTGTGCGCGGGCTGCGGCCACGACGTCGTCGAGCTTGCTGCGGTACTCGGCCTCGGTGCCGTAACCGGTGTGGTTGGAGGCAACGAAGATGCGGACTTGGTTGAAGCCGTAGCCCTTGATCGCCGCCATGTCGGCAGCAGCGTTGGTGTAGTTGATCGTGTGGTACTTGCTGAAGTGCGTCGGGTCCTCACCGAAGAACACGCCGTAGGCGGCGGCGACTCCGCGCACCGTGAACGGTTGGCCGGCCGGGTCGAGGATGCATTGAACCTGCGACGATCCCAACCAGGCCGCGCTGATCCCGGGGCACACGTCAGTGGAAAAGCCCGTCGTAGGAGTAGGAGTCGGCGTGGGAGTCGGGGTCGGAGTCGGGGTGGGAGTCGGCGTGGGAGTCGGGGTCGGAGTCGGGGTCGGCGTAGGGGTCGGGGTCGGCGTAGGGGCCGGCGTAGGGGTCGGCGTAGGGGTCGGCGTCGGCGTCGGCGTCGGCGTCGGCGTCGGCGTAGCGGTCCGGATCAGGTGCACCCGGGCGTTGTCGACTCGCAGGGTGCCACGGGGACCGAGGTGCGGCGCGATCACTCGCACGCGGATCCCACAGCCGGCGCAACGCATCGGTGTGCGCAGCACCGCAGCCTTCCAGGTCCTGCTCACGAAGCGCGTCGAAGAGAAGTTCCGCACGACGTGTCCGCGGTGGAGGAACGACACCCGCATCGTCACGCGGATCGGGTGGAGAGGTGCCCGCAGCCCGACTCTGGCCACGATGCCGTAGCCCGAGAGCCGGGAGATACGGCGGTGTGACGGCTGCACCATGACGGGGCGAGCGCGGGGCCCCTGCCGCTGCACCAGCCCACGGGGACCGAATCGCGTGCGCAGGAGTGACAGCCGAGAGGTTCTGGTTGCCCACCCATGACGGCCATAGTTGAACCGCGGGTTCACCACCAGGTTCTCGCGCGCCACCCGGGAGGCCAACCGCGTCACCATAGTGCGGTTGTCGCTGCTGAGCTGCGGCTGCACCCGTTGCGTCACTGCGCTCACCTTCGCGGCGGCTGGGACGGCTTGTGTCGGGCTGGCCGAGAAGACGAAGGCGATACTAAGCAAACTGACCACGGCGGCGACTGCCGGCGCGGTTCGAGACGAGCGGCTCATCAGGGGGACCTTTGGCGCTAGGGAGTCAAACTACTATCCGTGAGCCTACGGATGCTCTGTGTAACTGTCCTAGCAACAGTGGAAGTGCACCTTCTCCACCGGCGAATTTAGCCGAACGTACTAGTCCGTCTGGCGGCGCCGACCGGGACGAACGGCTCGATGGCTGAGGCCAGCGGCTCGGTCAGTAGGCGCCGTCGCGCTTGATGACCGCGCGAACGGTGTCAATGGCGATCTGGGCGTCGAGGCTCGGGCTCCAGTTGTCGACGTAGTCCATGTCGAGACGCACCGCCTCTTCGTAGCTCAGGTTCGACCGCCCACGCACCTGCCATAGACCGGTCAGCCCCGGCTTGA
>JAABUS010005149.1_pt1 | contig 17625 bp, 17 predicted proteins | sample 5560161 | NCBI WGS metagenome assembly JAABUS01 (sample SAMN10711885, study PRJNA513376) | rock metagenome | isolation source: Antarctica rocks | place: Antarctica: Victoria Land, Trio Nunatak nord | collected 2016-01-04
CCCTCTTCTGCAGCCCAACCACACAGCTCACTCCCCCCAGCCAGACCTCCTCCGCCCCACCCCCTTCTCCACTCGCCCCACTCGCCGACATGCTATACCCTCCGCTACTGCTCGCGACACTACTCTCCACCGTGCTGCCACTAACCTCACTCCCTGCATCGTCGTCCGACGTGCTCGGGCTTGGTGGATGAGGAGGGTCCGCCGCCCCAGGCTTGGTCTGGTGTGAAGGAGAAAGGGCACGCCGCTGCGATGCCGCCGTCGGTGCCACGGGAGGCGCTAGAGCTGGGTCGTGGCCGTCGTCAAGGAGGAGCGGTTCGCCCTCGCGGCCGAAGGTGGAGCCTGTGCCGCGTCCGCCGCCAGCAGCCATGGCGGCGGCGTTGAAGACGGCGGCGGCGTTGCGGCCGTCGAGGACGGTGTGGAGGCGCTCGACGACGGCTTCGAGGAGGCCGTCGATTCGGTAGGGGCGGGCGAGCTGGAGGAGGGAGCAAAGGATCTGGGGGGTGCAGAGGGAGTGGCTGAGGGGCGGCAGGGAGGAGGTGTAGAGGTAGTGGACGAGGGCGCGGAGGGTGAAGAGGGTGTGTGGGAGGTAGAGCTGGCGGGGGCGGGAGGAGGCGGGGAGGGTAAAGGGGGTGGGGGGCTCGAAGGGGTCGCGTATGGTGGTTGCGGTTGAGGAATTCGCGGACTTGGAGGTGGTGGAGGGGGCGTTGAGGGTGGACTGCCCGGCGGAGTGGGTGGTTTGGATTGAGGGGGTTATAGTGGTGCTGGAGTTGCGGGACGCGATGGAAGCGGATGGGTGAAGTGAGGGGCGGAGGGTGCTGGCTTCGGAGTTGGAGGATGTGGTGTCGGCGGGGTAGAGGGATGTCGGAGATGAAAAGGCGCTTTCGCGGAGGAGCTGGACAAAGTATGGTCCCCAGCGTCGGGAGAGGAGGTAGGAATTCACTGGGATCCGTTCCCCACCGATGGCGAGAAGGTCCATGTCTGCGAGTTCTCGGAAGTCCATTGCCTTTCGACCAAGATCGACAGTCGCGGGGCAGTATGGACCCAATGATGAGGAGAACTTGAGAGTGAGTGGTGGGGTAAAGATAGGAGCGCTGATGGATGGGAATAGTGATGTTGGATTGGCTCGACGAGGGTTGTCATATAGGCCGAATGCCTCTAATTCCACCATGCAAACATTGGAGAAGTTGATGCGGCGGTGATTGTAGTCCTCGACCAAGCTTCGTTTGCGATTGCCCAGTATTACGAAGGTATTCCGTCGAGGCCATAGGATACCTCTATTCCAGCTGCCTTGACTGAAGACACCACCACCGGCATCAATGCGACTCCAGGTCAAGGCCCTTAAGTCGAGCGCCCACAGTGCATATTCTTGCTTAGAAGACGTCAGATATGTTCCACTCACGACAAAATGACTGTCCAGGACGCCTCCATTCGGGAAGCGTAGACCTGGCGGACTAAATTGCCCACGCATAGGCTTCTCCGTAAGCGAACCATTTGAAGTTCTGACCTGTAATTCTAGCTTCACGTCTAGAAAGTTGTAGTTCGAGTAGATGAGCATTGCAGAGTCAGCGTCTTCCTCCCCTACCGACTCGTCCATATCGTCAGTGTCTTCACTCTGGATTATCCCTTTGCCTATCTTTGAAGCTGGCAATGTGGTCAACGGAGCCACTACGCTTCGGTATGCGCCACAGCTTCTTCCCAACACGGACGTCGAGGTCCACTTCAGACTCCTCAGATTGAAGACGCTGACCTGTTCGATATACTGGTTGGCGCTGTCTTGGCCTCCGACGACCACCATCTCCGCGCCTCCAGACCCATCAAGCGCAACGCCTATCGTTCCTTGATTCGGGATCGCAGATGCCGGATTGTGGTGGATGGCAGAAAGAGGCGCGTTAGCTGAGGTGAAAAAAGCTGTGGATGGCAGTACGGCCGCACAATGCGCATATCGGCCTTGTGGTGTGTCTGTGGTAGCTATATATGTCCATCTGCGTGTGGGAGCATCAAAGATATGAATGTCTGACATAACTACCACCTCAGGCTGGGGCTCCTGGGAGCCGGTCCGAGGTTGGGAGGTAGTAGGGGATGCAGGTGACATTCCACCGTAACATATCAGCTTCGTATCCCCTAACGGACAGACACTGTGGAAATATCTAGGTGGAGGTATATCTCCTGTGGCCTCAATTTTGATCCAATGACGTTTGATGAGATCCAGTTCGTGTAAGTCTGAGGTCAGTTGAGGGCGTCGCCGGGATTGTATTCGTCCGCCAAAGACGTAGAGCTTGTCGCCAAGAACAGTTGTTGCTGCCCCTACCAGCGCATGTGGTTCCTTGCCTGTGCATTTATGCACATTGCACACCAGACCGGACAGATTGGTGGTTCCATTGACAGATTGAGATTGCTGAACTGCCGCCGGCGATGTCGTTCCCGCATATGGACTTGGATCTCCTGCTCCTGATGGTCGTGGCGGCTGTTCTATGTTTTGCAAGTCCTGCTCTAGTTGGGTGAGACTTGACTGACTGCTATTCACATCTGAGAGGTAGGTACCAGACGACGAGGGTTTAACCCTCCTCACGTTCGTCTGGTCTGGTGAAGGCATAGAGGTACTCGAATCAAGTGTGCTAATTCGACTTTCGCCGGTGTTCGGGCGCGACATTGTGGAATAGAAGCTTTTGCATGAATATGGCTTGTTTGGAGAAGCTTTCGGTGTATTCGGGACACTACTGACAGGCGTGGGCGGATACTGATCTTTTGGTCGAGCGAAGGACGGTATAACTATAGGTATATGTTTCAGCGGATGCCTGGTTTCTGGTGCGCCCACGCTCCACCCTGTCCCAGTGTCGCTGGTAGAGGAGTCGCTCGTCCGCCTTTCGGAGCCGAGGGAGATGGGGGAATCAGGTAGTCTTTTCGCAACAATGTCGATAACGTCCTGCGAGATGGCTATGGGCACATGTCTAGGCTTGCGGTTGCTGAAGCCTGGCTCATACGCACCACCAAAAAGAGGGAACTTCGGAAGCCATGCAGGTGAAGGCTCGATAAGCTTCTCGAAAGGGTCGAAATTTTGTTGGAAGACGTGGACGTTCGGGGTCGAGGACTTTACGGATCGAGTCCTACCAGCTGCGGTGTAGTCAAGCTTCTGTGCCACCTCGGGGCTAAACACCCAACCGGACTGCTGAGTACCTGATAAAACCATTGTAAGCTCTGAGCCCTTCAACTGAAGACTTTAAGGGTAATGAAAGAGTAACGAGTGGTAGGAGGCACGACGCAAACGCCTCCATGGAAAAAATTGGAGGAAAGTCTCGTACGGGGTTCAAGTCATATCAATATTTGGCAAGCCCCTGGCCTATCTGCCACCCCGCAACCCCAGTAAGTATGTTTCACGCAGGCAACCCAGGCAGGTTCGTCCCTTCCGAAATATGAAGTCTTTAGCTGTCTCGCTCGGATACCCACCGACTAACCCCTGCTCGGGCAGTAGATATATGCGCAGCGACGTCGCACGGTTCTCGTCGTACACCCTGGATCCAAGGGTGAAGTGCAAAAAGCGGAAGAAGGTCACACACCCTTACGTCGTGCTACTCCGACACAGCTTCTGTAAACTATCGAATCCTGCAAGGGCCACTGGCTACGAAAGTCAATAACCCCCACCAACCGCAACACGGGTAAAGTTCGGCACTCTGAGTTGACGCTAGGGTTCCTTCCCCGGTCACCCAAAGTGGATGTATGGGTGTAATCCGTCCAAGGTACGCTTTTCAACAGCCACGGAACGAGTCAGCCGCTCAGTGCATGTGCTTTAAACGTCCGCCCAAGACGATCGGCAACCTCATCTGTAATCGGAGAAGACTAAAGCTGGTGGTACAAGCTCCAACTCGATCAACCGCCCAGGCGCGCAAGCCATCTCAAGTATGACAGGCGCCGCAGGTGCAACATTGCCACTGCTGCCACAGGAACACGTCTGTACGTCCGTACGTACTGGAAGATGATGATCCCATTATGGTCGCTACGGTCCACATCGGTCATCGCGTAGCATTTGGAAAAGCTATCAGGCTTCACTCCTTACAGAGATGGAGTTACTATCCGGATCTCGCGGCAGAATATCCTTACCGGCCAGAGATAGCAGCCCAGACAGCTATGCTAGCTTGTAAAAGCAACACCATGACTGTTCGTTAGGAGGTGGCGTTACCCATTACAATACCCTACGGACAAGCATTGCCACAAGCAAAGTCTTTGTGCGGACTGAATGATCCTCTTGAAATAGCCTGCACAGACTCTATATCCACGAAAGTAGATTCATCGCTCACAGATATAATTGCCCGGCAGGGAGAAAGACTTGCTCCGACGGAATTAGAACCTTGTACATGATGCAGAAGACGGATAGCAGGATTGCCTACTTTACCATGTTAGGCAGCAATGTTCCGCTATGCTTGACCTACTTACTTGATGGTCTCTGTGTCTGTACAGCTTTCATGCTCAAACTACAAAACAAAGGGGAGGCAACCACAAGCATGCTTTAGAGTCACCATCGTGTTTTCACTGGCTTTGGGAAGGGATGCTCGCATGTTTGTCCCAGCTTGATCAGAACTACCTAAACCCACTGTCGCGTTTTGATTATCCTCACAACAAAGCTGTCTCTTAGATACATACCCCGCAAGCTGCACATATATCGTATTTGTTTACTTCACATTCCATTCGCTCTCATTGATACCTATCTTACTTCCCCAGACAGCACATGCAGATTACCCCGCTCTTCGTGGGGGTAAGCTATCATACCCACAACACTCCGTCACATAATTCTACCTTGCTTCTTCTGCACTGTTTCTACGGAAACCTTTAAACTCACTTCGCATCTGAAGTATAATGTCAGGTCGTGAGCGTGGCGGCCGTGGTCGAGGCGATCGCGGAGGTAGTGGGTAAGCCTTTACCTTACCAATACGTCACTTGTTGCACGGTGAACTCTTGATGTATGGGCATAGTAAGCTGAACATGTCCTACAGGGATCGAGGAAGAGGAGCACGAGCCGGTAGTGGTCAGGGAGGCTCATTTCGTGGCTTCGCTCCTCGAGGGGAAGGTCCGGCCCACGGTGACAGAGCTGGATTCCAGGGTGGGCGAGGAGATGGCGGTTCTCGAGGTGCTAGGGGCGGCGCTGGGGGACGAGGCGCTTATCCGGTCACAGTCTACAAGTAAGTCTGCATTGTTTATTCATATTATCCACTCTTAACCCGTCGTTACAAGGGCCCCGAGTGGGATTCCCAGTCCATCTCCTCAGGTCACGAAAGCTGAGGAGGAATACTTGAAACATATCAAGTCATCCGGCTTGCCCGACCTTTCGACTCTTCAGATCACCGACGGTGTCGAGCGATTCCCTCGAAGACCGGGTTATGGGACCAAGGGCAAAGCCGTGCAATTGTGGGCCAACTACTTTGAGCTTATCCCACCACCTGAGCTCATCCTTCACCGTTACTCTGTCAAAGTGACCGAGAAGGCCGGAGGTAAAGGTTCCAAGGATGTCACTGGAAAGAAGCTCCAGCAAACGTTCCGACTCTTGCTGGAACAGCCGCCATTCCAGGGTCATCGCAATGACATTGTGACTGATTTCAAAGCCAATCTGGTGTCTCGAGTCAAATTCGATACGAAAGACGTGCCAGGCCAGATACAATACCGCCATGAAGGCGAAGACCAGCCTTTGATCAACGCTGCATATCACAACATTGCTTTCGTACCTACAGGGACTGTGACAGTTTCGGAGCTCACAGATTATTTGACCTCTACCAACCCTCGAGCCGTCTTAGATAAGCAGCCTTTCCTTCAGGCTCTGAATATCTTCTTGGGCCATTATACAAAAGCTTCGCCAGACTATGCTTCCATCGGTAGTAGCAGGAGCTTCGCGGTCAATCCCAATCCGAATAATTCCAGCGACTTGGGAGCCGGGTTGAGAGCTGTCAGAGGCTTCTTCTCTAGCGTGCGGGTCGCTACCTCTCGTATCCTAGTCAACGTCAATGTCAGCCACGCACCTTTCTACAATCCGTTGCCCTTAGTGCAGTCAATACAAGTCTTCGGCCGCGCTCATGGACCCAACAAAATCAAGTTACAGGACTTTCTCAAACGTATTCGCGTCGAAGCGAAACATATCAAGCCCAAGACGAACAAGGCTGGCAAAACCATTCCCAGGGTGAAGACCATCTTCGCTCTCGCAACTAGGAATGATGGACGCGGTGTTGACTCCAGTGGGACTGCCCCTAGAGTGAAAGAATTCGGTGCAGGGCCCAAAGATGTCGAGTTCTGGCTTGATGATACTCCCGCCGAGGGTTCCTCGAAAACGCCGTCGGCGCCCGCGACCGGGAAGTCAAGCGCCAAGAAAGGCAAAGGGAAACCTGAAGCTTCTGCAGGCGGCCGTTATATTAGCGTGGCCGAGCATTTCTTGAATAACTATCGAATGCAAACCAATGCCAACCTACCTGTGGTCAATGTTGGCACAACCGCCAAACCATCGTACCTACCCGCCGAGGCTTGCCAAATTCTGCCTGGACAGAGCTCGCAGGCTAAACTAGATCCCCAGCAAACGCAAGCCATGATCGCTTTTGCGGTAAGATCACCATGGTTAAATGCGACATCGATAGATCAAGATGGTCCCAACGAAGTAGGCCTCATACCTCAGATCAACGGCGATATCTCTCGGTTCGGAGTTACCGTTAGTACAAGGATGATTACTGTTCCTGGACGCATCTTGGAACATCCTAAGGTCAAATACGGGACACAAGGAGTGAAGATGTTTCCGGCAAGCTGGAATATGGAGAATGAGAAGAGGCAGCCGTTGCAATTCAACACCAGGTCGACACTGACAAGCTGGCGTGCTCTCGTGCTGAACGTGAAAGGCGTTGGCGATGGACTGCGCAACCGCCAAGAACTCGTAGAGGTAATGGCCGCCTTCCACCACGCACTGACGACAGCGGGCATTAACGCTCAGAAACCCGAGCAAGGAAGAGGGATTGCGATGGAGGACCCGAATGATCCTGCTCTGGAAGACGCACTCAGGGCAGTCAAAGAACAACTTTGCCTAGTTGTTCTGCCAATCAAGCACACCGTGCTTTACAACCGTAAGTTAGACTTCCCGAGCAATTTGGTGCCCCGTATGAGCGTATCACGAGCACCTAAGTCAATCTTGAGCAGCATCCACTCCAAGCGTCTGCCTTCTAGCTCCATCAACTGACCGAAGGGAAAATGCTGACCTCGAAAACTTACAGGCGTCAAACGCATTGCTGACACCATCGTCGGACTTCACACCATTTGCGTTGTTGGATCGAAAGTGGCCACTCAGCGAGGGCAAGATAAATACATGGCCAACGTGGCTCTCAAGTTCAACCTGAAGCTCGGTGGCGTCAACCAGAAGATCGACGACGCGAAGCTTGGAATTATTTCTGAAGGCAAGACTATAGTCATCGGAATCGATGTGACACATCCATCCCCTGGATCCGCCGCAAATGCCCCGAGCGTTGCTGGTATGGTGGGTAGCATCGACAGACACCTTGGGCAATGGCCTGCAGAGCTTCATGTTCAATCAGAAGCCCGCAAGGAGAGCGTTGACAGCCTGACTAAGATGCTCAAGACCCGGCTTAATTTATGGGGAACGAAAGGGGGCAACAAGCAATTGCCAGAGAACATCCTGATATATCGCGATGGGGTCTCGGAAGGACAATATGAGATGGTCCTGAAAGAGGAGCTTCCGCTTTTACGGAAAGCTTGCGAGGAGGTCTATCCAGCACCGGATCTCAAGAAAGGCCTCCCGCATATGACCATCGTAGTCGTTGGCAAACGTCACCACACCCGTTTCTTCCCAACCAACGGTGATAGCGATAAGATCACCGACAAGACCGGCAACCCCATCAACGGCACCGTTGTTGACCGCCATGTGACAGAAGCTCGCAATTGGGATTTCTTCCTCCAATCGCACAACGCCCTCCAAGGCACTGCTCGACCGGCACACTATTTCACCGTCCTCGACGAAATTTTCACCCCGCGACGTCTTCCGCCAGGCTTTCAGAATCATGCCGACGTACTGGAGGATTTAACTCACAACATGTGCTATCTCTTCGGTCGTGCTACCAAAGCTGTCAGTATCTGTCCACCTGCCTATTACGCAGACCTAGTCTGCGAGAGAGCTAGGTGTTATCTCAGCGGGCTCTATGACTTGTCTACGCCTTCACAGACTCCGGCTACCAGCGAGTCCGGGCGTGGTGGGCTTGGTGACGCTACAGATAGCGACGTTCAGGTCCATCCTAAGCTGAAGGACACAATGTTCTACATCTAGTGGAGACCTGGAGAGCCGTGCTACTGGTGCGTGACCCGCGCAAGATGGCATGCGAATGCGTGATATGTCCCTGGAAGAAGAGCGTGTAGCAAAGATGTGGGCTGAGTGGCCGCGATTAACGATGTGACGAAAGCTATGACCAAAGAGAAGGGGCCAGAGAGCGTGATACCAATTTCGGTGTGTTGGTTGATTGAGTCAAGCAACATGACAGCAATAGGCAGTACTAGGTAGTACTAGGCAGCAATAGAAAAGTTCTTCATGGGAGCAATGTACCATCCAAGCGTCAGCACAAATATTCTATCGAAAGTTTCAAAGATCACTTCGCTCATTTCACGCAGTTGAGTGGAAACCTTCTGATGGTTTCTATTGGCATAGAACTCTGCAAACTCCCGCTAAATCGCAGTATCCATCCCCCCCTTCTATCTATCTTCAGTCATTCTTTCGTAGTGATTAGACAGCTGCACTGGTCTCCTCCTTCGGCAGAGGCGTGAACCTTAAGTACGGCTTCACGATCTTCATCTTCGGGAACAGCTTCTCCGCCTCCTCGCCCTGAACGCCCGGGTGCACAATCACATCATCACCTATGTCAAGAATCAGCCGGCCTCCCTGCCAAAGCATCTCAAGAACCAGGAAACTCACCAGGCACCCAATTAATCGGCGTCGTCACCCTCTGCTTATCGCCCGTCTGCAACGAATCCACCACCCTCAACACCTCCGCCGTATTCCTTCCCGTACTCGCCGGATAGCTCAGAATCAACCGAATCGTCTTCTTCGGATCAATGACAAACACACTCCGGATCGTGAACGCAATGCCCTTCTGATCCACATTTGTCGTATCCTGGTGATCCAGCATGTCATACAGGTACGCCACCTTGCGCTCCTTGTCGCCGATGATGGGGAACTTCAGGTTGGCGCCGGAGATCTCGTTGATGTCGTCGATCCAGCCGGAGTGCGAGTCGATGGTGTTGGCGCTGAGGCCGATGAGCTTGACGTTGCGTTTTGCGAATTCGGGCTCGAGCTTGGCGAAGGCGCCGAGCTCGGTGGTGCAGACGGGGGTGTAGTCTTCGGGGTGGGAGAAGAGGACGACCCAGGAGCTGCCGATGAAGGTGTGGAAGTCGATGGGGCCGGTGGTGGTGTCGGCTTGGAAGTTGGGGGCGGTGGAGCCAAGGCGGAGACTGTTGGTTCTGTTATTTCTAGGTTCTTTTGGGGGGTGAAAGGAGGATGTGCAGACAAGGACTTACGGTGCTGGGCGTTCTCCTGAAGACATTCTGGGATGATGGGTTTTGCAAGGTAAGGAAGGCTCAGTTCGGAGGTCTGGGGTCTTGAGAAGAGCTGTTCCTCGAGCGAGATGCTTTGCGACTGAGAAGTATTAAAGAAACGTTGTCCATGGCGACGGAAGATTTCTAACCAGATCACCTAATCCACATGTCACTCACGAAGAGCGCATCTTGGGCGTCGAGCACGCAATCCCGCCTCCCACCGCCTTTGGCAGAATTTGATAACGTTGAAGTGAGATGACGCCATCTGCCAAGACCAGCTGAGCCCGAGTCTCCAAAAGAACTTTGCAACCTTCTCCAAATGGTCAACGGTCTTACATACTGAGCCGAGTGCGATAATGTTCATTCTCAACGATATTGATGTCAGTCCAACAATGGGCGCACCCGAGAACGAGGACTGGGCGGCAGGAGCAACTACTCCTCCTTTTCCCTCGATCTCACCACCACGACCGGATATAAGATCGGAAGGTCTAGAAGGGCGGGGAGAAACTCTGACTGGCCGCCCGTCCAGACGAGCGGTCCGACGCGAGAGCCGTACGCTTCTTAGCCGGTTGATTTTCTTATTCCCATGGGTTGAGTGTTGAGTTAAGTAAGTCGCGGAGATCCTTTTCGTCCAGTGATTGTCCCAGACCTTCTGCAATGCTATCCTTTTCAAGCAAACCCCCTTCTCGCAACTGCTAACAATATGGCAGCTCCAGAGATCCAGCTGCCTTGGCACTCGAATACAAGCGGTGAAAGCTCAGAGAACCAAGATGTGGAGAAGAGCGAGGGCCTTGACGTGCGGAGGCCCGAGACTCTAGCAGCGACTCCTGTTGTCTACCGCTTCCTCGAATTTGAGACCGAGCTTCCATCTCCTACAAGCCTCAGAGCATCCGATCCCAAAGCGTCTCCTCCACCGGAGCCGCCAGATCTAAGCAATTATGTTTCTCCCTTCACTTGGTCTAGTTCCCGCAAGACTTATACTATATCACTTTCCTGTGCAATCACGGTCTTTACGGCGTACAGCGCAGGGTCTTATGCCGCTGCTTCGGACCAATTGATCGACTATTGGGGCGTCAGTCCGGTAGCAATAAAGGTGGGGATCACAACATTCACGACGGGCTTCGCTACCGCTCCCATGGTGCTGGCTCCCTTCTCTGAGCTGAACGGACGCAAGCCAGTCTTCATAGCGACCGGAATATTGTTCGTCATTGGTCAACTATGCTGTGCTGTGACTCGGTCGTATGCAGGAATGCTGGCTGCACGCTTCTTAACTGGTGTCGGAGGGAGTACTTTCAGTACCATGGTTGGGGGTGTAGTTTCAGACATCTATGCCACAGAGAACAGAAATACGCCGATGGCATTATTCTCGGGTTCCGCCCTCCTGGGCACCGGATTAGGCCCGCTGTGCTCGGGCTTCATTGCCCAGCATCTGTCGTGGAGGTGGGTCTTTTACGTCCAAGTCATCGTGGACGGTTTCTTTATTCTTCTGGTTGCCGTCTTCTTCAAGGAAACTCGTGGCAGCGTTCTTCTCAGTCGCAAGGCCCACAAGCTTAATGACTGGTATGCAGCTCGGGAGGAAGCAGGCTTGACCGGTTTCGACGTAGTCGTTGAGGGCTCGGACGAGAAGCAAAGTCAGAGGATCAGATGGAAGGTCAAGGCTGACGAGGAGAAAGAAAGCCTCGTCAAGATGATTGGAATCTCTGTTTACAGACCGTTCCACCTTCTCACTACGGAGCCAGTTGTTTTTTGGTTTTCACTTTGGGTCGCCTTCTCGTGGGCTGTCCTTTATTTGACCTTCAGCTCGATCCCGCTAGTGTTTAGCACGAACCACCATTTCAACATCCAGCAGAACGGTGCGGTTTTCGCCGCAATGTGCGTTGGGGCCTTACTTGCCTCAATTCTCTGTATCTACCAAGAGAAGATTGCAAGACACTATGGGATGATGTCTTCCTCACCCGAGGGTCGCCTTTATTTCTGCTGCTTCGAGAGCGCTCTGTTGCCCATTGGGCTGTTCTGGTTCGGCTGGACGCAGTTTTCCCAAGTCCATTGGATCGTTCCTACTATGGCTATAGGATGTGCCACGATGGGCATCTTCAGTATATATTTATGTGTGTTCAATTACCTCGCGGATACCTACCACCGGTATGCCAGCTCCGCTCTAGCAGCTCAGTCTTTCTGTCGGAATATGCTGGGTGGCATCTTTCCCCTGGTTGGTGATGCTATGTTCAACAGTATGACCTATCAGGGTGCGTCTTCGTTCCTGGGAGGCGTGGGTACCCTTCTGACCATCGTCCCCTGGGTTCTGGTTCTCTATGGCCCGAAGATCCGTGCCAGGAGCAAATTCGCTAGTGAGATTATGAACTGATACCTAAAATCCGCGTTTGACGTTGGAGTCCGTGAACAATGGTCTAAGACCAAGATCGAACTCGTCGCCAGAGGCGTCGATCGAAACGATCGGAATGTACTGCGTGGCAGTAGATTTCTACTGGATGCCATAGCTAAAAGCGCCCCCCACGACCGTGGTGGGTGGTAAAGCATCTCACCGGCTTGTCTTGTCCCATGCCTCGGGGGGTGCACCCTTCAAGGAGCATTATTTCCTTGGGCAAATTCAGAAAACGCCTCAACGAAATGACCATGGGCTGACTGACCAGTGACAACCCAGTGTCCAAGAAGCAAACAGTCAAAGCGTATGATGTACTCGGCTATCATACTTATATAGAGACCAAGGGAAGGGAAACATAAGGATTATTTTCGTGACAATCAGTCCTCGTCAAGACAGCGTGTACCTATGCTTGCCGACGCATAGAATGATCCTCTCTCCGGCAAGAGTTCAGAATAGGAACTGGTCTTGAGCCCTTGTCCTTGCGTCGACAATTCCAGAATTACATCTATCCTTCTATCCACTCTTCTGGTAGAAGTTACACGGTCATAAGACTCTCTGTTGTAGTCGAATCAACGTAGTTTCTCGCAGCCTGCCTCAACTTTCCAGCTTTCAGGGGTTCGACAGAATTCTGGCAAGGCGTCTTTCACAATCAGACGAGCATGAATACAGCTTTCGTGGTGTGTTTCTCGGTATAGATTCTACAAGCCAGGAATTCTTGTGGATGTTGCTTAGGACCGTAGTTCTTAAATCCAGGCTCAACATTCTTCGATCCCAATAAAGTTACTACAGCAATGTCATGTGCGTTGGATGTCGTCGTATAGCTCCTGCCCACGACTATTGATACCGGGTGTAGTCTAAAGCATCTTCAGATGGGGGATTCCTTCTGTCTTTGCTCACCATTGAGGTGGTATGAAATCAATTTACTGGTGTTCTTCTGAACCTTTGTCCGATGAAGAGATCCGAGTCTTGGTGCCATTCGACAATACATTCCATGTTGCACAAGCATCAAACTGTACTGATAATCCCAGAAACACACAAGCACGATGCGTACTGGTGTGGGCCATATGGGTGATAGACGAAATTTTACAACCTGGTACCCATGTTGACATGGACTGCCTTTGTGTTGGTATACGCGGCCAAACCAGCTTCGCCGAGCTCCCTACCGATACCGCTCTGCTTGACACCCTGCAGGCATTGTTAGTAGACAATCTTCGAACATTGTAGGGGAAAGAGTTTACTCCGAATGGGATGCGGAAGTCGCTGTCGTTGCTACTGTTGATCCAAACCATACCGGCTTCAATGTTCCTCGCCACTCGGTGCGCCTTGGTCAAATTCTCGGTGAATACCGCACTACCCAAGCCGTATGTGGTATCGTTCGCCATCTCGACCGCCTCGTCTTCGGTTTTGAAGCTCGCGATGACAGCAAAAGGACCGAAAACTTCTTCGCGATATATCTTCATGCTGTCCTTGACGTTCGTGAAGACTGTCGGAGAAATGAAAAAACCTTTGCCATCGACGTCCTTGTATGCTTCTCCACCAGTCGCCAACGTTGCGCCTTCGGATTTACCGCTCTCGATATAGCCCAACACCCGCTCATACTGAGCCTTTGTGACCTGCGGTCCCTGGAACGTCTCGTCTTTGAACGGATCGCCCACCTTCGAGACACTCTTGACCTGTTCCTTGAACATCTCCACAAACCTCTCATACACCTCCTCCTGCACCAATATCCTCGACGTCGCCGTACAGATCTGGCCCATGTTCGACATAATCCCCACATGGCTCCACTTCACCGCCTGCTCCAGATCCGCATCCGCAAACACCAGTAACGGACTCTTCCCCCCGGTCTCCAATGTAATACTCTTCATATTCACACTCGCCATCTTCATGATCTGCTTCCCCGTCGCCGTACTCCCCGTAAACGCAATCTTATCCACGTCCATGTGGCTCGCTATCGCCGCTCCACAGTCGCTCCCATATCCATTCAGCAGATTCACCACCCCGGGCGGGAACCCAGCCTCTTTGACCAGCGTCGCAAAATACAAGATACTCAACGGCGTCTGCTCCGCCGCCTTCAGCACCACCGTATTCCCACACGCCAACGCAGGCCCCAGCTTCCAAGCCATCATAGCGAGAGGATAGTTCCAAGGGATAATTTGTCCGCAAACCCCAACCGGTTCACGTAGCGTATACGCCAGCTTATCGGGCCCAGTGTTGATGACCTGCCCATGCACTTTGTCTGCGTATCCGGCATAATACCGCAGCGTCCCTGCCACCTCCGCAACATCCTCGTTCAAAGCGACGCTGTACGGTTTGCCGTTATCCCACGTCTCGATCGTCGCGAGCGTTTCGGCGTGCGCGTCGACTAGAGCGGCAAGTTTGTACATCAGGGCCCCGCGGTCGGTGGGGTTCAGGGAGCGCCATGAAGGGTGTTTAAATGCTTTGCGGGCGGCGATTACGGCGTCGTCAACATCGGCAGCGGAGGCGGCATAGACGGATGTTATGGGGGTTTCGGTGCTGAAGGGGTGGGGTTTGTCAGTTGAGGGTGAGGGAAGGAGTGGAGGATGGAGGGCATGGGGAAGAGGGGCTACTGTACGTGGGGTTTATGCTCTCGATCTTCTTGCCGGCTTTGGAGGCGACGAACTCGTTGTTGATGAAGAGGCCGATGGGCTGGGTGTATTTACGGCCGTTAGGCGCTGTGAGGGTGATGGAGAGGTCGGACATGATGTACGCAGATAGGGGAAAACGTCAACGTCAAAAGGAAAGATCAAGGGTTTTGAAGCCGTTCACGCAGCACAAGATTCATGATTGCTGAACCAAACTAGCTCTACCCCACATCGCTCTTCTCTCCTATCTTATCTTCACACATCGGCATATTACTTAGCTGGACACGATACCGATCTAGATTACCTTAGTTCAACACATCAGCGGGGCAATACTTGGCGTCCGGCACACAAATCAATCCCGCCTTCCACTGCTAGCATACTTACATGTACATGTACTCCCTACATATGCTCAAAATATTGCTCGACTTGGGATCCATGCTCTTTTCCTTCCAAACCTTGTGCGATATATCGAGCCGAGTACCCATAGAGCATGGTGAGCCTTCATTGAGCATATGCTGTGCAGACTAGACTCAGCATATCATCGAAAACTTGGAGACAGGCAACGCTCCCTGTTGGATCTTTCTGATCGAGCATTGCATATCCTGTGTCGGAGCTTATCCCGGTATCAATTGTTGTACCACTACCGGCATCGACTAGCGCGAACATATGCGTCCAGCACCCATAACCTGACGATTTTCGCTAGCACCTTCCAATTGCAGCCTGGTGCTCAGCGCAGTCCAACTCCAGGGCATCGACCTCGTCTTTTTTTCTGTCACACCAACAATTTCCACCTCTCACAGGTGGAAAATGTGACACTTTGGTTCGACACCACATTGTCCTTCCCGACCCTCTGCCTCTCCTTCCATTCCTCTTACTCGCAATCATCCTCATCATAACGCATACCCCATAATCTCCCATTCCCGACCAGTCACATATCGACATGGCACGGAAACCTCCCCCCTAATATCTCCTCACTCACCTACCATCTCCAACGATCAAACGTCCCTATTCTTCTTCTCCGCTCTTCCTACTATCCCTCGCTTCTGACGTATAGAAAGCAAGATGGCTAGATCCGAGCGGATATTCCCCGATAGCTTTAGAGCCTGGAAATGTCACTGAATGAAGAGTGATGCTACTATGCTGGCACAAAGATCATCGTTTATAGAGGTGGGTATTTTGTGTGCTGGTTTAAGAATAAGGTAGGAATGAATGTAAACCGCTGAATTGCTTTCTTGTGCAAAATGAGTGGGTCTTGAGGAGGGCATGCTTTCGTGATGGTGGTGTTGTGGGGTCACAACACAGTGGAGAAAACTTTGTCGAATCTTTTGCAACACTTCCACAGATCACACTCTCGCTTCATGCATAAAAAGCCCCTACTTTCACACATAACGGGTCACACTTCAACGTCCAAAGTATCCTAGCGTCATATCGCTGCGTCCAATCTACAACGAAGGGCAAGATGGAGGGCGACACCAAGGAGAAATGCAACGAGGAAAACGACAATAATTCTTCCCCTCTTCGAATCACCTCTCAAGCAAAGGCCAATAATGAGTCGAACGACAACCAAATTAATAACTTCAAAACCGACAACAAGGAGGGCTACACGAAGCACGACGACGAGGAAGGTTGCACCACTGACAACCCCAAGGCCACTGAGGATAGAATCCAGCGCAATAAAGTCGAAATGACGTCGACCCAGCTACTGAAGAACAAGGACAAGCTCTTGGACGCGAAGGACAAACTTCTAGAGGACAAGAACAAGCTTCTCAAGAACCAAAACAAGCTCTTGAAGAGCCACAACAAGGTTCTCGAAACCAAGGACAAGCTCATCGAGAGCCAGGACAAAGTTGTAGAGAAACAAACCCAGCTTTTGAAGGATATGGAAAAACTTCTGGAGAAGAATAGCACGGGAGGGGGCGGCGTGGAGAAGGCCGTCGTCCGGAAGAATACATTGAAGCGGAGGAAAGCGGAGCCTAAGCCGATCGCTAGCAGGGGCGACGAGAGCAAAGTAGAAAAGATCGAGCTCCTAGAGAAGAAGATCAACATCCTGGAAGCCATACTAAAGACTGTGGTGGACAACGTTACGGGAGGCGAGCTGGAAATCACGGAGAACGAAACGCTGCCTGACGCTTTGGAAAGACTCTCTGCCCACGCTATATTCACTGGGAGGACCTGAGGAACCATACCTTTTGTCTACTGCTGCGATAGCCAACCTTTGGGATGAGATCAGACATTTCGAGTCTCGACAGTGCAGAGGACGCCAACTGTGAGGGGACTGCTAAGTAGTCAAAAGGCGGAGAGTCTAAGACCTAGAAATAGTTCTTGTAAGCATGTACATCTTTTACATTGAAAACCATGCTTCAGCCGATTCGATGCAAATCAAATCTCATTTTTCAGAGCGACAGTGATAGCGAACGACTAAGACTTGCTACGATTCAGCATGTCGATGTATTTCCTAACTTCATTGAGACTCTCGAGTGGAGATTGGACAGCATAACAAATCGGTACGTATCACAGCCGATGCTAAATGCCGTACGAAGTCCAAGATTGTCAAACCATCAATCTATGAACCCGTTGCCGCTTCCCTTCCGAACTCGCTCTTATCCGAATATCCCAGTCCAAGCAACCATTCCCCTCCCCCCATCCCTTGTTCCGATCAATGCAACCAAGTTCCTCTGCCTGTCAATCCCGAAACCCACTCTCCAATCCCTTCCCTCCTATTGAACCCCGAAACCTCTCCCAACCCCTCCTCCTCAGCCCTAAGATCTTCTCACGTGTTCCAATCCCTTTATTCCTCTTACATCTGTCTCTTCTCTCCTCTCTTCTCTTACCTCCCCTCTCGCTCCTCCTCACAACCAAATCTTCCTTCCTATTCCTCGTCCAACCCTCTTCTACCTCCCTCGTCTCCTTACCTTCCCACCTCCCTCCGAACTCACATCCACCATCCATCTCATCTTCCATCCCGCCCCCTCAACCCCACTTCCAGCATCCCCCCTTCTCAACTCCCCAACTCCCAATCCCCAACCACCCCCAACCCCCAACTCCAGATCCAGATCCTCAGCCCCCCTCTGATCCTCAAATCCC
>JAABUS010005152.1_pt1 | contig 17616 bp, 16 predicted proteins | sample 5560161 | NCBI WGS metagenome assembly JAABUS01 (sample SAMN10711885, study PRJNA513376) | rock metagenome | isolation source: Antarctica rocks | place: Antarctica: Victoria Land, Trio Nunatak nord | collected 2016-01-04
TGCCGGCGCCGGCTACGAGCGCCGCCAAGGCGACGTGTTCCCGCCGCTCTCCCGTGCGGTCCGAATGCCGGCCCCAATACACCATCCCAAGGGTGCCCATGGCATACGGGATCGCCGTGACGACACCTGTCCAACCAAAGCTAAGCCCGAAGTCCCGCACGATCTGCGGCAGGAAGAAGCCCAGGCTGTAGTTCGATGCCACTGCGCCGAAGTACACGAAGGCGAGCAGCAAAACGCGTGTGTCTCCCAATGCCTGGAGCACCGAGAAGTGCTTGGCTGCGACACGCGTTTTATACTCGTCGTCCAGCCGCCGGGTCAGCCAGGCCCGCTGGTCCGTTTGCAGCCATTTCGCGTCGGCTGGCCGGTCAGTGAGATAGAAGAATACGACAAATGCCAGGATCAACGCCGGCACGGCCTCGATGACAAACAGCCACTGCCAGCCGGCAAGGCCCATGAAGCCCTCAAGGTTCAGCAACTGGCCGGAAATGGGCGAACCGATCACGCTGCTGAGCGGGATAGCAGCCATGAAGTAGCCGATGATGCGCCCGCGGTAGGCCGCGGGGAACCAAAGGGTCAAGTAGAAGATAATGCCTGGGAAGAACCCGGCCTCGGCGATGCCGAGCAGGACCCGGATCACATAGAACACTGTCGTGGTGGACTGCCCGGTTGCCGTCGCAATCTGTGGGATGAACGCCATCAACCCGGATAGCAGCCCCCAGGAGAACATGATCCGAGCGATCCACTTTCGTGCTCCGAACCGTTCCAGGAACAGGTTGGACGGGACCTCGAAGATGAAATAGCTCAGGAAGAAGATGCCGGCGCCAATGCCATAAGCCTGCGACGTCAGCCCAAGATCCTTGTTCATTGTCAGCGCCGCAAAGCCGACGTTTACGCGATCGAGATAGGCGACGAAGTAGCAGATGATCAGGAAAGGCACGAGCCGCGTTGTCACGCGCGCGATTGTGCGAGCTTCAAGATCCATGGCCGTTCCCTCGGTATGGCCCGCGTTTGGCGGACGTTGTGTCGCGGCACGGGATAGCCCGGTGCCGGCCTCCAGAGTCCGAGTTCAGCGCTCATTTTGCAAGCTGGATTTTGAGACTGGCACCCAGCATGCCTAATTTGAGGTTGTAAGCCGTTAGCCCGGCATTGAAAGCAGGGTATCTGTTAAACCATGGAAGTACAAGCCACGCAGGAATACGCCGTCGGCTGTCTGCGCGACCATGTAGAAGGCTTCGGCCAACGGGTCCGAGTTGGGGGGCGTTAAGCTCGCGACCAAGACGCCCGTTCTACTTAGGACAACACCTACCTACGTCGAAACACATTGTTCCGTTCGGCAATCTTAAGCACGGCCCTGTGATCCTGAGTGTATGCCGTCTCAAATCGTGAGACTCAGCATAGTAATTGCACTACCACCAAAGACCGTGACGGTAGCAACTAGCCAACGCAACATAGTCCACGTGCTGATTGAAGCGACTGAACTCCTTGCGTTACAAACCGGGGTGCCGCCTGCTGTTCAGCGGACTTGGCATTATAGGTCCGATTACAAAAGAGGGTCGTGGCCCCAATTCATCAATGACTTGCGCCAGCGTGAGCCTTCGATGTCGCCAGACGGGCGTTGCGCCAAGTGGCGATGCACATAGCCGATCACCTTGCGCATGGCGGCATAGTCGTCCGGCGCCAATTCGGCCTGTGGCAGCCGTTTCAATTCCATGATGCGCTGGCCCATGTGATGCCCGACCGACTCGGCCTGCGCCGGCTCCGTCACCCGCTGGCCGTTCGCCGTCATGCCCACGGCCCTGCTCTCGTCAGTCTCCAGCCACTCCTGCAGCGCCGCGGCGCTCATGTTCATGACCTGGCGGAACTCCTGCAACGTGTCCTGAGGGTCAGGTGCCGTCGTCATGCGTGGTGACCCAGGGCAGCGACCAGTTCGGATTTCTTCATCCGGGAACGGCCGGCGATGTTGCGCTGTGCTGCGCGTTTCACCAACTCGGCGCGTGGCAGGTCGGCTAGCCGCGCATCGGCGGCCTTCGCTGCGACGTCAGGCGGTTGGGCGGAGAACTGTTTGCCTTTCGCCGTGTCGGCCTGCTTCTTGGCCGTGCTGCGGGCGTATTCCTGATCGGACAGCGCGTCACGCGCATGTTGCGGCAGATACCGCTCACCCGTATCCTTGCTGGCTTTGCCGGACTTGGTGTCCCACTCCTCGCGGGTCCACTGCGCCAAGTGGTTGTCCGCGCTCTTGCGGCCCTTGTAGCCACCGCCCTCGGCCTTGTAATGCTGGACCGCCATCTGCGCCTTGCGGGCGGACCACTCGCCGGCATTGCCGCCTTTGTCGCCCGCCGTTATCTCGTGCTTAACCCGTTCCCAAAGCGCTGGGTCCGACCGTTCTGCCGACGATGCCATGTTGCCTCTCCTCGGCCCGGCAACGTCGGAGGACCCGGCCGGGTTGCAGGCAAAAACCGGGGCGGTCGCGACTCAGTTTCCCTTGATATACATGTAGCTGTCCCCGTTCGGCTCAGTGCCGAATGAGACGCCCAGGCGTCCGTTGCCAAGGTCGGCTTTGCTGTATCCTGCCAGTGTCAGCGAGGCGATCGGCTTGCCTGATGCGATCGCATGCAGCGTCAGGCCGGTGGCGCCGGCCGCACCTTGGCCGTCCTCGTAGTCGAGGGCGAATCCTGCCGACGTCACGCCGAAGATCGTGGCAGCATCACCCGCATGGAAGTTGACGACCGTGCTCCAGATATCGACGGCCGCCGCGCGGTCATCGACAAAAAACGTATCGTTGCCCTGGCCGCCAACCAAGAAGTTGGAGCCGGTCGAACCATCCAGCACGTTGGCGCCGCCAGCGCTGCTGACGTCGATCGCGTCCATGCCGGGACCGCCGCGGATAAATGAGTTCGGCATCATCGCTGTGATGTTCAGGTTGTTGGCGCCCAGATAGATATACTGGTTCTGCAAACCAGCGACCGGACCGGAGTAGGTTTCGCCAGCGGCGGAGGACGACACCCCAGTCGTCGTGTCGGTGAGCTGGAACCGGACCACGATCGGCGGGGCACCGGCGACGTTCAGGTTGTAGCTGTTGGCCGCAGCACCCGCCGCCACGCTGAATGTTTGCCCCGTGAAGTCGCCGGCGAGCGCCAGGGTGCCAAGCCTCGTCGCGCCGTTGCTCAGTGTGAGCTTACCAACCCCGTTGGCGCCAACCGCGTAGGCCGCGCCCGTCACTGCGCTAGTGCTGTTCAGCACGATTTTGTCGGTGGCGGCAAAGCCCGCGATCACGCCGGCGAACGCGGCCGGCGCGTCAAGCACCAGCGTGTCGTTACCGATCATGGTGATGGTCTGGCCCGCCGCGACGGCACCCACCTCCAGCCTTCCAGCAACCGGCGCGGGCGGCGCCCGGTCGAAGCCAGGCAACACGGTCGTGCGGTTGAACACGATCGCTCCGGTGCCGGTGATCGCGTCGCGGAACACCATGCCCGGCCCTGCGGAGACGATCTGGCCGTTGTTCACGACGGCGCCGTTCACCGTCACCCGGCCCTCGCTGGTCTGCGATCCGGTCGTCGAGATGCCGCCCATCAACAGGCCGCCGGCCAGCAGCGTCAGCCCGCCGGTGCTGAGGCTGCCCCCAGCCTGTTCGAATACGCCGTTATTGCCGATCGTCAGGGCATTCGTCGTCTTATAGCCGCGGCCGTTGGAAACCGTCACATAGGCCGAATCGTGGATCAGCTTCAGCGTGGACTCGATCGGCACATAGCCGGTGCCGTTCCACTCGTTGATCTGCGAGCCCGGATCGTCGTAGATGAGGTCGGTCCAGAAATTCGAGGTGGGCGTGGTCTTTGGCCCGCTCAGCGTCTCGACATTGACCTTGAGCCCGCCGATCTTGCCACCGAGATTGATCACCTGGCCGGCGCCGACCGCCTCGAAGATGCCATCGAACAAGGTGTTCCGGGCGGAGTCGTACTCGCCGATGGTGGCCGTATCAATCGTCGCAGTTCCGCTAAGGTTCTGCATCTCCCATTCCACATAGAATGGGTTGGCACCGGTGAACAGCACGTTGCCGGTCGTCTGGATCAGGGCAAAGATCTCGCCCGCATTCACCAGCGTGCCGCCATTGAGAGTAAGCAACGTGCTGCCATACGGCGCCCCGATCGCGCCGGTCGAACCCGGCGCAAAAATCAGCTTGCCATCGATCGCCAAACTCGTGAGCGTGCTGCCCAGATCCAGTGACTTGACCGTCTCGCTGGTGCCGGCGGCGATCGTTACGGTGTATTTGGCGGTGGCACCGGCCGCTGCCGGCGGATCGATCACCACATCGGCGTCGATGCCGTTCGGCACCGCGTTGCCCTGCCAGTTGGCAGCGACGTTCCAGTTGCCCGCAGCACTCTTGTTCCAGTTGAACTTGGCCATAAGCGTCGTGTTCCCATCAATATGCAGCATCGTTGACAGCGGTCGCGCAATACCCAGCCAGCCGACGCCCAGAACAGCGGCGAGGGCAGCCAGCCAGAACGGCCGCCCGCTGATCGAGGTGTTTCCGAAATGTTGAAGCTATAACCAGGCTAACGACTCAGGGCTAACAACTTGCAAACCGTGAGCCAGCCGGAACATTGCAGTGCCGTCAAAGGGTTGGTGCAACCCTCAGCCCTGCATTGTTCTCAAGATGCGTAAGGTTTACGTAAACCCGTTACGTAAACCCTAGCGGGCCAGACGGCGGGCAGCCTGAAATGCTGCCGGGTTCGGCTAATCGTCCGCGTAGGGGTTCTTGGTCCCGCGCAGCAGCAGCCGGATCGGCACGCCGGGCAGTTCGAACTTCTCGCGCAGGCTGTTCACCATATACCGCTGGTAGTCCTCCGGCATCTGCTCCGCCCGCGTGCCGAACGCGATGAACGTCGGCGGGCGGGCCTTCGCCTGGGTGATGTAGCGCAGCTTCAAACGGCGGCCATCGACCAGCGGCGGCGCGTGGCGTTCCAACGCATCCTCGAACCAGCGGTTCAAGGCCCCCGTCGCTACCCGGCTGTTCCAGGTGTCGTGCACCGCGCGCACCGCCGGCAGCAGCTTGTCCACGCCGAAGCCGGTCAGCGCCGAGAAGTTCACCACCGGGATGCCCTTCATCTGCGCCATGCTGGTCTCCAGCCGGTCGCTGATCGCCTTCCGCGTAGCGGTGCGGTCGGCCACAGCGTCCCACTTGTTCAGCGCGAGCACGCAGGCGCGGCCTTCTCGCTCGATCAGCCGGGCAATCTGCAGGTCCTGCTCGTGCAGGCCCTCGGTGGCGTCCACGCACTGCACGACTACCTCGGCCATCTTCAGCGCCTCGATGCTGGCGCTGACCGACATCTTCTCCAATGGCAGGTCTACGCGCGCCTTGCGGCGCAGGCCGGCGGTGTCCACGATCTCGATCGGGCCGTGCGCGTCGCTGAGCTGCACGGCGACCGCGTCGCGCGTCAGGCCAGGCTCCGGGCCGGTGATCATCCGATCCTCGCCCAGCAGGCGGTTCAGCAACGTCGATTTGCCGGCATTCGGGCGGCCGACGATCGCGAGCTTCAACGGCCGGTTCAGCGCGTCCTCGTCCTCCCCGTCCTGCGCCGGCACGCGATCGGCGATCTCGGTCATCAGGTCGGACAGGCCCTCGCCGTGCTCGGCCGACATCGCCAGCGGCTCGCCCAGGCCCAGACTATACGCCTCCAGCGCCGCCGACGCGCCGACCCGGCCCTCGGCCTTGTTGGCAACCAGCAGCACCGGGCGGCCCTGGCGGCGCAGCCAGGCGGCGAAGTGGCTGTCGGCCGGGGTGATGCCGGCGCGGGCATCGACCACGAACACGATCAGGTCGGCCTGGGCAACCGCGGCCTCGGACGAGGCACGCATGCGGCCGGGCAGCGTGTCGGGCGCCGCCTCCTCCAGCCCGGCGGTGTCGATCAGGCGGATGCGCTTGCCGCGCATCATCGCCTCGGCCTCCTTGCGGTCGCGGGTGACGCCGGGCGTGTCGGACACGATGGCGAACCGGCGCCCGGCCAGCTTGTTGAACAGCGTGCTCTTGCCGACGTTGGGCCGGCCGGCGATCACGACGATGGGAAGCGTTGTCACCGGAATGCCTGCAGGGTGCCGTCGTCCGTGACGATGAACAGCGTGCCGGCGGCGGCGATCGGGGCGACGGCGGCCGGTCCGCGCAGCGCCTGCTGTCCCAGGATGCCGCCAGTGGCCGGATCGACCGACAGCGCGGTCTCGTTGCTGCCGGCCAGCACCAGACGGCCGCCGGCCAGCACCGGGCCGGTCCAGAACAGCCGGTCGCGGCGCTTTTCCGGGTCGTCGTAGCGCGGCAGGTCGGTGATCCAGCGCACCCGGCCGTCGTCCCGCCCGATCGCCGCCAGCGACTGGTCGATCGTCTGCACGAACAGCCAGTCCCCCGCGAGCCACGGCGTCTCGCTGCCGCCGACCTCGCGTTCCCATAGCCGGCGGCCCGAGCGCAGGTCGAGCGACACCAGCAGCCCGCCGACGCCGACGGCAAAGACCCGGCCGCGGTCCACCACCGGCAGCCCGCTGATCGCCGACAGGTCCACCAGGCTGTTGCGCCCGCGCGAGGAGGCCAGGCTGTCGCTCCAGGCCAGGGCGCCGCTGTCGGCCCGCACCGCCACCAGGTCGCCCGAGCCGAACCCCGTCACCACCAGGCCCTCGCTGACCGCCGGCGCCGCCTGGCCCAGCAGGGTCGTGGCGCTGGCGCTGGCCTGATACGCCCAGAGCCGCTCCCCCGTCGCGGTGTTGAGGGCCAGCAGCTTGTCGTCGATCGTGGTCGCATACAGGCGGCCATCCGCCACCGTGGGCGCGGACCGCGCCGGAGAGCCGAGCGGCTTGCGCCAGCGGATGGCCCCGGTAGCCGCGTCGAGCGCCAGCACATCCGCCCGGCCGGTGGTCGCATAGACGATGCCGTCCACCACCGCGATTCCGCCGCCCAAATTGGTGCTGCGGTCCTTGTCGTCCTGCGTCCCGGTCCGCCAGATGCGGCTGCCAGTCGTCAGATCGAAGGCGGATACCAGCGCGTCGCTGTCCATCGTGAACACCCGGCCGCCAGCAACCAGAGGCTGGGCGGTGATCTTGGCGCGGTATCCCCCGCCGTCCCCGATGCTGGCGCGCCAACCCGGCGCCAAGCCGCTGACCTGGACGTGTCCGACGCTATGGGTGACGTTGCCTCCCGCCTGCGGCCATTCGGGCAGATCGACCTGGGGCGGTACGGTGACGGGCCGCTGGTCCGTTGGGTCAGCCTCCAGCCCGCGCCGCGCCGCGCCTACCGTTTCCCGCTTGCCCGGAAGCCGCTCTTTGCTGTCGCTGAACAGGTTATCAAGAGTGCTGCATGCGGCAGCGGCCAGCGGCAGCAGCAGGGCAGCGCGGCGTTTCAACCGCGTGGTTCCGTCGTCGGAGCGGGAATAGCGGCAGGAGCAGGCGTCGCCTCGCCCAGCCGGGCCAGCAGGCCGTTTGCCCGCCCACGCACGCCATCAGGCGCGGTGGCGTCGGCGGCAAGCTGCCGCAGTGTCTCCCGAGCCTGATCGTTATGGCCGGTGCGCAGCGCGAGCCATGCCTGGTTCTCCAGCGCGAGCGGCCGCCAGGGATTGCCGCCGGCGGTCAGCGGCTGCAGCCGGCCCTCGACGGCGGCCGGGTCGCCGGCGTCCACCTGGTGCTGCACCCACATCAGGCTGGCCAGGTCGCGCAGCAGCGGGTCCGCGGCGGTATCGGCCGACAGCTTGTCCCACATCGCCAATGCGCCCGGCAGGTCGCCGGTGCTGGCATGCAGCGCTGCGCCGCGCAGCCGGGCCAGGCTGCGGTAGCCCTCGGGTCCCGTGCTCGCCAGGCGGTCGAATTCGGCCATGGCGGCGATGCGGCCCGGCGTCGATTGCCCCTCGGCGACGGCGGGTCCGCCCACCGCCCGCATGGCGCCCAGATAGGCCGAGGCAACGTCGTTCGCCTGCCGTGCCGCATACCAGCGCCAACCCTGCCAGGCGCCGACGCCCGCCACGAACAGCATCGCAGCCAGCGCCGCGAGCCAGCCATAGCGGAGGGCGAACTGCCTGGCCCGTTCGGCCCGCAGGTCCTGGTTCACCTCGTCGAAGATGTCAGCCACGCCCAGCCCCTTATACGTTCCGCGCCTCGATTCCGCGGGACCATAGCGACGGTGGCACATGCAAGCAAACCGAGCGTAACGCTTTGTTCATCTTAGCGTGTTGAAATGCATCATGCGCGCAATGCTCCTCGCCTTTCTGTTCGGTGTCTCGGGGTGTGCCCAATGGACGGACCCGACGGGCGCGCTGGCGGCGGCCGACGTCGCCTCGGTCGTCGTGTTCGGCCGCGGCATTGCCGACATCGGCATCTCGGCCATCAGCGGACGCGACTGCTCGATCGTGCGGCTGGACCGCGGGCTGACCTACTGCGCGCTCCGGGACTCCTCGCCCGATCCTGGCCCGTTCTGCACCCGCAGCCTGGGCGTGGTGGATTGCTGGATCAACCCGGAGGCATTGCCGATGCCGCAGCAGCAAGTTTCGGACAGCCCCGCCCCGACCACAGCACAGGAACAGTATCGCCACGCCCGCTGGCCCAAGTCGCTGACCGCGGGCTTTTAGACGGCGGCGAGTAGACGGCGGCGAGATCGTCCATATTCGGTGCACCACGTGAAAGGGCGAGGACAAGCAACGATTTGCAGGTCGCGACGTTAGCTCGGCGCAAGTAAGTCTGGAGCAGGCCATGAATTTCACCCCCACGAATCTCACCCGTCGCATGTCCCTCGCCATCGTCGCCGCTGCGACGCTGGCCGCCATGCCCGCCATGGCGCAGCGCCGGGATCCCGGCGTTTCGGGTCCTGTGTCGGGCACCATCAGCATGACGGCGCAGGGCGCTGCGGCGGGGGTGGGCTATACCTGGGGCGATGGCACGCTACGTTATGGCGGCCGTACCCATCGCTTCTCGGTCAGCGGCGTAACCATTGCTGATGTCGGCTATTCAAAGGTCAACGGGCGCGGCCGGGTGTACAACCTCAAGCGGCTGCAGGATTTTAGCGGCACCTACGCTGCCGCCACCGGCGAGGCCACGCTGGTCAACGGACTTGGCGGCCAGGTGCTGCGCAACAGCAACGGCGTCGAGATCCGGGTCGATCAGATAACTCGCGGTGCCCGCCTGCAGGGTTCGGCAGACGGCATCACGTTGACGCTGAAGTAGAACCTATCCACTGAACCGCACGAGCCGGCCGACGGGGGTGCCAAGCACCTCGTCGTCTTGCATCACCACATGGCCGCGCACCACGGTTGCCGTTGGCCAGCCGGTCACCGGCATGCCATCGAACGGTGTCCAGCCGCAGGGCGTGGCGATCCAGTGGTCCTCGATGGTGCGCTGGCGCTTCAGGTCCACCAAGGTGAAATCAGCGTCATAGCCAGCGGCCAACCGGCCCTTGCCGATTGCGCCATACACCCGGGCCGGCCCAGCGCACATCAGGTCCACCATACGCGCCAGCGACAGGCGGCCAGCGGCCACATGGTCCAGCATGACCGGCACCAATGTCTGCACGCCGGTCAGCCCAGCCGGGCACTCGGGCCATGGCTTCAGCTTCGCCGCCCGTGGATGCGGCGCGTGGTCAGAGCCGATGGTGTCCGCCGTGCCGTCCCGGACGGCAGCCCAGGCAGCCTCGTAATGGCGGCGGCCACGGATCGGGGGGTTCATCACGCCGAGGCCGCCGAGCTTTTCATAAACCTCGGGCGCCACCTGCGTCAGATGGTTGACCAGCAACTCGACCGTTGCGACGTCGCGATAGTCGCGCAGGTACTCCAGCTCCTCGGCAGTCGAGACGTGCAGGATGTGCGCCGGCCGTCCGGTCCTGCGCGCCAGCGCCATCAGACGCCTGGTGCCGAGGAAGGCGCACTCCTCGTCCCGCCATTCCATGTGGCAAGCATAGGGATCGCCGAGCTTGAACAAGCGCTTGCGCGCCTGCAGCCGAGCCTCGTCCTCGCTGTGATAGGACACCCGGCGCCGGCCGCTGCGCATCACCGCTTCGATCGAGGCGTCGTCGTCCACCAGCAGGTCGCCGGTCGAGCTGCCGGCAAACACCTTCACGCCGCATACGCCGCGCCCGAGCTCCAGCCCCGCCAGCTCGGTGATATTCGCTTTCGTGGCGCCGACATACAGGCCCATGTCGCACCAGGCGTTCTGCTCGACGTAGCCCTGTTTCCAGGCCAGCCGATCATTGTCGGTGATCGACGGCGCGGTGTTCGGCATGTCGAACACCGCGGTCAGGCCACCCAACACGGCGGCCTTGGTGCCGGTGGCGAGGGTCTCGACCGCGGGATCGCCGGGATCGCGCAGATGGACGTGCGGGTCGATCAGCCCCGGCAGCACATGCAGCCCGGCGGCATCCAGCACCCGGTCGGCCGTGGCATTGCCGACGCCAAGCGCTGCGATCCGGCCCTCGCGCACGCCGACGTCGATCGCGTATTCGCCCCAGGGCAGCACGCAGATGCCGCCGCGGATCAGCAGGTCGTAATGGGCGGGCATGGCGGCCTCCTAGCTGGCAAGGGTCTCGAACACGTCGCCCTGCGGCGCCTGGCCCAGGATGTGGGTGCGGTGCCACAGGGCGTAGAACAGCAGCGTCCAGGCGGCGAAGCCCTCGTGCCGGGCACCGGCGGCGCGGAACAATGCGGCGACGCGGCCGGGGTCGGCGATCTCGGCCACGCCGGGCTGTGCGGCGACCAGCGGACCCAGGCGCGCACCCTGGGCGGCAATCCAGGCGCCGACCGGGACGGTGAAGCCCTGCTTGGGCGCGAAGGGGCGGGCCTCCGGCATGTGCCGCGCCAGCCATTGCCGCAGCAGCCACTTGCCGCGGCCGTCCCGCACCTTCATCGCGTCCGGCAGGCAATAGGCCGCCGCGGTGACGGCGGGGTCCAGCAGCGGCGTGCGGCCCTCGACCCCATGCGCCATCAAACAGCGGTCCAGCTTCAACAAGAGGTCGTGCGGCAGCCAGTCGGCCACGTCGGTCGCCTGCGCCACCGCCAGCCGGGTGCGGCCCGGCATCGCGGCATGCGCCTCGCTGGCCGCCAGCCCGTCGCGCCAGCCGGCCGGCCGCGCGCGCAGCACGTCGAGCTTGTCGAAGGTGCCGCGCGCCCGCATCACCCGGCCGCCCAGCCACCACGAGCGCATGGCGCTGCGGTAGCGGCCATAGCCGCCGAAGATCTCGTCGCCGCCCTCGCCGCACAGCACGACCTTGACGTCCTGCCGGGCGCGCTGGGCGAGAAACCAGCTCGGGATGATGGCGTAGTCGGCTGCGGGGTCGTCCATGGCGGCGACGATGCGGGGCAGGTCGCGCCAGACCATCGCCTCGGTGATCTCGATCGTCTCGTGCTGGGCGCCGGCGGCCCGGGCGACGGCGGTGGCGTGCTCGCGCTCGTCCGCGGCGCCCGGCGCGTCGAAGCCGGCAGTGTAGGCGAGCACGGGCCGGTTGTTCAGCCGGGCCATGACGGCGAGCACGGCCGCGCTGTCCACGCCGCCCGACAGGAACATGCCGTACGGCACGTCGCTGCGTTGATGCAGGTCCACGCTCTCCATCAGTGCGCGGTCCAGCCGGGCCAGCGCCGCATCCTCGGTGATGGCCTCCGGCCCGCCCTCCGGCAGGGCGGCGATGCGGCTGCGATCGACGATGTGGCCGTCGGCGATGCGCACGGTTTCGCCGGGCAGCAGGCGCTCGATGCCCTGGAAGATGGTGCCGGCGCCAGTGGTGAACTGCATCTGCAGCAGCTCCTCCCGCGCGGCGGGGCGCAGGGTGCGGCGGACCAGGCCGGCGGCCAGCAGCGCCTGCGGCTCCGACGCGAAGGCCAGCCCGCCGTCGATGTGGGCGATATACAGCGGTTTGATGCCGAAGGGATCGCGGGTCAGCGTGACGCTGCGCTGCGCCCGCTCATGGATCGCGATGGCATACATGCCGCGTAGTGCCTGGACATACGCCGCGCCGTCGCGCTGCCAAAGATGCAGCGGCGGCTCGCAGTCGCTGTGGGTAGCGAAACGGGTGCCGGGCATCCCGTCGCGCAGCTCGCGGTAGTTATAGACCTCGCCATTGGCGACCAGGGTGGATGACCCGGCGAACAGCGGCTGGTCGCCGCCGGCCACGTCGATGATGGCGAGCCGGGTCTGCAGCAGGGCGGTGCGGCCGACCACGAAATGGCCGCTGCCGTCGGGGCCGCGATGCGCCAGCGCCTGGGTCAACGCGCCCAGGGTGACGGGGCTGGGCAGCGGAGCGCCCGGCGCCATGACCATGCCGGCGATGCCGCACATCAGGCCTGCTCCATGGCGGCGAGCGCTGCGCGCCATTGCGCGACGACGGGCGCCTCCGCGTGCTCGGCTTCGTAGCGGTTACGGCCGGCCTGCGCGAGGCGGGCGGCCAGCGCGGGCTTGGCCAACACGGAGGCGATGGCGGCGGCGAGCGCGTCGGGGTCCTCCCGCGGCACCAGCAGGCCGTCACTGCCCGGCTCGATCAACTCCGATGGTCCGGCGGCGTCGGCGGCGACCACGGGGCGGCTGGCCGAGAACGCCTCGATGACCACGTTGCCCAGGGGTTCGTGCCGGCTCGGGCAGACCAACAGGTCGCAGCGCGCCAGCAGCGCCGCCTGGTCATTGCGCCAGCCCGGCAGATGCAGGCGGTCCAGCACGCCCAAGTCACGGGCGAGTGCGGTGAGCGCCGTCCGCTCCGGCCCCTCCCCCGCGATCACGGCATACACTCCCGGCAGCAGCGGCAGGGCGCGGACCAGGATGTCGAACGCCTTGTTGCGGTGCAGCCGCCCCAGCGCGAGCACCATGGGCGAACCCGGCGGCAATGGCAGCGTAGCCGGGAGCGCATCCGCCAGGTCGGGGGCGAAATTCGGCAAATGGTGCACGCGGTGGGCCGGCCAGCCTTGGCCGCGTATCCAGGCCACGATGCCCCGCGTATTGCCGATCAAGTGGTCGCACGCCCGGTAGTAGCGCAGGTCGTAATAGCCGCCGAGCCGCCCGGCCAGCACCCAATCGCCCCGCGGCGTCTGCCGGGCGGCACGGTTCATCCACGCCACCACGACCCGCGGCGCGAAGCTGCGCAGTGCGGCGGCGATGCGCGGCCGGGTCAACAGGTCGAGCGCGCCGCCAAACCGGAGCTGCAGAGGCGCAAGCCCACCCGCGGCAAGGCGGCCGGCCCGGCCCGGATCGCACCGGATCACCGGCAGAAGCGTGTCGCCGGCTCGGTGCAGCGCCAGCGCGAGCCTCTCGAAGAACAGCTCCGCGCCGCCGGCAGGCGCCCCGGCCATGACCTGCGCGACCCTCATGGCCGCAACAGCCCGCGTGCGGCCGTCAGCGCGTCGGCAACCGTGAGGCCGTCCATCGGTGCGGCGCCCACTGGCCCTGGCGCCAAAACGACTGCAGCCTGGCGGCCAGCGGGCGCATATTCGGCAGCCGGGGTCGGGCCGAACAGTCCAAGCGTTGGCGCCCCGGCAGCGGCTGCCAAGTGCATGAGGCCGGAGTCATTACCGACAAATAGCGCGCAACGGGACAGGCAGGCGGAGACCTCCGGCAGCGACAGCCGGCCGGTAAGGTCAACCGCGTCCGGCAAAGCCGCGAGAACCGGCGCCGCCATGGCCTGCTCGGCGGCACCCGGCCCGGCGAACACCACCGGACAGGCGTCAGGCAGCGCCTGGTCCCGCACGGCGCGGAACAGTGCTGCGAACCGATCGGGCGCCCAGAGCTTGCCGGACCAGTTGGCCGTGGGTCCCAGCCCGACATAACGCTGCCCCGGCGGCAGCAGCACGTCCGCTTTTGACTGGTCGGCAGAGCTGGTCCAACTGACCGGCAACGGCGGCGGCGCAAGTCCGAGCGTCGCCGCCAACTGCGCCAGCTTGTGCCCGGTCCGCCGACCGCCACGCATGACCGCACGGTGCCGGGCCGGGAGCAGAAACGACAGCGCGGAGCCGCGCAGGTCCACGACCAGGTCCCACAATGTGCCCACCGTACGCCGCCACAGGCGCAGCCAGTGCAGGTCGAAGCGCTGCTTGTCCATCAGCAGCGTCGCCTCGCGCCGGGGCATGCGGGCGAATACGCCCTCGGCGACCGGACCGCAGGCGATGGTGAAGCACGCCTCCGGATGGGTGCGCAGCAGGTTGTCGAGCAGGCCCGTGGAGAGGACCGCGTCGCCGACGCGGGTGGCTGTGATGAACAGGATTCGCATGTCGGGCCGGTGTAGCACGGGACGCAGCCGGATGCGCGAGGCCGGCCCGCTTGAGTTCGGCGCCGCGGGCCACCACGTCGCGAGACATGAGCATCCTTGCCCCGTTGCCCGACCGTGCCGTGATCGAAGTCAGCGGCGACGACCGCGTGTCGTTCCTGCAGGGCCTCGTCTCCAACGATGTGATGGAGGCGGCGCCTGGCCGTGCGGTCTGGGCGGCGCTGCTGACGCCGCAAGGCAAGTGGCTGGCGGACTTTTTCATCCTGGCGGATGGCGAGCATCTGCTGCTGGACTGCGAGGCCGGGCAGGCCGCGATGCTGGCGCAGCGTCTGGCCCGGTTCCGGCTGCGTGCCAAGGTCGTGGTGCAGCCCGTGCCGCTGCTGGTCTATGCCGCGTGGGGCGGCACAGCACCCGACCAAGGCATCGTGGCGCTCGATCCGCGTATGCCGGACGCTGGCTGGCGGGTGCTGTCCGACACGCCGCTGCCGGCGAACGGGACCACGGCGGATTGGGACCGGCACCGGTTGACGCTCGGTCTGCCGGACGGCTCGAGGGACATGGAAGCCGAGAAGACGACGCTGCTGGAGGCCGGGTTCGACGAGCTGCATGGCGTGTCCTGGACCAAGGGCTGCTACATGGGCCAAGAGCTGACGGCGCGGACCAAGTACCGTGGCCTGCTGAAACGGCGCCTGGTGCCGGTGCGGATTGACGGCCTAGTGCCGCCAGCGGGAACGCCGGTGCTGCGGGCCGGCGTTGAAGCCGGCGCGATGCGGTCCGGCGTCCAGGGCCTGGGGCTTGCCCTGTTGCGGCTGGATGCCATCGGGGCCGACAATCTGACATGCGGCGAGGCCGTGCTGCACCCAGCTCCGCCAGACTGGATGACGTTGGCGCCGGTCAGGCTGGCGAATACGCCGTCGGCATAGCCAGGCGGCGGCCGACCCAGTTGGGCCGGGGCAACTCGGCATGCGACTGGGTTGCGGCCGCAATCATTCCCGCGACTTCCGGCAAAAATGGCATGACGCGGCGTGTCTCGAGGCTGACGTGCAGCAACATGACTTCCTGCTGTGCGACGATGGTGCCATTATCGGATCGACACATCTCATGTGCGAGGTGGATGCGTTTGTGGTCCGCATCGAGGATCTGCGTCGCAACCCGCACTTGGTTGCCTAGAAGCAGCTCAGCTAAATAGATAATATGTGCTTCGACCGCGAACGTACCATGATGCGTACGCCGCCGATATGGCTCACCAAGGCCGATCGCAGCCCAAAGATGATCGATCGCGCCATCGAATACGACGACGTAGTAGGCCATATTCATATGGCCGTTTTCATCGATCCACTCAGGACGCACGATGGCGGAATAACCGGTGAACGGGGCGCGGATACCACCCCGTTCAGGCTGCGTCATGCGCTACGCATTGTCGTCAAATCCGCCGGAGTCGAAACCGCCGCCGCCGCCGAACGGATCGCTGCCGCCCTGGTCAAAGCCGCCGGAGTCGCCGCCTTGGTCGTAGCTGGTCTGCTTGGTAAAGCCGTCGCCGCCGGAGCCTGAGCCGTCGTCGTAGCTCTTTGTTTCCCCGCCACCGGCAAAGGGGTCAGCAGCACTGGCGTCGGTCGAAAAGCCCGAGGTCGGGTCGGTCCCGGCCCCATCGAAAGAGGTGGTGGAAGACGCGCTGTTGGCAAACCCGCCCCCCTCGCCGCCGCCATGCCCACTGAAGGCGCCCATCAGTGCATTGCCAACGACCATGCCGCCGGCGACGCCTGCGGCCGTGGTCAGCGCCGACCCCAGGAACCCTGACCCGCCGCGCGCCTGGAACATGCCAGGTTGATAGTTGGGCGGATATTGCGGCTGCGGCGGTGCCGATGTCGGCTGGAACTGCTGGCCGTAGCCGGGCTGGCCATATCCGCCACGCTGCTGCTGTTGCTGCGCACCGCCGCCGAACAGGCTGCCGAAGAAACCTTTTTGCTGCTGCGGTGCCTGCTGGGCGGATTGCTGTGCCGCCTGCTGGGTTTGCTGCAGCTCCCATTCCAGGCGGCGGATGCGGTTCTGCGCCTCGGCGAACGCCGCCTCCTGCACCAGCGCGGTTTGGGTGATACGGTAACGAGCCTCGGGATACTGCTGGAACTGCTGCGCGATGAAGGCGTCGGCCTCGTGGTCAAGCGGCGGCAAAGCGGGCTGCGATTGCGGCACGCTGCCACTGGGGCCGGCAAGGAAGCCGCCGCCCTGCGGCGACCCGGCGACCCGGGAGATGAAGCGGGCAATAAGGTCGCGTTCTTCGTTCGTCATAGGACCGTCCGCGCGTTTGTTGCGGCCTTCGAATTGGCCCGCGCCCAACTCTGGTTCAAGTAGGCAGGCGCAGGCGCCGCCATTCAATTGACGGGCACCGGTCCTCCACCACCTGCAGCCCGGCAGCCCGGCCTGCCCCGACAGCCGCGGCATTGGTCACTCCGAGCTGCAGCCAAACGGTGCGGGCGCCAAGCCGGATGGCGTCCGCCACGATGGGCCCGACCTGGTCCGACGCGCGGAACACGTCCACCATGTCCAGCGGACCGGCCTCGTCCAGCGTGGCCACTACCGGACGCCCATGCAGGGTGCGGCCCGCCAGGCCAGGGTTCACCCCGACGACGTCGAACCCGCGCGCGATCAGGAAGGCCATGATCTCGTTGCTTGCACGGTCCGGCTTATTGGATGCGCCGACGACGGCGATGCGGCGGGTGGTGGTCAGGATATGCTGGATCGGATCGGTCATGGCGTCCTCGACGCAGGATGAGCTTCTGAAAGCTTGGGGTCCGCGGCTGCAGCTTTCCCAATCGCGACGGCCCCCCTATGGTGCGCCGCAACACCAGCCACCGGGGATCATGACCGCCGCGACCGTCTCACCGCAAGCGCCGAGCTTCCAGGAACTTATCTTGCGCCTGCACGCCTTCTGGGCCATGCAGGACTGCGTGATCCTGCAGCCATACGACGTCGAGATGGGTGCCGGCACCTTCCACCCGGCGACCACGCTGCGCGCGCTCGGTCCCCGCCCCTGGCGCGCCGCCTATGTGCAGCCGAGCCGCCGTCCGACCGACGGACGCTATGGGCAGAACCCGAACCGGCTGGGCCACTACTATCAATACCAAGTGATCCTGAAGCCCAGCCCAGCCAACTGCCAGGATCTGCTGCTCGACAGCTACCGGGCCATCGGCATCGACCCGCTGCTGCACGACATCCGCTTCGTCGAGGACGACTGGGAAAGCCCAACGCTGGGTGCCTGGGGCCTCGGCTGGGAGGTGTGGTGCGACGGCATGGAGGTGACGCAGTTCACCTACTTCCAGCAGGTCGGCGGCATCCCGGTCGCCACGCCCAGCACCGAGTTCACCTATGGGCTGGAGCGGCTGGCGATGTATGTGCAGGGGGTCGAGAACGTCTATGACCTTGAT
>JAABUS010005153.1_pt1 | contig 17614 bp, 13 predicted proteins | sample 5560161 | NCBI WGS metagenome assembly JAABUS01 (sample SAMN10711885, study PRJNA513376) | rock metagenome | isolation source: Antarctica rocks | place: Antarctica: Victoria Land, Trio Nunatak nord | collected 2016-01-04
GTCACGACGCCTCGATGTGCTCAGGCCCCGACCCTGGGCATTGCCTCAGGTGCCTGGCTTCCCGCCAGCCTGCCTCGCGGGCGGCTCGGCTCGTTCAGCGTGTCCCAGCCCCCGTCCTTCGCGCCTCGGATGCCATCTCACGTGTTCCGCGTCTTCCGAAACCGCTCCCGGTGCGGCAGGTGCGGGATCTCTCTGGGCGTCCGGCGTACATAAAGGAGCGGGTGAATACCCTGGATCACGTCATCGCCCCGACCCGGCTAACGAGGAACATGCTCGTCCGCAACGGGGTGCGCCCTGATATCGTGGAGGTCTCCCACTACGGGATAGACACCACGAACGTCGTCCGGCCTGTCCGTGACGAGAAGAAATCATCAGGCTTCAGGTTCGGGTTCATCGGGACGTTGGGGCCGCACAAGGGATGCGACCTCCTGATCCAGGCTTTCCGAAATCTTCCCCAGGATTCGGGCGCGACGCTCGCGATCTACGGCAGCGACCGGGGTTTCGATGGGTTCGAGGCGAAGCTGCGGCGGCTGGCCGGGGACGATCCCGGAATCTCATTCCGGGGGACTTTCCCGCCAGAGGAGATCGGGGGCGTCCTCGCCGATATGGACGCGCTGGTGGTTCCATCACGCTGGTACGAGAACACCCCGCTCGTCGTTTACTCGGCCTTCTCCGCAGGAGTCCCAGTCATCGCCACAGACCTCGGCGGCCTCTCCGAAGTCGTGGAGCACGAGAAGAACGGACTACTCTTCCCGCTGGAGGATGCTGCGGCGTTGTCTCGCTGCCTGGAACGTCTGGCCGGAGAACCGGGTTTGGCCGGGCGGTTGCGGGACGGTATCGGGCCTGTCAAAACCGTGGAGGAGAACGCGGAGGAGCTCCTGGCTCTCTACAATAGCCTCGTGCAGCGGGGAAAGAAATGACACCGGAGCCCGTGGATCACCGCCCTGTCGGACGCAGAGCCGGGATCCGGGCCTTCCCCACGACTCACGAAGAACACGAGCAACGATCCCTCCACCCGGACTCGCCATGAAGAGCCTGGTGATCGGGGGCGGCGGGTTCATCGGCACGCATCTGGTGGAACGCCTGCTCGAAAGAGACCATTCCGTGCGGATCTACGGCCGCAACCCGAACAGGTTTCGGGGGACTCCGGCCGGCGCTGAGTTCGTGGAGGGGGAACTCGGGAACCACGGCCTCGTCAGGGGGGCGCTGGATGGGGTGGAGGTAGTGTTCCATCTCGTTAGCACGACGCTTCCCAAAACCTCGAACGACGATCCCATCTTCGATGTTCGCTCGAATCTGGTGGATACCATCCAGCTTCTCGAAGCCTGCGTGGAGGCCGGGGTGCGGAAAGTCATCTTTCCATCCTCTGGCGGGACGGTCTACGGGCCGCCAGAGTTCCTGCCGGTGACGGAGGGGCATCCGAAGGAGCCGATCTCCTCCTACGGCATCGTGAAGCTCGCCATCGAGAAGTACCTGAACCTCTTCCACCATCTCCACGGCCTCGACTACACGACCCTCCGCATCTCCAACGCCTATGGTCCATATCAAGATCCAGCGGGACAACAGGGCGTCATCAGCGTGTTCCTGGAGCGGGTGCGGGAGGGGAGGTCCATAACCGTGTGGGGCGATGGGGGTGTGATCCGTGACTACCTCTACGTCTCCGACCTGATGGACGCCATGGAGCTCGCCGCCGAGGTGGAAACTGAGCATCGAGTCTTCAACGTCGGCAGCGGGCGCGGGGTTTCGGTGGACGAGATCCTGGATCTCATCTCCCAGGCCACGAGAGAGAGTCCTGATGTCGAATACCTGCCAGCCCGCGCCCTGGACGTGCCAGCCAGCGTGCTCGACATTGGCCTGGCTGAGCGGGAACTAGGCTGGAGGCCGCGCACGAAATTATCCGAAGGCATAGCCAGGACGTGGGCCTGGCTCCGGACGCCCCCCAGTTCGCGGGAGACCACGTGAAAATCCTCCTCACGGGCGCTGGCGGCCAGCTAGGACTCGAACTCTCACGCCTCCTGCCGCAGAGGGATCACGAAGTGATTCCCCTGGCCCGCACAGACCTAGACATCACCGATTCACGGGCCGTCGAACAGACAGTCGAACAGCATTCACCGGACCTCGTGATAAACGCCGCAGCCTTCACCGGCGTGGACGCCGCCGAGACGGAGGTCGAAGCAGCCTACGCTGCCAACGCCGTCGGGCCGCGCAACCTGGCGGTCGCCTGCGAGCGGGCTGATTGCGAACTCCTGCAAGTCGGGACCAACTACGTCTTCGACGGGAAGCTCGGCCGACCATACGAACCCTTCGATCCCCCGAACCCGCTCGGCGTTTACGGTCGGACCAAGCTGGCGGGTGACGAGTACGTGATGCGGCTATGTCATCGCTGGTACGTCGTGAGGACGGCCGGGGTGTACGGTGAGGGCGGAAACATCGTGCGGACCATGCTGCGTCTCGGGCGAGAGAGGGGTGAGATCCGGGTGAAAGACGACGAATTCGTCTCCCCAACCTGGGCCAGGGATCTCGCGGAAGGGATAGCCCAGATCGTGGAAGCCAGAGAGTACGGCCTCTACCATCTCACCAACTCCGGCTCCTGCTCCTGGTACGAGTTCACGCTGGAGATAATGCGCCTCTCCGGTACGGAGGTTCGGATGACGCCGGTTTCCACAGCCGAATTTCCGCTCCCGGCGCCGCGTCCGGCCAACGGGGTTCTCTCCAGCCTCGGCAGCCCGCAACTCCGGCATTGGCGGGAGGCGCTGGCTGAGTATCTGGACCACGAGGGCGTTTCTGTTCCGCATGGATAGAGCGATGTCTTATCACGCCGAAATTTTTGTGAGACCATATGCGCGGTTTGGATCATGTTTCAGTCGGGAGGTAGGCGTTGGCGTCCGGCGGTAGTCCAGCATCCAGAAAATCCAGGATAGCGCGCGGCGTGAAGGCTGTAGTGAGGGATCCGAAGGCCGTTAGCCGTCTGTGGCGGCGCGGTGATGTATCTCTGTCCGCCGGAGAGCTGTCCGGGTTCAGGGACGCTGATGGTCAGGAATCGCGGATCTTCTTCGTCGTCGGGTTCCCGAAGTCAGGGACGACGTGGCTCATGGAGACGCTCGATGCTCACCCCGAGGTGCTGTGTCGGGGCGAAGGCCGATTCTTCGACCGTGGGATGCGCCGCGAACACTTCAAGGGCATGGAGACCAGCGCGGAGACCACGAAGCAGAAGCTCCAGCCTGCCTCGCTTTACAACGCGCTGGCCGAAGACGAGTACCTGAAGATGTGGGTGGAGCGTTCGGTGTGGTCGCGGGACGACGACGCGGAGGAGCACCTCAAGAACCTGACCCGCCTCGCCGCCGGATATTTCCTGAGGGCGAAGCTATCGGCGAGCGGCAAGCAGATGGTCGGGGACAAAACGCCATTGAGCAGCGACACGGTGGTCGCGGAGATAGCTGACCTCTTCCCTGATGCGAAGGTGGTCCACCTGGTGCGGGACGGGCGGGACGCTGCGGTATCCCTGATCCACCACAACTGGAAGCGCGCCTCAGACAGGGGCGGCGTCCGGCGCTTCTCCGCGGAGGAGACGGAGAAGCGCGACCGCTACTGGAAGGACCCAACATCCTTCGGGACCTCGGGCGAGAGCCTGTTCACGGAGAAGCGGCTGCGGCACGTGGCGGAGATATGGGGTTCAAGGGTATCCGCTGCCCGCCGCGACGGCCGCGGTCTCCTCGGCGGAAACTACACCGAACTGCGCTACGAGGATCTGCTGGAGCGCCCGGAGAAAGTGTTCGGGGGCGTCTTCTCCTTCCTAGGGGCCGACGCAAACGAGAAGACAGTCCACCGGTGCGCGGAGGCGACCAGCTTCGAGCGGCGCTCCGGCGGTCGGCAGCGGGGGCAAGAGGATGCCAAATCAGGCGTCAGGAAGGGCGTCGCTGGCGACTGGAAGGGCGTCTTCACCGAACGTGATAGAAACATCTTCGAGGAACAGGCGGGTTCGGTTCTGGCCGAGTTCGGCTACGAAAGAAGCAACGACCGGGTGTAGATCGGCCCCGGAAAACAGGGTTTTGCGAGTACGGAGGAGTATTTCGGATGCCGGTATACAAAACGCGGACGGCCTTCGAGGTGGCGCGGAGGATCAAGCTGTACTTGAACCTGGAGGCTGGCGCGGTACGCAACGGCGCGCCGGTTCCAGGCGAAGAGCCATCCGGCGGTGAACGGGTAGAGAGGCTGGAGCACACGCTCAAAGAGAAAGAGCGGGAGGTTGCCCAGTTATCCGCCAAGCTCGTCGCGGCTGAAAGCGGCGGCGGGGAGCGGGCTGGCAACGTCAACCCGGAGAACGTGATCTGGATGCTCGGCACGGCGAGGACGGGGAGCACCTGGCTCGGGGATATGATGAAGAGCCTCCCCGGACACGACCTGTGGCACGAGCCCCGCGCCGGCGAGTTCTTCGGTTTCTACGCCTACGAACGGGCTGCTGGCCGCAAGACCGCCAACTTCATCCTCGGCCCCCAGCATCGGGACGTGTGGCTGAAGTCCATGCGCAACTTCGTGCTCGACGGCGCTGAGGCAAGGTTCCCTGATCTCGAAGCGTCGGAGTACCTGGTTATCAAGGAGCCGAACGGCTCCATCGGCGCGCCGCTGCTCATGCAATCCATGCCTGAGAGCCGGATGGTTTTCCTGATCCGTGACCCAAGGGACGTTGCTGCCTCGGCCCTCGACGCCGCCAGCGAGGGTGGCTGGCTCAGCCAGCGCATGAAGAAGAGCGACAGGGTCAGGGCGCGGGTAGAAACCGCCACGAGCCAGCCCAACGTCCTGGTCGAAAACCGCGCCCGCATGTACCTCCAGGCCGTTGGCAACTCCCGCGACGCCTACGAAGCCCATCAGGGTCCGAAGGTGCTTGTCCGCTACGAGGAGCTTCGGGCTGACGCCCTTGGGACCATGAAGCGCATCTACTCAGAGCTTGGGATAAAGATGGGGGAACGAAAGCTCGACAGGGTGGTGAAGAAACACGCCTGGGAGAGCATCCCTGAGGACAAGAAGGGGCCGGGCAAGTTCGCCCGCAAGGCCACGCCAGGCGGCTGGCGCGAGGATCTGACGCCGAAGCAGATCCGGATAGTCGAGGACATCACAGCCCCCCTGATGAAAGAGTTCTACCCGGCCGGTTGAACGCGGGGTGGCCGCGTGGGGCTGCCATCGGCGCTCCCGCCACTTTGAAGTGAAATTTGTGTAAATATATGCGGGTTGCAGAAAAGCCGGGCAGCATCTCGGGAGGATCTCTGTTGCCAGTATTCAGAAACCGTGTGGCTTTCGAGGTAACGCGGGGGATAAAAGCCTTCTTGAACCTGGAGGCGGGCTTCACCCGCGGCGAGACGCCGGACGCCGCGCCAGAACCAGCAAATACCGGGGTGAAAGCCCGAGCGGGCGTTCGGCCCGAAAACATGATCTGGATCTTCGGTTCAGGGCGCTCTGGCTCGACGTGGCTCAGGTCCATGATGTCCGACATGGAGCGCCACGGCGTCTGGGAGGAACCGATGGTCGGCCAGCTCTTCGGGGTCTTCCACAGGCAGGCCCAGGAGGGACAGCTCAAATCCGCCAACTTCATTATGGGCGAGCCGACGCGGAAGGGCTGGACGCACTCCATCAGGAACTTCATCCTCGATGGCGCACATTACGCCAACCCGCGCCTGAAGCCTGATGACTACCTGGTTATCAAGGAGCCAAACGGCTCAACAGGCGCGCCGCTGCTTATGGAGGCGCTGCCAGAGAGCCGGATGATCCTGCTTGTGAGAGACCCACGCGACGTGGCGGCTTCGGTCCTCGACGGCGCCAAGAAAGGGAGCTGGCTCTACGAGCGCAAGGACAAAGGCAGCTGGAAAGAGAACGCCCTGGCAGACACCAACCCGGAGGCAATCACCCGGCGCAGGGCCAACATGTACATGACGCAGGTCGGCAACGCCAGGGACGCCTACAAGGCCCACAAAGGCCCGAAGGTGCTTGTCCGCTACGAGGAGCTTCGGGCTGACACCCTTGAGACCATGAAGCGCATCTACTCAGAGCTTGGCATCCCGGCTGGGGAAGAGGATCTCGCGCGCGTAGTGGAGAAGCACGCCTGGGAGAACATCCCTGAGGAGAACAAGGGCGAAGGCAAATTTTATCGGAAGGCTACGCCGGGAGGGTGGAGGGAGGATCTCACGCCCAAGCAAGCCGGGATAGTGGAGAAGATCACAGCCCCCCTTCTGGAGGAATTCTATCCCGCATGAGCCGGGGAAAGTGAGGTAGATCCCCAGATGCCCGTGTACAGGCAGAATGTGCTCTTCGAGGTGGCGCGCGGGATCAAGGCGTTCCTCAACTTCGAGGCCGGAGTTACCCGAGGCCCCGCGCCGGGAGAAGGCGATAGCCTCACCCTTGAGGAAGCCCGCAAGCGCCTCGAAGACAAGAACCGCCAGATCTCGCGACTCGAAGAGAAGGTGAGGGAGGGGAGATCCAGCACCCCAGCCGGCGACCTGAAACCCGAGAACGTGGTCTGGATGTTCGGAACCGCCCGTGTGGGTTCCACCTGGCTCGGCTCCATGATGGACGAGCCAACGGGCCACACCATGTGGCACGAGCCGCTGGTCGGCACCCTCTTCGGGGGTTTCTACTACGGACGCGGCTCCCACCGAGGCGGCAAGCACGGCATCCTCGGCGGCCCAGACGACAAACGCTCGCGGGCCATCCGCGCCTTCATCCTCGCGTCAGCCCACGAAAAGTTCCCTGAAGTTTCTGGAGACGGTTACCTCGTGGTCAAGGAACCGAACGGATCGAACGGTGCGCCGCTGCTGGCGCAGGCTTTGCCAGAGAGCCGCATGATCTTCCTGGTCCGCGATCCCAGGGACGTTGTCTCATCCAACCTCTCAGGCAAGTCCGAAGGCGGATGGACCGCAGAGGCGTACAAGAGGGGACGCCGCAAGGGCGCTCCACCCCCGTCTGATCCACAGACCATAGTGAGGCAGGGCGCAAGGAAATACCTTGAGTTCATAGGCCGCTCCAAGGAAGCCTTCGACGCCCACGAGGGACCGAAGATCCTGGTTCGCTACGAGGAGCTTCGGGCTGACACCCTGGCGACTATGAAGCGCATCTATTCGGAGCTTGGTATGAAGGTGGATGAGGCCGAGGTTGAGCGGGCCGTGGAGAAGCATTCGTGGGAGAACATCCCGGATGAGAAGAAGGGCGATGGCAAGTTCTATCGGAAGGGGGCCTCGGGTGGATGGAGCGAGGATCTCACGCCCGAGCAGGCTAAGATGGTGGAGGAGATCACAGGCCCCCTCCTGAAAGAGTTCTATCCCGAAAAGCAGACCAGCCGGGCGGGCGTTTGAGAGAGCATCGCCTGAAAGTCCTGGATGGGTGGGAGGTGTAAGGATGCCGCTCTTCAGAAGCCGCACCGCCTTTCAGTTAGCCGGGAAGGCGAAGGCTTTTATCTACCTCGACACCGGTGTCGTCAGCGGCGATGAGCCTCCGACCCCGGAGGTATCTCAGACGAAGCTGCAACAACAACTCGCGAGCAAAGACCAGCAGCTCGTGGAGGCCAAGCAGGCGCTGGCGAACAGGGACCACAGGATCTCCGGGCTGGAGAGAGAGCTTGGCTGGCATACCGTTGGCGCTGGGAACATAGCCTGGATCTTTGGCACCGTCAGGACAGGTAGCACCTGGCTGGCCTCCATGATGCGCGACGGCCACAACCACGCCATGTGGAACGAGCCCCGCGTCGGGGAACTTTTCGGCTCTTTCTACGAGAGCGCCGCCCATCGTCGCGACAACGAGAACTTCGTAATGGGAACGCACCGCAAGTTGGTATGGCTGAAATCCGTCAGGGACTTCGTCCTCGACTCGGCGAGCGCCAGGTTTCCCAGATTCGCCAAAGGTGGCTTGCTCATCATAAAAGAACCATCCGGCTCCATAGGCGCGCGCATCCTGATGGAGGCGCTGCCCGAGAGCGCCATGGTGCTGCTTGTGCGCGACCCGAGGGACATCGTGGCATCCGCGCTGGACGCCGCCAGGGAAGGTAGCTGGGCCTACGAACTGCGCGGCACCAAGCGGCGCGAGAGGCAAGGGCTTGTCGGGGCCGCCGGCGCCCCGCTGGACGACTTCACTGGCAAATCCCAGGATGAAGTGGTCGAGGATCAGGCGTCCATGTACCTGAAATACGTCGGAAATTCCAAGAAAGCATTCGACGCCCACGATGGACGCAAAGTGCTTGTCAGGTACGAGGATCTGCTCGCTGACACCCTTGAGACCATGAAGCGCATCTACTCCGAGCTGGAGATAGGGGCGGACGAAGAGGAGCTTGCCAGGATCGTGGAAGAGCATTCCTGGGAGAACATCCCGGAGGATGAGAAGGGTGAGGGCAAGTTCTATCGCAAGGGGGCGTCGGGGACCTGGAGGGAGGATCTCACGCCTGAACAGGCGAAGGTGGTGGAGCAGATCACCGGCCCGCTGCTCACCGAATTCTACCCGGACGGGACCGCATGAAAGCCTCGGTAATCGTCCGCACCCACAACAACGAGCGCACCATCGGGGACGCTCTCCAGGCCGTCTTCTCCCAGCAATTCGATGACAAGTTCGAACTGGTCGTCGTGGATTCCGGCTCGAAGGACGGGACGCTGGAGATCGTAGATCGCTATCCCCACGTCTTCTTGGATTATTCGAAAGAAAAGTTCAACTATGGGGCTTCTCTGAACGCCGGGATCTCGGCCTCCTCTGGCGAATACGCGGTGTGCCTCTCCAGCCATTGCGTGCCGCTCGAACCGGAGTGGCTCGCGGAATTGGTCCAGGCGATGGACGTGGACGAGAGTTTGGCGGCGGCGTGGGGGCCGCTGCTCTTCGACGTGGAGGACTACTCGGTCATGGGCGGGAACGGGGTGGAGACCATAGACCTCGATGAGTTCTACCGCCGTCCCAATCGTGGTTTGCAGAACCCGAACAGCATCATCCGCCGCAGCCTGTGGGAGGAAAGGCGGTTCTCAGAGGAGATCGAACGTTGCGAAGACCAGGATTGGGCGCACCACTTCCTGAAGCGGGGCTACCGAACGGCGGTGGTCAATGGGGCGCGGGCGCTCTACAGGGTTCCGCACGGCCCGTACAGCTTCGGGAGAAAGACCATGCGGGACTTCGTGGTGCTGAACGAGTTGTTCGGACACAGGGCGCCGGTCCCGGCGGCTGACCTCGCCCGGCGCTCGGCGTGGCTGGGGCGGGTCTCCGTCCTTGGCAAGAAGTCGCCCCGCGTGAGCACGCTCATGGTCGCAAGCCTGGCTGGGCGGTGGGCCGCAGACAAGGCAATCCGTTACCGCAGGCTGCAGGAGTATCTGGATCAGGGTGAGGGAAGCAAGGCGGCGCTCCTCGGCGGGCTCGTTGCCCGCAAGGCCAGCCAGGCGCTCGGTGGCGCGCGGCAGGCAGCCGGGATGAAAGCCCTGCCGCCACCTGGCGGTATCGGAAGCAAGACCCGCTTCTTCCTGGTGGGGGAGATGCGTTCAGGAACGTCGTGGTTGCAGCGGACGCTCAATACCCATCCAGAAATCTTCTGCAAGGGCGAGGGGAGTTTCTTTGGGCGGGATCAGGAGGTCGAGGAGATCCCGGTGTACAAAGCCCCGACCCCGAGCCTCCAGAACGCCATCCTGAACTGCGAAGGAATAAGAACCTGGCACGGCTTCACCTGGAACGGCTGGGGAAAGGGCAACGAGGACGAAGACCTCCGTAACCTGACCCGTACCGCCATCGACTACTTCATGGACAAGGATTCGGCGGCGAGCGGCAAGCGCATAGTGGGGGACAAGAGCCCGCTGCACACGGATCACGTCGATGAGATCCACGGTCTCTACCCTGGGGCAAAGGTCATCCACATATACCGCGACGGCCGCGACGTGGCAGTCTCCCTGATGCACCATTTCTGGCGTCTCTCCAAAGACAGGGGCGGCATCTTCGACCTCGACCCCGAAGAACTGGAGAAGCGCGACGCCTACGGCGCCGACCCTGAAGGATTCCTGGCTTCCGGCAACAGCATCTTCACCGGGGAGAGGCTGCGGCAGATGGCAGTTCGCTGGAGCCGCAGGGTGGCCAAAGCGTCGGGCGACGGTAGGAAACTCTTCGGCGAAGGATTCTTCCAGCTAAGCTACGAGGATCTCCTGACGGAACCGGAGAAGAACCTGAAGGCCATGTTCCAGCTCCTCGGCGCAAGCTCAGACGACGCCACGGTAAGCCGGTGCGTGGAGAAGAACAGCTTCGAGAAGCTGGCCCGCCGCAAAGCGGGAAGCGAAGATTCAGCATCTTTCTTCCGCAAGGGCGTGGCCGGGGACTGGCGTGGCGTCTTCAACGAAGATGACAGGCGGATATACGCGGAAGTAGCGGGCGGTGCGTTGCGGGAGATGGGATATTCCCTTGACTGATCTAAGGGAACCCCCGTGCCTGTATTGAGGAACCGCATGGTCTTCGAGGTGGCGCGTGGGATCACGGCGTTCCTCGGCGTCGAGGCTGGAATCATGCGCGGGGAAGCTCCGGGTTTTGCGGAAGAAGAGATAGAAACCCTCCGCCGCAGCCTGGCGCTGAAGGAGGCCGAGAACCAGCGTCTGCGCGAAGGAATTTCTGACAGCGCCTCCGAGGGCACAGCCGGTGACGGTATCCAGGTTGGTGGTGTGGACCCTGGCAACGTGGTCTGGATCTTTGGTGTGGCCCGCGTGGGTTCGACCTGGCTTGCGTCCATGATGGGGGAAGCTGAGGGGCACACGGTATGGAACGAGCCAAGGGTGGGCTCGCTCTTCGGGAATTTCTATTATGGGCGGGGCGCGCACCGCGACAACAAGCACGGCATCCTCGGCGGTTCTGAGGAGGAGAGATCCAGGGCCATCCGCGCCCTCGTGCTCGCCGCCGCTGAGGCCAAGTTCGGCAGCGATGTGGACGGCGGCTACCTCGTGATCAAGGAGCCAAACGGCTCCAACGGTGCGCCTTTGCTGTCCCGGGCGCTGCCAGAGAGCCGCGTGATCTTTCTGGTCCGCGACCCGCGCGACGTGGCGTCTTCAGGGCTCGGGGCTGCGCTTGAGGGTGGCTGGTACGACAAACAGCGCAAGCGGCGCGGCATCTCCAAGCAATTGGGCGCGGATGAGATAGTCGAGGCCCGGGCCAACCGCTACGTCGAGTACATCGGCAGGTCCAGGGAGGCATACGAAGCGCACGAAGGCCCCAAGACGCTGGTTCGCTACGAGGATCTGCGATCAAGCCCGCTGGAGACCATGCAGCGCATCTACTCGGACCTCGGGATGCCGGTTGATGGGGACAAAGTCCTCCGCGCTGTCGAGAAGCACTCGTGGGAGAACATCCCGGAAGGGAAGAAGGGGCCGGACAAGTTCTACCGGAAGGCGTCGCCGGGAGGCTGGCGCGAAGACCTGACGCCGGAGCAGGTGCAGACCGTAGAGCGGATCACCGCTTCCCTGCTCGAAGAGTTCTATCCTGCTTAGACTACTTTCGCCGGTCTGGGTTTTATGAGGATATGTAGGTATTGTGTCAGTGCGGTTCATCGGTAGTCTGCTGCGGCTCCCGATACGCTTACACGGGCGAGGAGATTGCCGGATGCCGGACCCGAAAGAGGGGCGTACCGGCGGCCGGAAGCCGGTGGAAGCTTCACTGTGCAGCAAGGAGTCTTTGTGAAAGCATGAGGAAGTCATGCCGGGATCCTGCACATAGCCTGCCTCCCTGCCTGCTTCATTGTCACCAGTTCTAGTCTACGGTGAAGCTCCAGGTCCTGCGTGCGGTGTTGCCTGCGGCGTCGGTAGCCACGATCTTGACCGTCTTCTTGCCTATGGAGAGCCTCGGGGCGGTATAGGTGAGCAAATTTCTGGTCCTGTCGTAACCGAAGCTCGTCTGGGAGATTGCCGTGCCATCGAAGTAGAGTTTGATGTTGTATTTGGAGAGGTTCGTCACGCTGTCCTTGACGGTTGCCCTTATGGTCGGGGTTTTGTCCGTGATCTTCGAGTTGGGCGCGGGAGAAACATTGCTTATGCTCGGCGGGTCGTCGGATAAGAGCTGCCTGTTACCCGCGATATTCACGCCCGAAATGCCTTCCTCCACGTATGAATACCTGCCCGAACCAGGATCCACCATCGTGTTGTCCGTTACGTTGACGTCGAAGGTATGAGGCTGGCCATCCAAAGAACGGATGTAAACACAGTTCTGGCCCGGTTTGTACATGTAGTTTCTTCTGATGGATATCAACCGTGCCCCGTCGGCCACGATGTGGAAGGAGTTCCTGATGGTCCCGCGCATCCTGCAGTCCCGAATCCTGATGTCCACCGGGTGCAGCGCACCAGGGTACTCCGTCTTCAGGAAAACCGACGACATCTTGCTGCGGCGAAAGGTCGAGTTGGTTACCAGGGCTTCCCTGGCCCCCCGGAATTTTATGGCCGCCCCAAACTGGGGGGTCTCCCGCGTATAAGACTCGCATTGGTCAACGGTGATGCCGTGGGTGGGCCTGTTGAGGGTTGGGTTCATGTGCCTGTACCCGGCGGCGTAGAAGGCTATGGCGTCATCGCCCGAGTTGATCGACTTGGTGCGCAGGAGTTTTATGTCGTTGCTGGTGTTGAAAGTGATACCGCCCCTCGCGGGGTTCACGGACTTCACGTCCGTATAGTTCACATGAGAAACGTTACGGTTGCGGAAGGATACCCCAGGCCAGTTGCGGACCTCGACCCCGGTGAACTCTATATATTCGCACCGTTTGTCGGCGGCTATCGCCCTGATGGAGATGCCCGACGAATCGGATTCTGAATCGAGATCGGGGATGTCTGATCTGTTGCGAAAGCCCTCTATGTATACGTTGTTCAGCTTTATCGAAGAGTTGCCGTTGATCCTGTCTTTGTTCCTGAGACCTATTTTGTTTCTCTCCCATCTCCCTACCCGCAAGAGCTTACTGTTGGCCCCCCGGCCGTTTATCTCTTGGCCGCTCCTGAGCAATAGGCCCCCGTCAGTTCCATTTATGTGAAATCCGTACCCCACGCCTCCAGGGGGTTCGTCTATCTCGACATACATGTGTTCTTTTAGGCACTGCCTGATCTGATACGTCTCGTCGCTGCCGTCGCCACGACAATAATCGCTGAGCTTGCCGGACGTTGCCGCACCGAAATTCACAGTCTGCGCTTTGGCGACGAACGGCGCAACCCCGGAAGAAATCAGGGCCGCCGACAACCCAAAGCCGAGAAATTTGCCGCGCGAGATCCTTGCCTGATCCAATTCGTACATGCTGTGCTTGCGCTTTACTCCCATCCTGTGTTCCCCCCAAGCTATGTTCATTTATCCACGCCCATAATACTGTAAGAAGTGCTGCTCCGAAATCAGCCACCTGGCATATCTGGGTGGCCTATTTGTATATGCCAGATGGTTGATGTGCGGGGTCATATAGTGCGAGAAACGGGAGTTACCGTGGGCCGGGTGTTCCTTGGTAACGTCTCTTTGGCGACTAACAGCTAGGCGTCGTCGTGCAGACGCCCCTGTTTCTCACGCCGTTCTGTGCGGAGATGGTGTCATGCATGCCGCGTATATGTCGTCTCGCCCATCGTTGCCGTAGAGGAGCCTCGCTGTGCAGAGTGGAATCTTTGTGAGAGCATGAGGGGATGAAGGTCTCGATAATCATCCGAACGTTCGACAGCGGGCGCACGATAGGGGATGTCCTCGACGCCGTGTCCTCCCAGAGTCTCACAGACCGTGAGGTGGTGATCGTGGACTCCGGCTCGAAGGACGCGACGCTGGAGATCGTGGGCGGCTACCCTCACGTCTTCGTTGATTTTTCGGGGAGACCTTTCGGATACGGGGCTTCTTTGAACGCGGGGATCTCGGCCTCATCAGGCGAATACGCGGTGTGCCTCTCCAGCCATTGCGTGCCGCTGCGCGACGACTGGCTGGACGGACTTGTCAGGGTCATGGAGTCTGATGAACGGCTGGCAGGGGCGTGGGGACCGCTGGTGTTTGAACGCAGGGACGGGCGTTCTCGGGACGGCGGTGTCGAGGTCATGGACCTCGAGGGCTTCTACGGCCAGCCAAACCGGGGTTTGCAGAATTCCAACAGCATAATCAGGCGTAGCCTGTGGGAGAAGCGGCATTTCTCCCAGGAGGTTCCGACGGCTGAGGATCAGGACTGGGCGCATCACTTCCTGAAGCTGGGTTACAGTACGGCCCTGGTCAAAGACGCGCCAGTCCTTTACCGCATACCGCAAGGTCCGATCCGCTACGGCAGGAAAATGTCCCACGAGTTCGTGGTCCTGAACGATATGTTCGGCCACGAGCCAGGCGTTACCTTAGTGGACCTTCTGGGGAGCCTGGTGCGTTTGACCGGGGCTGTGATACTGGGCCGCAGGTCGTCGTGGACTGGCGTCAAGGTCTTCGCCGGCATGGTAGGGGTCTGGCACGCCGGACGAACGCTGCGGAGCAGGGATCGGGGACGCAGCAAGGAGACATCATGAGGCCCTACATGGAAGACATCAGGCGGCGGCTTGCCGCAAAGTATCGTGAGGTCTACCTGGCGCTCGATGTCCTTCGCGGGAGGTTGGATCGCGACCCCGAAAAAGCGTCCCTGGCGCCGAGGCCGGAGAACGTGATCTGGATCTTCGGTTCAGGCAGGTCTGGCTCGACGTGGCTTCGGAGCATGATGGGAGAGATGGCGCACCATCGCGTGTGGGAAGAGCCCATGGTCGGGCGGCTCTTCGGTTCGTTCCACGATAACGCCCAGGAAGGACAGCTCAAGTCAGCCAGCTTCATCATGGGCGAGCCGACGCGGAAAGGCTGGACGCGCTCCATCAGGAACTTCGTCCTCGACGGCGCCCGCTACGCGCAGCCGAGGATCGGCCTCAGCGACTACCTAGTCGTCAAAGAACCAAACGGCTCGATGGGCGCGCCGCTGCTCATGCAGGCGCTGCCAGAGAGTCGGATGATCCTGCTGGTGAGGGACCCACGCGACGTGGTCTCCTCGGTTCTCGACGGCGCGCGGCGCGGGAGCTGGCTCTACGAGTGGGGCGAGAAAGGCGGCTGGAAGGAGAACGCCCTCGCAGACGAGGACCCAGATGGCTTCGTCAAGCGCCGAGCCCGCACCTATCTCCATCACGCGGGCGCCGCGAAGAGGGCATATGACGCCCACCGTGGCCCGAAAACTCTGGTCCGCTACGAAGACCTCCGCGCGGATACGCTGGCCGTTATGCGCCGGATGTACGGTGATCTCAGCGTCTCAGTGGATGCCGACGGCCTGGAGCGGGCAGTGGAGAAGCACTCGTGGGAGAACATCCCACGAGAGAAGAAGGGCGAAGGCAAATTCTATCGCAAGGGGGCGTCGGGTGGATGGAGGGAGGATCTCACGCCCGAGCAGGCGAGGACCGTGGAGAGGATCACAGCTCCCCTGCTCTCCGAGTTCTACCCTTCGACCTGAACCGCTGGCTTGCCGTTGCGCCGCGCCCCGATAATTTCCCCGTAGATTTTCTCCAGGTCGTCGACGCTCTCTGACACGGTCCTGACCGGCTCTATGTTCTCCCTGAGCTGGGAGATGAGGTCCGGCTCCTTCAGAAACCGGGTGAGTTGTGCGGCCATGTCCTCGACGTCGTCAACGGCGAAGAGCAGGCCGTTCTTTCCGTGCTCTATGACCTCGGAGAGGCCGCCGAGGTCCGTGGCGACCACAGGTGTGCCAGATGCGAACGCCTCGTACACAACGAGCGGCGTGTTCTCGTACCACGCAGACGGAACCGCGAGCACGTCAATCTCCGGCAGAACCTCGCCAACCTTCGCGCCCTCGAAAGCACCAGGAAACACTATGCGCGGGTCGTCCCCGGCCAGGGACTCTATCTCCGCGAAGTACTCGGGCGCGCGTTTCGGATCACCGTAAATCTTCAACTCCGCGTTCATGTCGCGTGGGATCAGGCGGAAAGCCTTCACCAGGTTGTGGACGCCCTTGTGGCGCACCAGCCCGCCCATGAACCCGAAGCGCACGGTCTCGGGACGTTCGGGGCTCCTTGGAACCGACGATATGTGGGAGGTCTCTATGCCGTAGCGCGAGACTTTGAGGAGGTTTGGGTTTATGCCGTTGCGGAGCAGCATGTCGCGGGTCAGGCGCGTCGGGGCGATCACCCGGTCCACAGAGTTGATGGTGTCCTTCAAATAAGGAATTCTCTCGACCACGGTCCTGATGCGCTTTCCATACCTGGAGTCTTTGAGGATGGGGCTCCTCGCCAGGTTTGTATAGGCCGTCAGCTCCAGGTCTGACTTATTCAGGTATCGGTCCTTCATCTCCTGCGGGACGTGGGTGCGGGCTATGTAGCAGCGCAGGCAGTTGGTCCCTGCGCGGTTCGGGCCGAGGCACAGTTCTCCTGTGTCGGCGCGCCGAAGGTGGATCACCCGGCACACGGACCAGAAATCCGTGGCGGTGAATACGACAGGCACGCCCATCTCCTTGGCAGCCGCGATGGTGCTCCCTGAGAGCCTGCCAGCGTGCCACACGTGCAACACGTCGGGGGAAGTCTCGAGGATCAAAGCCCGCATCCGGTCAGCCATCCGCGGGTTGTCGAACTCGTAGCGCAGGGGGTCGGCCGTGGCGCCGAGGCTCATCCCGAATGTCCGAACATTCAGGCCCTCGTAGACGTAATCCTTTTGCGCGTCGCTCGGCAGTTCCTCGGAGGCTGGCTCCGAGGTCATCACCTGCACCTCGTGGCCCCGTTTCAGGAGCTCGCGCCCGCACTCGAACGCAAGTTTCTCCGTCCCAAACGAGAATTTGGGCAGGAACTGATGTGATGTCAGAAGAACGCGCAAAAGAACCTCCTTGAATCTTGCCGAAGAATATATGAAGGTCCGGGGAATGTACAGTTGCGTGCCGATAAGGTGGGGTGAAGAGGAGGATTTCGGCGACGTTGGCAGGCGAAGGCATTTCCGCTAGACTTCTCTTTCTGTAAGCGCAAGCGTACTATCAGCAACCAGAGTCCCGGGGGCTTGGATGGGTTTCGCGAGGAGGCGTTAGAAAGAGTATGGTCCAGGAGTCAAATGTATCCGAACAGATCACGCCGATTATAGGCAATCGTGGTCGCCACAGGCACGATGTCCCGGACAGCCCCATGCTGGAGAAGGCGCAGAAGTGGATGGTGCATCACAACATCGAGCACCTCCACGGTCCCGAGAAGGTAGATTTCGCGAAGGATGAACTCGTGGTGCTCGTGGTGCTGCGCGACGGCCGACCTTACATAAAGTCTTTCGTCGAGCATTATTTATCCCTGGGAGCGAAGCACCTGGTCTTCCTCGACACCGGCTCCGAAGACGGCACAATAGAGGCCCTCCAGGAGTACGAGAGCAGGGTGACGGTCTTCCGAACGGGCCTGCCCTTCAAGAACTACCAGATCTCCATGCGCCAGTACCTGGTCGAGCGTTTTGGTAAAGACCGATGGACCCTGAGCGCGGATATCGACGAGCTCTTCGACTATCCCTATTCGGACGTGGTGAGCCTGAAGGCGCTGCTCGGCTACCTGCGCGAACACCGCTACACTGCGGTTGTCTGCCATATGCTGGACATGTTCCCGGAAGAGATTTCTTCCGACACAGGGGCTGTCATCAGCGACGAACCCCTCCAGAAGTTGCATCGCTTCTA
>JAABUS010005154.1_pt1 | contig 17613 bp, 12 predicted proteins | sample 5560161 | NCBI WGS metagenome assembly JAABUS01 (sample SAMN10711885, study PRJNA513376) | rock metagenome | isolation source: Antarctica rocks | place: Antarctica: Victoria Land, Trio Nunatak nord | collected 2016-01-04
GGGGTAGCAGCACCCTTCCAGCCAGTCCAGAGCAGCATGCCAGCTGACATAAGTGGCATGGTTAGCCCCATAGTCAGCCTGCCAGCCAACTCTGTTCCTCCCCAGCATGCTGCAGTAGACCAGGTGCTTGACGAGCTGCTGGCCGAGGTATCCGCACCTCTCCAGGCAGTCCAGAGCAGCATGCCAGCTGACACTAGTGGTATGGTCAGCCCCATAGTCATCCTGCCAGCCAACTCTGTTGCTCCCCACCATGCTGCAGTAGACCAGGTGCTTGACGAGCTGCTGGCCGAGGTATCTGCACATCTCCAGGCAGTCCAGAGCAGCATGCCAGCTGACACTAGTGGCAGGGTCAGTCCCATGGTCAGCCCCAGGGTCAGCCTGCCGGCCAACTGTTTTGCTGCCCAGCAAGCAGCCAGCCTGCCAGTTGTGCCTGCACCTGACAGCAACTGTGTCAGCAGCACCAGCCACTCCAAACCTCCTGTTGTCACTGCAGCCAAGCGCAGCTCAGCAGAGTTGGCGGCGGTGGTGCCTTCAAGCAGCAGCAGTGGCAAGGAGAAAATTCCATTGGTGGAGGCAAGGCATGTCAGCATGAGCAGGGCGGTGACCCAGGACAGGGCTGTGATGGGTAATATGGGTAGGGGCAGGGGCAGGGTGTGCTGCCTGGACAGGCGCACATTCCAGGAGATGGCTCAGGCCCTGCCAACTGAGCCCTCCTCTCAGGTAGTGCACCTGTAAAGCAAAGATGACTGCACAAAGATGTGGCGCAGTATCCAAGAGATACACAGCAGCAGCAACACACACACAGCTACACGTGTAGCGGACATGTATCAACTACATGTGTATAGTACAAGGTAATAGACAATGGCTGTGCTGAACCATTTTCAGAAGGTGAGTTCCACAACTGCACTGCTAATTGAAAATTGTTCGCCACACTTTGACCTGTGCAGCGATTGAGCCAACACCCTGTCAATGTCTAGCAAGCATAAACAGGATTCGTGCTTTGCGACACATGTGCAGTACATATTGTGATGTGTGAATTTTACTGTGCATATGCTAACCGCTGGTGCATGCACTGGGTGAGAGAGAAGATAGCAGAGTCGGGCTGTGGTCCTGCCCACCTCACCATCCTCACCTTGCTGCCCCCTCCCAGCTCAGCCCTTCCAATTGTGCTGAGACTGTCCACTGTAGGCTCCCATCCTCTGCTACCCTTTTGCTGCCGTGTCTGCCTCACAATGAAGCCCATCACCATTCAAGCATTTGATGCCTGCATGCATATTCATTAACTGCCATTGAACTCACCTGGGTGCTGAAAAACCTGTTCCATGTGACATGTGCAATATCCTGCCCATCACCAGCTTTTGGTCTGTAGCCTGAATTGACATTGCGCTCATGTCAATGGTTGCCCATCTAAACTGACCAAAATCGTCTGTAGGGCACTGAGGACTGGGAGTCAAGCAAGTGCAGCAGTTTGGGAAAGGCAGCCATGCTGATGTATCTGTGTGCCCACCCCAATGTGGTCCCCATAACCCTTCTAGGGCTGCAGGCCCCTGTCAGCCCCCTCACCCCCCTGGACCCCTGCCAGGTTGCCTACTTTGGCATGCCCATGGCTGACCTCTCCCTAGAGAAACGCATGGGGTAAGTGGAAGCATTACTATGGCATGCATAAGGTTGTTACATGCCCACCCATTGTGAAGACATGCCTGTGTCAGTTTGTGAGTGTTGGCTGATGCTGATGGACCACTAGGTGGCCAGGTGTGACCCCCAATGTCTGTTACTGAATAGCTGTCCACCATGCATGTGTGCTTGTGATAAAGCTTGCTGGTGTCTGCGGGACCTGGATGTGGTGCGTGATATGGTTAGCCCATTTCCAGACATGTCGACAGCATATGACTTGTAATTATACATGTGCACACATGCAATGATGTGCCTGACACATGTTGAACGCTTCTCATTGACGTCAACACCCCTGTAGAGTTGGTGATGCTGATGTTTATGTGGTGACAGGCAGCAGGCATGGGGCAAGAGCAGTTGCGTGGCCAATGCTTACCGGGGCCCTTCACTTGCTACCCTGGTCCAGCATGGGAAAGCCATCCTGAAGCCCCTGGCCCATGTACACAGACAAAGAGTTCTGCACCGGGGCCTTACTCCTGATCATGTCTTGGTATGAACCATGCCTTACCGCCTGTCATCAAGACACCTTGCATTTCAGCCATGTTGCATGTATGCCACACCCAGCCTGTTGACTGCAGCCTGTCAATGGTCCCAGGTCAGCTTTGTCTTCATGCAAATGCTTTTTGCTTGGTCATGTCTTGTATGCACTGTCCATGAGCTATTGAGATTCCGAAAGGCATGACAAACAATCACCATGCAATGCTATGGTCTGCAAAACATGCAGTGTAACAATCTGCAGATTCCTCTTGTTATGTTCCACTCAGTTGGCGTCCTTACACAACTTGCCTTCGATGTTTGATTTGCACAGTCATGCAGCACAGTGCTAGGTTTTCTTTGCAACTTGCCCGACACGGTTGTCTCATGTGTGCAGCTCTTCAGCAAGGGTGGGCAGGAGGCAGACTCTGGCGTGAGGGCAGCCAGCAAGCCAGCTGCCATCAAGCATGACGTCAAGCTGGCAGGCTTTGGGGCCGCTGCCAGGCTCAGTGGGCAGGGCTATGCCATCCAGCCCTCCCCTTACAGGTCAGCACTGATTTTAATGGAAGTTGATGTTGTTGAGTCACCCACAGGCAGGCATTCATGTACTTGTGCACAAATGTGATCATGAACTTGTGCACACATGTTGCATGTTGTCTTGCAGGCTATCATGGACACACGTGCGTATGCAATGACCTCTTTCATGTGTTGCTGACTGTACATGTGTATGAGTCACTGTGTACATATCAGCATACATCACTGCTTTCTATTCAGTGAGGCGTCTAGTAAGCAAACACTAGGCCATAAGATGTAACTGCTCTGCTTGTGCAATGCAAACATTACATATTGTGGCTCAGTGTTGTTTGGGCAATATCTGGTAGACTTGCTCAACCTGCTTTCCTTGGCGCATGCAGGTGTGAGGAGGGGTACATGCCTCCAGAGGCCCACCCAGGCAGCCCGCTCACCACAGCGGCCGATGTCTACCAGTTTGGTGGACTCTGCTACTTCATGGCTATGGGCATCCACCCCCCTGCCGGGCTGCACCAGGCATCCCTGCCGGACTGTGTTGCTGAAGAGTGGCGGCACTTGGTATCCCTATGCCGGGCCGGCAACCCTGCAGACCGCCCCACAGTGGCTCAACTTCAGCTCTATCTGCACAGCATCTGCCAGCAGCCTGTCAAGCAGGCCCCCAAGGCAGTGAGGTCAACAGGCAAGGCAAGCCCAGCTATGCCTACTCAGCGCTACTCTTCAGGCCACAGGCAAGGGTTGCCCTTCCCCGCTATGAGCCACAGAGGAGTGCAAGCCTTGGAGGTTGCCACTTCAGACTCTGCTGCAGCGCTGCCTCACATGGCCTCCAACCCACTGTTTGCGCCCAGCAGCCCTCCGTCTAAAGTCACTCCTGCTGAGTACAAGGCATCGTCTGCAGCCGCTTCTCAAGGTACATCCTTGACAGCAGCAGCGCCTAAGGCAAGCAGGGCTTTTGCCAGGGCTCAGAGGGCTTCAACATCTGCTGCTCAAGCGCCAGGTCCCTTCATTTCAGTACCACAGCTGATGCTAGGGGTGGACCAGTGGCTTCCTGAGGAGAGCATCAGCTGTGTTGAGCACAGGCAGGGCAGCACCCCAAGCAGTCATCATGCAGCTGCAAGAAGCCAGCAGAGCAATGCTGGACTTGATGGTGACACATCTGCAGCTGGCAGTGGTGGAGCTGCCATGCACCTGCCCAGGACAGCTGGAGGCAACACTGGGGCACCACACAGCCTAGGCAGCAGCCAAGCAGCAGCAGGCCCCCTAGGCAATGGCATCACAGGCAGTGCCCACAGCTCACAGTTGAGCTGTGGAGAGCAGGCATCTGAGGCCAGCATGATCCTGAGGGCTGTGGCATCCGGCCATCAACCCCCTGCCTGCTCCAAGAGGAGCCTCTCTGAGCTGGCTGGATATGGTGACACTGACAGCACAGCAGCTTCATGCCTGCTGGTTCCAGGGACTACTGGTAGCAAGCCCAGGGCTGTCCTAGGATATGCCAAGACAGCATTGTCTGTCAGCGGCTCTTACGCTACAACCCCCTTGCTCATGCGCACAGACAACGGTGAGCAGGAAGGTAGACAATCAGAGGCAGGACAGCTTGTCAGCCCATCCAGGTTTCACGCTAGCAGTGGACTGATGCGCAGCTCTGTTGCACGAGCACCCCCAAGGCGGGATGACACAGCCCTGGAGAAGGGCGGGGTGACACGCTGGATAGCTCAGGCGCAGGGCAAGGCAGCTCACCTTGCGGCAATGGTGAATGAGAGGGCTGCAGGCATGGCTGAGCAGACATCAACCCTGCTGCAGCACTGGTCTGAGAGCCAGCTGTCAACCAAGACTGTGGCTGTCAGTCACATTGCCCCGGTCAACAAGAGGGAGCTGCTGTCGGCTGTGTGAGGCAGGGGGTCAAGCGCTGGGCTTGGCAGCATTGTGGCCCACACCCTTCGGCTTGATGATGCTTGATTTTGATAGTCAAACACATCTAGCAAATGCTGAATGTACCAGTACATGTTTTGCCTGTAGCCTGCTCTGAGTGCATGAAATGTATGAAACTTCCCATGTCAACGGTGGTCTCACGTGACTCGTGCATGTTTTGCAGTTATGCTTTGATGACCATGACAAACTTTCACTCAACTGTTGATCAAAATCCCTTGAACAATCACTTGATCAAGACACAGGCATGACACAGTGTTACTTTACATTTTTGACTGCGTTCATTGGCACTGACCTTGTTTCGTCTGGCTAACACTCTGGTCACAGGCATAAGTCATGTCATTTTACCTTGCAAGCACTGCTGATATCTGGCGTGCATGTCGCATCATGGGTACTAAAGTTTTGAGCTGGTTACACTCATGTCACACGAGCGCTTGCATTGTATAATCCTGTAGGATGAGCTGATGAACCAGTGCATGGCTATGCTCAACACGGAGCTTACGAGAACTCGTTTCAGCATGCTGTAGCCCTGCTGATTATGCATATATATTCCAGGCCTTTGAAAAGTGATGTTTGCCAGCAGAGATGCACAGATGTAAAGTAACGTTAGTAGTCCACGACTAATATACAACAGCTGTAAGTTGTGCACAGTTAACGTGCAACAGCAGCAGGGCACAAACAGATGGCCTTCCAATATGCTGCAGCCTTGATATACAAGGGTGTTGGTGTTTCATGCCGAATTTGGAGCTTGGTCAATCCACGTGAGGGCCAATCAGGGCAGGGCTGGTGGCAGAGGGCAAAAGCCCAAACGACCACACTTTGCTTCTGGCTGCAAGTATTGCTGAATGATTCCCATCACCAAGGGGCCATACATGTTGACATACATCTCACACTGGTCCTCAAAGCCAGGGAAGACATGGCAGGCCTCGTGTGCATACACCAGGATCTCCTTCTGTGTCTCCTGCAGTTGAGAGCAGATCAGCAGGCTCAATGGTTGTGCAAGGCTAAACATGTATGCAGGCCGTAGGTGCAGCGCAATGCATTTGAGAAAGCAGCTGGCATATCTGCTGGCAGACAACAACGTCACCCTGTCCAGCCAGCTGATTGCAGTAATGCTTCATACAATACGAAACATATAGGACACAAGATCAACCATTTCTACTCTGATAAACTGCACAGAAGTTGTGCCGGGTCCTTACCGGGTTGCGAAGCATGGTGGCCACCTGAGTGACAATCAGCTTGCATGTGTCACACTTGTCCTCATCGCCCTCAATGGACTGCAGGCCTGGGTTGGCAGCCGCCATCATGCGGGCTGACTCATCCACCATGGCCATCACCTGCCACATGCACACAGAGTCTCAATGGCATTATCTGGCAGAATCAGCTTCCATGCAAATTGGCACCTAAATGCTTCTGATTGCCATGTGAATGAATGTGGCAGGAAGGCTCAGAAGTAAAAGGCAACACAGAATGCAGGCAGCAACAAGCTGCAATGACTAGAGTAGAGAGTCCCATAGCTGAATGAACGGCGGACAGAGATGTGGAACGTGCCTGGGTGGTGGTGAGTGTGGCTGCATCACATAGCTCAACGCTCTGGCAGATCTTCTCAGCAGGCCAGTGAATACGTGCCCACTGAATGACACCAGCAGCTACAGCAGGTACAAGCTCTGTGCACTGCACAAACACATGCCATTTGCACCCGGTTCATCATTGGGGCTTAAAGCAGCATACAGAAAGACATTTGTTAGCAGCTTGAAAATAAGAGAGCTTGTCACATTCACACCTCTTGCTGCTGCTCTGCTGCAAACCTGCTGCAAAGATTGTCTGTGATGACCTTGATCTGCAGCCACGCAACAACCGACCATTTACAGTAATAACACCAAAGACCAGACATGATAGAGCAGCAACAAGCAAAGGGGTTGCCTGTGTGCACTACGACTACCATGTGCGGCCACTTACCATGTCCTGCACTTCACCAGACCCAATCAAAAATCCCTCGCCCATAGTGACAGCAGCTATGCAGAGCTGACAGTTCTGAGACTGATCTTGTTGAACGGTCTGAGGTAGCAATAATGGGTTCCTGCTGAGAGCTGCAGGAAGACATCGGCATTGTTAGCATCCATTGACATGCAGAGAAGGCTGTAACTGGGCACGCCGAGACAAGCTGCCTAGATATATACCTGGTGCTGCGCTGACCGTCAGTGCCAAGCACGCCAAAAGCAAAGCTGAGATCGCCATGTGTCGCGCCATAGTGAACGGGCGAAAGTCTGCTTAAACCGACCCACGTTTGTGCCCGTTGTGTCGCAGTGTCAGCTAACGACGCAACATTGCATAGGTCAAGAGCTGAGTAACCGGTAGCTGTTATTAGATTCCGGCTCGTCAGCCTAGTCGTCAGCACAGACGAGTAGTAACAAGACAGCTTTAGGCTATCTGCACCGCTTTATGCAGCGTTTGTCAGGACTGTTGCACTGAAGCAAAGCTCATTGCTGGTCAACAGGAAAGCTGCCCTTCAGCGCTCTCCACTGGTGTGATCGGGCGGTCAGCCCGGTCACGCTTGTGAAGGACTCTTTGGTTATCTAGACTTTTGTTCAACCTTTTATGTGGAATGGAGGCGCGCGCGACATCTAATGCTGACGCAGAGCCTTTGCCGTTTCAGCAGCGTTTGACCCTGTACAAAAGACTTCTGGCACACGATCACAATAGAGCATGGTTTCGTTTTCTCAACGCGGTGGTGAGGGGTGGCCTGAGCGGCGTTTGTCTTCGTGGAGGCTTGCATCTTGTGACTTTCCTGTTTGGTCTCATCGTTAAATGGCGGAAGCAGCAAGGCGCTCGCAACTTGAATTTCTGGTCAAAGCTGCAAGACACAGCCAGATATGCAGCCTTTCTTGCTACATACAGCGGCACATTCGTAGCAGTCGATGAAGGCATAGCTGCTCTCTTTGGCAAGAGAAGGTTCATACTCTTTTCCAGCATTTGCTGCATATCTACTTTATGTGATAGAGCACGCCATAAACTCAAAGTACATGACACTGCAGGACAGCTGCATGGCGGGCCTATGCTGCTGGTGCAGCTGCAGCTCCCTCCTTAATGCTGACAGGGTGAGTGTCAGATCATGCCTGACGTGTAACAATACAGCAGTGTCATCTTTGCTTGAATGTCCTGTTCTGCTCAGCTTGTGTCTGCTCAATAGTAATGAACACTATGCTGCCCATAGGGCAAGGCATAACTCATTCTGTTTTGTATTGAGAACGTGATGATTATGCATTGCATGGCAGGCCTCAGGACAGGCACACCAGTTTGGCTCTCTATATCTTGCTGAGAGGTGCAACTCTGCTCATACGCTGTGGCAACAAGCCAGATGCACCACCTGCCGTCAGGAAGGTCCTGACTCCAACCAGATGGAAGCACGGAGACACAGCAATGATGTGTGTGGCAACTAGCCAGATCTTGTACTCCTGGATCATGATGCCTCAAACGCTGCCTCCTGCATATGTCAAATTCCTGAACAGACATGGAGGCAGGCAGCAATGGCACTACAATGCAGCAAGGGTGAGTCATCTGAACAGATGGACAGCACTATTTGTAAACAATGCAAGCATAACGTGACCTTTGCTTCAGCATATTCTACTGCTGCTACAACTGCTGAAAGGTGGCTTCTTTGTGCCTCCTCTGCAGGAGTTGTGCGAGCGAGCTGGAAAACCAATGCCTCCAGCACCCTACAAGAGCTTGCAGAGTACCAGGTTCAAGAACTTCAAGGGCACATGCCCATGTGAGGTGTTGCACCCAGGGCAGTCATGCAATGGCTTTCTTCCCGGATGCCTACCTCAGGTCACCACTCATGCTGCTGCTGCTTCATTGCCTGTGTCCTTGCTAATCATGACAACTGTCAACTGTTTGACAACTTGCACGCATTGCTTCACCAACGTGTGCATGTCTCACTGCATAACTGTCTGCTATGTTGATTCCATACTGCACCATTGGCAGCAACAGCGACTGGCTGCACTGATTCTGGTCTGCATGCACTCTGCCCAGCTACATATTTTGTACTGGTTTACAATATCTTGACTGTCAATGTGTTGAGGACCTTGCTGAATGAGCAGCAGTTGCATTGAAGCGCATGAGGCATGGTGTGTTGTGCAGGGCGATCCCGGTGTACCTGCCTGTGTATGTCTTCCCAGCATTGCTAGTTCACAGGAAACGGTTGCTGGACCCAAAGCTGGCTCCAGACATTGGGCGCAGGGTGGTGCAGGGGGCTCTGCGCTCTAGCTTGTTCCTGGCCCTCTACTGCACTCTAGCTTGGCGAGGGGCATGTGTTGGCTTCCACTGGTCAAGTGAGCTGCTGTATGCTTCACCAAGTCTTGTTTGAAAAGCTGTGCAGTCCAGCTGTTGACATGGCATTGTTTGTCAGTTCACAACTGTTAATTTGTATCCCAACCATTGAACTGCAGCTTGCCTCATCATACCAAGTATCAAGTTTATCTAGGAACACAAAGCAAGACTGTGACCAATTGTGCTTGTGTACTTGTGACTGCACCCGTGTTTGCACGGTGGTTCATAGTTACAGCTAAGCTCACATGCTTGTTCTGCCATTCGCACAGGAAGCTGCACCAGCTTGCTGTGCGGCAGCGTAGTAGATAGCAGGAAGTCCTACCACGATCGACTGATACAACTCAACGAGAGGGTTGATGTGGCTGCAGATGGCGCATCTGGGGCTCTGCTGGCTTTGACCTGCTGGACTGGCGGCCTAGCTACTCTAGCAGAGAAGAAGTCACGTAGAATGGAGCTGGCTCACTACTGTCTGGCCAGAGCCATCGAGTCTTTTGCACTGTGTCTGACCTCTTGGGAGTATGTCAGAGGGGACCGCCTGCCCAGGAGGACGGATGTCATTATCTTCAGTGCAGCAACTGCAGCCATCATGCATTGCTACTCAGATTCACATGGGCGGCACAGGGATGTGTTCAAGAGCAAGTACCTGAATGTGCTGGACTTTATTTTTGGCAACACAGGCAGGTTCACTGATTGTCTAGCCTGCTAGTCATATCTTTGACATTCATTTGCAGCCCTGAAGTCATGTCAAGTCAGTGGATACAGGCATTTACACAATGTTGCAGAAGTGTGCGTTTCACTAGTTTGTGTTGTCCTCAGCACCAGCTTCCAGATTTCATGCCACAAACAACGCTGTTGTTTGTAGTCAAGCAACATATTCACATGCTGTGCAGGGTTGGAAGAGGGCAGTATAAAGCATGTGCCCTCCACCTCAGACTTGATCAACCGACTGCAGGATGCTGGTATCCGTGTGCCCAGCAGGCGCATCATGTCAAATCACACTGCATTGTTTCTAGGATCTCTTGAAAACCTGCAAGCGTTAGGGGAGCAGGACGGCAACACCCCAAGGAGTGACATGTCAGACAGTCCATTTGCCCCATCCCATGACAGCACTTGAGCACAGTGTGCTGTTGCAGTTGCAGCTCAATTGGTGAAGCTGTCCATTGGTGGAGAGTGCGAGCTGTTTCATTTTACATGTGGGTTTAACTTTTCTGTTTCCTTGAATGGCTCAAGGAAACAGATTCGCGTTCTCAAGATTGCACTAATTTGCAGAGCTTGAACGTGACTCAACTTTCCTGAGTGGACACAGTGCAGCTACAGGTTACGTGACTTGCCATTCTGTGCAAATTTAATTCCAAATCTGCTATACTCCCGTTTGTACATTGTCAATATCCAGTAATTCCTTATGAGCCTCACAGCAGGATTACAAAATGGTGCTGAATCATGCATCGCCTTGAGTATACAGTATGTATATGTGTGCTAGTGTTGATACAGTGACCAAAAACTGGTTTTAGACGTGAAGACCGCAGCTATTGGACAAGAATGATTGATTCAGCCAGTATTATTCAAGTGATTTCTCGAGAACACACTTTGATGCGCAATCCCAAGGGTTCGTGTCTGAGCAAGCACTGATGAACCAGACCTGAAGATGCATTGAAGTGCATATGGTGCATGACTTCTTGGCACATACTTTGCCCTACAGATGCACCTATGATAATGTCCTGAACTTATTGCAACAAACCGAAATGGATGGCGGGTTTGCCGGACCAAGTCTTTCAAAAGATGTACAGCATACATGCAGCAGCTGCAGAACAGATGCCTCAGAGTTTCATGTGCCAGCACACACATGCTAGTCAGTTCGCTCAGGATCACGCACGGCAGCACCCTAGCGGCCTCCTGGACTGTACACGCCATTGGCATTACCATTGGCTGCAGGCTCATCATCTGAGTGAGCTGGAGAAGTGGGACTATACGCAGGTGATGCTGGACTGTCCTTGGGGCTTGTGGGTGAGTAACCTGTATGATATTATGCATGTCAAGGAACATGCATGTTTTGCAAAACATGATGTTGCACCCATTTCATGTTTCGCCCTTGCCATCTATCTAATGAACTTGACTTGCCAGAAAGGGATCATGCACCAAGCCTTGCTAACAGAACAAAAGACACAATGTTGCATGTCAGCAACACCTCTTGACAGCATGATTTTGCATGCATGACTGTATGAGCTGCAAACATGCTTTTTACGCAGCAGCAGCAGTCTAGCAAATAAGCAATGCAGGTCCTTTGACTTGACATTGCTTGTATGCGAGGGCACAGAAGCTCACTTGGAGAAGTAGGAGAATGGTGGGGTGAGGTGGGGGAATAAGCTGCATGAACACAAGCAAATCGTCAGTCACAAATGCTCCTGTCAGACGGTGCTAACTTGCAAGAGAGTTGATCACGCATCAAAGCAATTTACACACAATGATTCCGAGCACATACATGCCATTACAGGCACGAAGAAATGTGGCTCCAATGAACAGCTGACCTGCAAGCAAAGGACCTTTCATGCTGTGAATGCACATGCAATACAACCCAAAACACCTTGACAATGCGTCAGGCACAATCAGCAATGCCAGGATGAACTTGTTCACCTGGTGAGGCAGGTGAGTAGGCCGGACTAGTTGGCGAGTAGGCTGCACACATATCAGCAAAGAGTCAGCCCCAAGTGTTCGGAGCAGATGCTGCTGCATCCGGGGGCATGCGCTGTTGCGCACAGCAAAAGAAGCCGATTGTCATGGTTATTCTCATGTTGCATAGCAATGGTCTGAGCAGGTGTGACTGCACAGATGTGCATTCATTTTGGAGGCCATGCATAGGACACAGTGCTCCACTCATACATGCTTTGCAGACAAGCACAAGAATGTGTGACATAAGCTGTGTCATTGACAGAAAGAAGTTTTGATTGCAGGTGGTGCATATGCTGCTTGCATTGGCAAATATGAAGGACAACTCACCAGGTGAGGTTGGTGAATAGGCAGGGCTAGTAGGTGAATAGGAAGGGCTCGTGGGTGAGTAGGAGGGACTAGTGGGTGAGTAAGCTGCAAGCAAACAGACAAGCCATTGAGTGATCGCTGCACCTTACGGAACCAGGGTAGACTCCATAATTGCAAGTGCTGCATGCAGTAGAAGCTGATAAGTCACTAAAAATGCCATCGCCTAGAAATTGCAGTGTATTGCCCTGCTGGGGGTGTAGTCTGGCAGATTGCTTTAATGCAACCAATGTCCTCACACCAGGCTGCGAATTGGAGTATACATGCTGTATGTGAACCTGAGTAACTGTTGCATGGTACAATTGGCGCCACCAACACTGGACGGAAGTGAATCGGCAATAAAGTACACATAAAGGCAGGCACCGCAGAAAATGATGTGCAGCATGGCAAGCAACTACTCACAACAGCATTCTGACTCACCAGGGGAAGTCGGACTGTAGGAGGGACTTGTAGGCGAATAAGCTTCACAAACACAACCAGATTGTCAGCACCACAGGCAGATATATAAACGAGTGCTTGACTAACTGACATACACCAAAGTCTCAAAATCATGAGATGTAATGCAGTGCAACACTGCATCAGGTGTTAGACTGGCAAAGTTGTGAGCAGCTGCACAGAGTCCGCATGGGGCTTGCAGTCAAGGTGTCAGATGCACCAGATGTACAGGTAAGACTACAAAGCACAGATGCAAGCAGCCTGTGGATAGAGCGATGAATGCAGAATGAAGTGTCTCAATGACATAAAGGACCCAATTGCAGGCATGACTGTGACAGAGGTTGCCACTAGTTGAGCATGCTTATGCGTTGAGTTGATCACCTGGACTAGTAGGGCTGTAGGAGGGGCTTGTTGGCGAATAAGCTACGCAACAGAAAAAATGTCAGCAAGATTGTGCAAATTATTACACAAGTGCAGCTTGCTGTCTGACCTGCAGATGTGCTGTACTACCTATGTTGCGCATTCATCATCAAAGTATTTTAGCTGTGCAATTTGGTCATCATTAACAACTTATGACGTCTGTTGTACAGTAAATGATCGCTTAAAACAAATAGAAAGAGTACAAACAACACTACACATCATGCTTTCAGGAAATGGAAAAAATGGAATTTCCAAGAAATTGGAATTTGATATGTAAGCACAAAACAGGACATGAAAGAAGCCCCTGCAAGGGCGCAAACTTTCAAAGACATGCAGGGCTGAATGCCGCAGCAATGGCTCACCTGGAGAAGTTGGACTGTAGGAGGGACTAGTGGGTGAATAAGCTGCAAGCAAACAGACAATCCATAAGATGCTGGATGTGTCAAGCAGGTTGATGTGCAATAGCCTTGAACCATTGGCATGACGCATGGCTGGGGTTGCAAAGGTTGGTATATGAACTTTGAAGGGCCCGAACCGGGAGATGAGCCTGGTTCATGGCTATACTAATGCTGTCACACCAGGATCTGCTTTGAGAATGCATGCTGCGTATGGACCATGGCAGATGCATGATGGCGATCCTGACAAACAGCAGTGAAGCATGCGCAACAAGACAACATCACAGATAGAAAGGAGGTCCTGCACAGCAAACTGACGCACCTGGGGAAGTCGGACTGTAGGAGGGACTTGTGGGCGAATAAGCTGCAGAAATACAGCCGAGTTGTCAGCACCAGGCACGCAGCTGTCAACATGTGAAGAAGTCGGGCAGCTGCACAGATCTTGTATGCATCATGCAATTGAGCAGAGTGTGTCAGATGTGCAGGCAAAAACAAGCCACAATTACAAGCAGACTGTGTGTGAGAGGATGGTCATGGAGTTGCATGATGATGGGTAAATCCACATTCATCTACCCGCGCGCAGTCTGCTTGCAAGTGTGACTTGTTCTTGTCTGATGTGTGGGGTGGTCACTGACTAAGACAGGCATGACTGTGACAGAGGCTGCAAGCAGTGCAGACACGCTTGTAAGGCAAAACCAATTACCTGGACTAGTAGGGCTGTAGGAGGGGCTTGTTGGCGAATAAGCTTCAGGGAAACACATAAATGGTCAGCAGAACTGTTCACATCAGTGTACATGAAAGACGTGCTATCTGGCTGGCAGATATGCTGTCTGAATTGTAAGCACCATCTGAGTTGTATAGCACCATCATAACACCACAAGGCTATAGCTGTGCAGCAACATGTTAATCTTAATTATGTCTAATCTTGCACATTGGATGCACATTACACAATTGCACAAATTAGAAAACGCAACACCATTACAAAACACCACTTTTGTTTCTAACTTTTGACATGAGGAGACACATGCAAGGACAGGGGCTGAATCCAGCAGCACAAGCATACCTGGTGAAGTCGGACTGTAGGAGGGACTAGTCGGTGAATAAGCTGCAAGCAAGTAGACAGGCTGTCAGATACCTGTGGCGCCTGATGTATACATGGAGGTTGGGCATGCATCAGTCATTGTTGCCCATGGTGTAAGCTGCTAAGCCAGTCACAGTTGAATATTCTCAGAGCATTGTCAAGGTGCATAGGTGTTGCGCATGGCTGGGTGTGCGGTCTGATTCATCATGAGACCAGCGCTATTACTACAGGAGGGTCTTTGAGAGTTGAGCCTGTATAGGACTCAGACAAGCATGCATGAGGGTGCCAGCTTGAAGCAAAAGTGAGCCAACAGGATTATGCAACAACTCAAGCATCACAGATGATGATGTGCAGCATGGCAAGCAGCTACTTGGAAAGCAATCTGACTCACCAGGGGAAGTCGGACTGTAGGAGGGACTTGTGGGCGAATAAGCTTCACAAACACAACCAGATTGTCAGCAACAGCGCTGCAGCTGAGTGGGTCACATGAGCAAATAAGTGCTGATCAAGGTGATATGCATCAGAGGATCAACACTTTCAGTTGTGATGCTGTGATATTGTCAACAGGTGTCAATACAGCAATGTTGTGGGCAGATGAACTGGGGTGGCATGCAGGCAAGCTGTCACATGCACCGGGTGTGCAACAAGTCAGACACAAGCAGACCATAAATAAGTCAACACAATGTAGGCTGCAACATCAGCATAATGCACAAAAGGGTCAATCGCAGGCCAATGATATGAGAAGTGGCAACTAAGCAGAACTAATCACCTGGACTGGTCGGGCTGTAGGCGGGGCTTGTTGGCGAGTAAGCTTCAGACACACAGCGGGCATGTCAGCAAACGAGTCAGCAAAAGGCATGCAGGTACAGTTTGGGACAGACAGGTACTGACATAAATGGCATACACAGACTGCCACACCTTAACACAACATTGTGTCCCATCACATGTCAGGGCAAAAGTACAGACAGCTGCACATGCTGTGTGAAGCAGGCAATGTCGTGTGTCATCAATGTGATTCTGTAAAGGCAAGACTACAAGCTGCAAATATGCAAGCACATGTATGTACAAAGTGGTATACACCGCACATCAACAACACTGATGTGCCAGGCAAAGCAGTATACCAACAACAAGGTATCACACAAGTCATGACACCTTGCATCATTGCTAAAAGGCAGAGCCATGTACCTGGGCTGGTGGGAGAATAGCCTACAGGGCAACACACAAACTGTCAGCTGCCATTGCTTTATATGTAGCCTTCCAATGCAGCTGTGCAATGCCCCAATCACTGCTACATCTTGCTGTCTCAAGATACATGGTGCACAATTGAGCAAGCTTAAGGGCGGCATTCATCACCATGTCTATGCAGCAAAGGACCAGTGGCACTCAAGCAGACAACAAATGCAGGTGGCCCAGACGCAAGGCACAGCTGCACTACACCACAAGAGGCCTACGCTGCCATCACACATGCTTGCAAGTTGTTTGAGCAAACACAATTGCAGCAGGTTGTTGCCTGCAGTTGCCTAACCTGGTGAGGTCGGTGAATAACCAGGGCTGGTGGGAGAGTAACCTGCATGAACACACAAAGATGAGTAGCTGTTACATAGTCACACGTACTCCGTTTTGCACAAGCAATCAGCCATTGCTACCAAGCTTGCTGATGAACAGGCTGAAAGTCACATGTACTCATTCTTGCACAAGCCATCAGCCATTGCTACCGAGCGCGCTGATGATCAAGGTGTAGGCTGACAGCAGTGCAGCACTAGACGCAGTTCAGATCGTCATAACCATCAACACTGCTGTGCACATGAAAACTGCCACCACTGCATGAGCACATGATGCATTCTTGCAGTTCCGCTCAGTCATTTGGCGAGCAGCAGCAGCACTATCACAGTCGAGACAATTTTTCCGATGTGTCAATGTCACAAGCCTGCCAATAAGTAAGCATGAGTAACTTAGCGTGACCAGCACCAATGCTACAAAAGTGCTTGCATGGAATGAATGCATGCATGCAGAGACCATGAGGCGGCACAGACACAGGTGAAGTGACCAGCTCTGCTGGGCTCACCTGGAGATGTGGGCGAGTATCCTGCAAGCACACAAGAGCATGGCTGTCAGTTAAGGTCATATGTACAAGGGTCAGACATGGGCACTGTTTGACACAGGTTCACAAGCAGGGCTGCAATGATGTGTAGCAATCATTCTAATACCTTGGGGCTCCAGGTGTACAAGGGAAATATATGAAGAGCTGGTGTACAAAACCCAACTCATGCAGGATTTGCCTTACTAGATGCAGAAGCAGTGTAGACGCTTCTCGCTACAGACTGGTGACCACAGGCCAGTGCCAGCTCAGAGCAGAACACAGCTTGCAAGCTGTGCAGTAACACGCCCAGCAACATCAAGACAGACAGGATGCGCAACTGACCTGGGGATGTGGGGCTATAACCAGTGCCTCCCAACCCTCCAGGGGATCTGGTGGGAGAGAACCCGCGGTTCTGCATCGGACTGAAGCCCCCAAAGCTGAGGCCTGCCAGGGGAGATCGGAAGGGTGAGTTGTACATCTCAGGATCCCGCCGCCCTGGAGTGCCAAAGCCGAAGGGGGACCGACCAGGGGTTCCGTGGCCTGGTGTGCGTCCACCAATCATGTTCTCCTCAAGCAGTCCCAAGTCATTCTGGAAAGCCAAAACAACTTCAGCAGACTTCAGACAACGCAAAATCAGATGGTATGACTGCAGCAATCAGCACAGAAACAAGTGCTGCTGTGCACAAAGCAAGCGGTGTTAGCAGCTGATGCTGCATGAGATTGCTCAGCCCAACATCTTGAAGCAAGGGGTTGCAGTACCTCAATGGCATCCTGCAGCTTTGTGTCATCAAGCATGAGATCAAAGCTGCCTGTTCCCATGGGCACCAGCTGCCCCAAAATGATGTTTTCGCTCACACCCTTCATGCGATCCTTCTCAGCGTACATGGAAGCTCTGCAGGTATACAAAGCGTTTCAGTGTAAGTGCCAATTACGACCTACTGCCCAACTTAACAATGCATCCAACTGCATGTCATGCATCACATCACACATTGTCTGCTGACACAGGTCGCAGTGCAAATGCAAGACCTGCAGCCTTGCCAGGACCTGCAGCAGCCAGGGCTGAAGCTGTACCTGTACAGGATGTCGACTGTCTCCTCAAATGAGCACTGCTGCAGAGGCCCGTTCTCGGTCCGGTTGATACCGTGGCGAGTGATAGCCATGAAGTGCCCACCCCTTGTCATACTGTCGCACAGAATAGCCAGATGCCGGTAGTTCACATAGGACCCGTCAAACTCAATCACACC
>JAABUS010005155.1_pt1 | contig 17609 bp, 18 predicted proteins | sample 5560161 | NCBI WGS metagenome assembly JAABUS01 (sample SAMN10711885, study PRJNA513376) | rock metagenome | isolation source: Antarctica rocks | place: Antarctica: Victoria Land, Trio Nunatak nord | collected 2016-01-04
CTCACGAACAGACCAATCGCGCACGGATCTCGTCTTGAGCTCTTGGTACTCGTCTTCGCCGAGCAAGTCGGCATCGGGATCAGCGGCGAAAGCTTCGTCAGCGGACAGAAAATCTGACTCGAAAACGTCCTTCAGCCGGACGATTAATGCTGTCTTACGTGCTATCCGGGCTTGATCCTCTCGACGGCGTTTACGCTCGGCTTCCTCCAAGACTTTGGCCCGCTCGCGAGCCGTATCCAATTCCTTCTGCTTGTCGATTCGGCGTTGTGCAATCAGTGCGGGCAAATGTTGCCACTCTCTCTGAGAGAGTTGTCGTCGCAACGCCGTAACGATTTTCCTTTCATTGCCCCTCAACCGCCGGAAGCCGTCTGATCGACCGCCTGAACGCACTATGTTTGGAGCGAGGACGCCCAGATAGTACTCTTCGTTGGAATCCCAATCGCTCCAGCAAGCGATCAGTTTGTCGATGAGCGTAAGGACCTCGCCTTCCAACAGATTCTCCTTTGTGCCAACTTGCCGCCACAGAAGTCACGGTACGTTCATTGCGCTGTTGGCAGCCTAATTGCGATCAAAGACCTGTCGAGGCGCGTTGCTCCAGCCATCGTTTAAGCGACCGCTGGCTTTCGCCGGACGCCTTACCCGCGAGGAGATTCTGCACGCTGATATCCTCGTCGAGCGTGGGCCAGTGGATACCGACACCGCCGCCCGTCAGTCGCCAGTCCGATCGCTCTTCGAGCGTGCCATGCAGCAGACGCGGATACCACGCGAGTGGCGCGGAGATCGTGCGCCCGTCGGACAATTCGACGGTGAGCGCGTCGCCGGTGACGGTCACGGTATCGGCGCGGAAGACGGGGGTTTCAGTCGTTGAAGAACTCATCCCAACTCCTTATCAGCTCCTCGCGGTATTCTTCGACCAGCCTCTGTATGCGTCCGATCTCGGCGCTCCTGAACCCGCCGCTGCGAACGAGCCTTACGGGATCTAGCCAGAACTTTGCAACGTTGGCGTCCCGCTCGACGTGCACGTGCGGCGGCTCCTCATGGTCGCCAGCGTAAAAGAAGCAACGGTAGGGACCGGATCGTAGCACGGTGGGCATAGCCTTGCGTAGAATTCTACCAACGCTTGCTCCGCCGGGCGCGCTCACCAAACCTTCATCATTTGTCCCAGGGACTTTTCCTCTTCTTCATCACTGACCCCGGCGAACAGCTCTGCGATCAAGATCACCGCTCGTCTCTATCCGGCGACGAGCCTGGCCTTCTCTTCGGCGACGGAGATATTGGCGACGGCACCGGAGTCGAAGGCGAGATAGTCGGCCTCGACGCCGTCGCTGAAGATCACACCGTCCCGGGGCATCTGGCTGACGACCTCCAGTTTCTCACTCGCCCGTACGTTTCCCCACACGATTCCCGCCGCCGACGCCTTGCTGACGAAAGGCTCGCGCACGCTGAAGCACAGCCTCGGCGCGTCCCACGCAAACCGGAAACCTCTTCGGACCGTCGCCACGGCCTCTGCCCCGGCGAAGGGCTCGACGCCGCCGGCCGCGCCGTTGAGGACGGAGCTGAGCCAGCCTGTGGAACCCGCGCCGGTGGAGACTATGATGCCGCTGGATGATTGATCCTCGGAGCGCCGTCCGTGCGTGATGTGGTAGCGGGCCGAGACGTGGGTCTTTCTGCCTATAAAGAGGTCGCGTTGAAGGCGAGCAGGCTCTGGCCGTCGCCGAGCGTGGCCCGGGCCATCGTCACCTCGCGCACACGGTACTCGCCGTGAAGCACGCTTCGGATTGCCACCCCAGCATCCCCCACCCGGAATGGAATGAGGATGCCGTCTATGGTCGTGGGATCGGGGTTGAAAGCCAGGATCGACTGTGCGCCGCGCAGGTACTTGGCGACGTTGACTACCATCCCGTCGGGGCCGAGGGTGACTATGAGGTCACGCTCCCCGAACGCGAAGGTCGGGAGGAACGAACGCTCGACGAACTGGCTGCGGACGCCGGTTGGGAGCGCATCCTTGAGGGCGGCGAGGGCCTCGTCGTGGGCGCGTTGTTCCTCCTCGTATGGTTCGAAAGGGACGCCCGAGTGTTCCAGGTAGAAGCGGGCCTGTTCCCGAGTTACGAAGCGTTCGAGAAGCTCCTCCAGGCCCGTCTTCCTGGTGATGACCACTATTTTGTCGAGGTCAGCGGGCACCGTTGCCCTCCGCCTGGAGCAGGTCCGCCAGCACCTCGGAGGTTATGTTCAGGTTGCCGACCTTGCCAGCGTTGTTGCCGATGTCGCGCATCGCGAGGGCGAGGACTTTCCTGGGGTCGAGGTCGCGGTACGGGGCGAGCTCCATCTCGTTTGCCCGCGTCGTGAAGCCAGCTTCGAGTTCCCTGCGTTCGCCCCATGCCTGGGACTTCTTGCGGTCGTTGGCGGCTTCGAGGTCTATGAGGCGTTCGCGCTCGCGGACGAGGGAGATCTCACCTTCGAGCTCGTTCGATTTGATCTTGCCCTCCTCCTCGACGGCCGCCGCCCTTCTCGCATAGATCGCCTCGTCCGCCCGCCGCAGCAACGTCTCCCTGTACTCCGCCTCGAGCGCCTTCCCGACCTCCGGGTTCGGGCTGACGGAGGTGAAGTTCAAACTCAGCAACTCCACCCCGAGCGGTGCGAGAAGGTCGCGGGACCGCACCTCCTCCTGCACCTCTTCCGAGATGCTCGCGCCGTTCCCGAGCACACCTTCGAGGGACCTCCCCTCGACTTGCCGCCTGGTCTCCATCTGGACTGTGACGACTATGCGTTGCTTCAGTCGTTCAGGGTCCTGGGAGAGGTACGCGCGCTTCCTCGGTTCGACAGCGTAGTTGAGCATCTCGACAGTACGGCGCGGCTCGACTATGCGGTAGGTAAGCTGTCCCTGTATCGTGACCGCCTGGTAGTTTCCTGTCTGCTCGTTGAACACGAAAGCCGCGTCCGCGCTCGAAACCGGCACGACCACTATGCTCGTGGTGCGCTTGCGGTAGTAGAAGGAGAGCGCCTGCCCCTCCCTCTTCACCCGCCCGCCGGACACCTTCCGCACGAACTCCGTTGGTTGCGCCTTGAAGTAACCGATCCCGAACATCCCGCTACCTCCTCATCCCTCGATGTACCCGTCAGGCGTCTCGAAGAGCCCGAAAGCCCTGCGCCTGAACCTGTACAGATGCGCCGGCTTGCCACGCGCCGGCCTCGTCTTGCCCGTATCCCCGATCACGCCCGCTTCGAGCACCTTGCGCCTGAAGTTCCCCCTGTTCAGCGCAACCCCGAGCACGGCTTCGTACACGTGCTGCAACTCCGGCAGCGTGAACTCATTGGCCAGAAGCTCGAACCCGAGTGACGAGTAGCCGAGCTTGCTCTGCAACCTTCGCACCGCGTAGGCCAGGATCTCCCGGTGATCGAGGGCCACACATCCAGGCAGCCGCCGCACGGCCTGCCATCCGAGATTCCCGCCGTAATCCTCCCGCACCCGATCCGCGCCGACCACGACCATGTACGCCACAGAAACGATCTCCCCGCGTGGGTCACGCCCCGGCGTCAGAACGTCTCCCGCATCCCCGATCACAGGCGGCCTGTCGAACGTGGCCAACTGCTCGACCCACGCCTGCTCCACGCCCGTCGTCCGCCCCAGCGCCTCCCGCGCCAGCTCGTCCACAGGCTGCCCCTGCCGCCTGAACTCTCCAGGCAGCGCCCAGAATCCCTCGTACGGAGCGTGCGGCCTCCGGCCCATCAACACCGAGAGATCATCCCCCACCAGCCCGAATACCACCAGATCCACAGCAATCCTTGTCTCATCACTCTCTATCATTATGACTCATATATATTCATAAAATAACTTATAAAACAAGGGGGATTTTCTTTCGAACATTCGATGATCGTTTGGGCGTGCTTCCCAACAGACCAGGCGAACGAGACTGGCATTGGGAGGATGCGATATACCCCGTAGACTCACAAGATCAGCTTCCGGGGGAGGCTGCATATTGGCGTATGTCAGCTTGTTGGGAGGAGTTCAGATGGCCGAGGTGGTTCTATTTCATTCCGTACTGGGGCTGCGGAAGGGGGTGCTCGCTGATGCTGACAGGCTGCGCGCGGCGGGGCACACGGTCCACACACCCGACCTCTTCGACGGGGAAGTGTTCGACGACCTCGACGATGGCATGCGCAAGGAAGAAACGCTCGGCTACCGGGAGGTCTCACGCAGGGCGAGTGAGGCCGTCACAGGGTTGCCCGCCGGGCTGGTATTCGCAGGGTTTTCCATGGGGGTTGCACACGCCGAGTTCCTGACTGCCAGCAGACCCGGAGCCCTTGGTGCTGTGCTCATGCACGGCGCAGTGCCCGTCGAAGGGCTCAGCGAGTATTTCGGCGTCGAGCGTTGGCCCGACGGGGTGCCGGTACAGGTGCATTACGCTGAAGGGGATCCCTGGGTGGAAGCGAAAGATGAGGTAGTCCCTCTCGGGGATGCTGTCAGAGGAGCTGGGGCCACCTTCGAGGCATACACGTACCCCGGCTCAGGCCACCTGTTCGCCGATCCAGCCCTGTCTGAGTATGATCGGGAATCATCCGAGCAGATGTGGCAGCGGGTGCTCGATTTCCTCGCTCAGATTGACGCCCGGAGATCGAACGTCTAAAGAACCTCCGATAACTGGCCCCGTCACCGGTGATCAGGCTTTCGACGAACGCCGCACCCAGAGGATGAGCAGAACCTGCAATGGGAGACGGAGAAAGAGCAGGCTCGTCCACCAGCGCGGTTTCCCGGCGGCGCGGGCGTCGAGGAGCATCTGGAGGTTCGCGGGCCAGACGGCGAGGAGCAGCAAAATGAGCCAGATCCCGGCAACGCGTCGGGTGCGCCTAGAGAACATACCGAGCCCACCTATTATCTCGGCCGCGCCGCTCAGGTAGACGAGTTCGCGGGGGAAAGGCACGTATGGCGGCATGATCCGCACGTAGACGCCGGGGAAGCGAAAATGCAACGACCCGGCTACCACGAACGTCGTGCCAAGCAGGATGCGAGACCGTGACGAATTCAAGCTAGTGAGGTTCCTTTCCGCTTTGCCTTTCGGGCTACCTCGTCATCGGGACTTTATACGATAGACTGTATGCGTGAAGGTCCGCCATGCGCGACCTTTTTTGTTGCCAGGCGCAATGCGCGCTCCGTATCATCTCAGGAAACCAGAGGAACCATGAACTACCGCAACATAGCGATCATCTCGCACGTGGACCACGGCAAGACTACGCTCGTCGATGCCCTGCTTCGCCAGACGCTCGAACTCGGGCACGGGCAGGAGATCATGGAGCGTGCGATGGACTCGAACGTGCTCGAAAGGGAGCGCGGCATAACCATCCTCGCCAAGAACACCGCCGTGGAGTACGAGGGCGTCAAGATCAACATAGTAGACACCCCCGGTCACACGGACTTCGGCGGCGAGGTCGAGCGCGTCCTCGGCATGGTGGACGGCTGCCTGCTGCTCGTCGACGCTGCGGAAGGCCCGATGCCCCAGACGCGCTTCGTGTTGCGCAAGGCCATCGAGCTCGGCCTCAAGCCCATCGTGGTCATCAACAAGATCGACCGTATGGACGCCCGCCCCGAGGAGGTAGTCAACCTCACCTTCGACCTGATGGCAGACCTCGGCGCATCCGACGAACAGCTCGACTTCCCAATCCTGTACGCCGTAGCCCGCGAGGGTAAGGCATTCAAGGATCCAGCCGACCCACAGGACGATATGCGGGAACTGTTCGAGACGGTACTGGAAGAGATACCAGCACCAGACGCGGACCTTGAAGCGCCATTCCAGATGCTGGTCACCACCCTGGATTACTCAGAGTATCTGGGTCGGATCGTGGTCGGTCGCGTGAGGCGGGGCGAGGTTGGGCGCGGGGAGTCGGTCAACCTGATCCACAAGGACGGCACGATGTCGAGGGCGCGCGTCGTCCAGCCCTTCACCCACCTCGGGCTACAGCGCGTCGAGGTCGAGGAGGTCGGGGCTGGCGATATCGTGGCGCTCTCCGGTATCGAGAACGCGCATATCGGCGAGACGATTGCCGACCTCGAAGAGCCGGAGGCGCTGCCCATCATAACGGTGGACGAGCCGACGGTGAGCATGGTCTTCCAGCCGAACACCTCACCGTTCGCAGGGACGGAAGGGAAGTACGTGACCTCGCGTCACCTGCGGGACAGGCTGATGCGCGAGGTGCAGACTAACGTGTCGTTGCGCGTCGAAGAGCTGCGACCTGACGAATTCGAAGTCTCCGGGAGGGGCGAACTTCACCTCTCGATCCTGCTGGAAACCATGCGCCGCGAGGGCTACGAGGTTCAGGTAGCATCGCCGCAGGTCATCACGCGCGAGATAGACGGCAAGATGTATGAGCCGTTCGAGCATCTGGTCATAGACGTGCCTGAGCGGTTCGCGTCGGCGGTGATCGGAACTCTCTCAACCCGCAAGGGCAGGCTGGCGAACATGGAGCCGCAGGGCTCCCGCACCCGCATCGAGTTCCGCATCCCGAGCCGCGCCCTGTTCGGCTTCCGCACCCAGTTCCTCTCCATGACGCAGGGAGAGGGAATAATGAGCCACGTCTTCGACGGCTACGCGCCGTGGACCGGCGACCTGAAGACCCGGCAGAGCGGCAGCCTGGTCGCATCGGAGGCGGGAAGCGCGTTCGCGTACTCCATCTGGAAGCTCCAGGAACGCGGCGAGTTCTTCATCCAGCCAGCGACGGATGTCTACGTTGGCATGGTCGTCGGCGCGTACAGCCGGGAGAACGACCTGAACGTCAACGTCTGCAAGAACAAGAAGCTTACCAACGTTCGCTCCGCCGGGGCCGACGACGCCCTCAACCTCACCCCACCGCGCAAGCTCACCCTCGAAGACGCCCTCGAATACATAGGCGGCGACGAGCTGGTCGAGATCACCCCCAAGTCCATCCGCCTGCGCAAGAAGATCCTCGAACCAGGGATGCGCAAGTAGCGTTATAGGGTTCCGGATCACCGTTCGTACGGAACTGTGATCCTGGGAAGCATGGGGAAGTGGCGCCGGTTGAAGGTTACGAGATCCGCGCCGTTCTCCTCTGCGGTCGCGGCGATCAGGGCATCCGCAAGGCCGGTGCCGTGGCTGGGCTTGTAGTCTCGACGATAGAGTCCACCGAGCCGGGCAATCTTCTCTGTGACGGGTAGGACGACGAAGGCCAGAAGGAGCTGCTTCAGGGACTCTTCCTCTTCGTCGCCCTTGACGCCGGCGAATAACTCGGCGACCGAGATCACTGATATGTACAGGTCCGAAGTCAGGCCCTCCAGATACTCCACGGCTTCGCTCCTGCCCCTCAGGTACTCGATCAGCACATCTGTGTCTATTAGCAGCCGCCCGGCCAAGCGCTACCGCTCCACAGCGGCTTCGTGGCGCTCGTCGAACTCCCGGCGCAGCGCCTCGAAGTCGGGCAGGTCGTCGCGGTCTTTCCACATGCCCCGCGCGCTGCGGAGGAGATCCAGCCGATTACCCTCCTGGTACCTGTCGATGAAGCCGTCCACCGCCTCGCGGATCAACTCGCTCTGGGTCCGTCCCGTGCGCCCGGCTATGGCCGCCAGCGCCTTTCGCTCCCCTTCGGTCAGGTAGATCTGCATCCTCTCCACAACACCTCCGATGTATGTATACGATGTATACCATGTGGAAGACCGGGGATCAAACAGGCGAGGTAGGACGATCTAGCCTGCGGCTTGCGAACCGCAAGCTCGCGTAGATGTCTGCTCGTTCGAGATCCGGCATCTCTTCGACAATTTCCTCGGGAGAGAAGCCGTCAGCCAGGAAATCTAGAACATCGCTCACCCGAATGCGCATGCCGCGGATACAGGGGCGTTCACTGCATTGCTCCGGGGTCCGCCGTGATGCGATCCGCCACCTCAGCCATACCATCCTCTTTCCCGCACCTTGAGTGATCCTTGCCTGACGATCTCGTCAGGGAAAGTGCCGATAGATGTCTCGACGATGCAGACACCGAACGAACTCCACCACTTCATCGTTCTCGACGGCGATGCCGATTCGGTAATCTCCAATGCGAATGCGATAGAAACCGCTGGCTCCGCTCAACTTCGTCAGGTTCGGCAACTCGCGCAAAGTCTCCGCTGCCTCGACTTGCTGTATCGCTTCCTTCACGCGACGCAGCAACGACTCGTCCCGGATCTTCTTGAGATCCCGCGTGAAACTGCGCCGGAACGCAATCTTTACGCTCTACCCTCCAGGACATCGAAGACCTCATCGCGGTTCGCGCGCCCGGTCTGCTGGCCTTCCCGGATAGCCTCGGAGAGCGCGAAGTCTTCCAACACTTCAGTAAATACCTCGTGCAATAGATCCCGCTGCTCGTGCAGAGTCTCGGTCAGTGCCTCTTTCAACACCCGCTTCATCGCCTCGTTGTCTACGTCAGGTTGTGCCATCTCAGTACCTCGCTATGAGAGCAGTACTCTCACAGTATCGCACTACTCTCAGACCTCCGTCATCCCTGGCGCATCGAGCAGACTGTCCAGCTCCTCTTTGGAGAGCTCGTCTTGTTGACGGATAGTCTTGTCTGGTTCGGGATCATCGTCTATACGACACCATACTTTGAGAAAACTAGGGAACGCTGGCAAGCGGTTCAGGTATCTATCCACGGTCCACCGGCGCAGAGGTGCGGGGCCAGGATCGCGAGAGCAACGCGCCGCTGCTGGTGAATCCGTTCGCACCAGCCACCCATTCATACGTTTTACCGTCTCCGGGGTCGGGTAGTCTGACAGTTGTTGTCGGAACGCTTTCGAGTTCCGGCGGCGGATTTTGGAAGTGCAGTTGTACGTTTCGTAATGGAAGGGTTTTAAAAGATGGATGGAATAGACGGCAAAGTAGTCGTAGTAACTGGTGGAAGCAGCGGCCTTGGGGAGGCCACGGCGAAGCTGCTGGCGGAGCGCGGGGCGAAGGTCATGCTCGGCGCGCGGCGCGAGGAGAACCTGGAGAGGATCGTCTCCGAGATAAAGGAAGACGGTGGCACGGCTTCCTACAGGGTCACGGACGTGACGAATAAGGATCAGGTGGAGAACCTGGTCGCCGGGGCGGTCGATGAGTTTGGCAGGATAGACGTGCTGGTGAACAACGCCGGCCTGATGCCGCTCTCGCCGCTCGAAGCGCTCAAGATCGACGAGTGGGAGCGGATGGTAGACGTGAACATCAAGGGCGTCCTGTACGGTATCGCCGCCGCGCTCCCAAGGATGCAGGAGCAGCACAGCGGGCAGTTCATCAACCTCTCGTCCGTTGCAGGGCACGTCGTGTTCCCCAACTCCGCTGTGTACTCTGGGACCAAGTACGCCGTCTGGGCCATCTCCGAGGGTCTCAGGCAGGAGGTCGGGGAGGAAATTCGGACCACCACCATCTCGCCCGGCGCGGTCCAGAGCGAGCTCACGACCCACATCACTCATGAGGAGACCGCCGAAGGCACCAGCGCACTCGAAGACATGGCGATAGACGCCGACGCCGTCGCCCGCGCCATCGCCTACGCCATCGAGCAGCCGAAGGACGTGGACACCAACGAGATAGTCCTCCGCCCAACCGCCCAGCCCCTGTAACCAAAACGAACTCCTGTGGAGGCCCGGTCACGCACAATGCGTGGTCGGGCCTCATTTTCGTACCCACGCGGCACACGTTCTCATATCCGGGTGTAAGGTAGTGTTTCGATGACGAACCCAGCATCAGCCGACATGCAAGGGCCGGGAGGTTCCGCCGGGGAGGCAGGCGCAAGCCCGCTGATTGTCGGTGTGATCTCGCTGTGTGCTGGGATCACGGTCTCCAACCTGTATCTCACCCAGCCGCTCCTGCCGCTAGTGGCTGAGAGCCTGAAGGTGAGCCCCTCGCAGGTCGGTTTCCTGCCGACCATCGGACAGATCGGCTACGCGCTCGGGATACTCCTGATCGTACCGCTCGGCGACGTTCTGCGCCGCAGGGGACTCCTCGTTTTCGTTCTGACCGGCCTGCTCCTTTCCCTCGCTGGCGCAGCATTGGCCCCGACCCTCGGCGTGCTGATGGTGGCTACGCTCTTCGTCAGCTCGCTCACGATATTGCCCCAGATCCTGATCCCACTGGCTTCACAGATAGCTGGCAACGAGCATCGCGGACGGGTGCTGGCGATCATCGGGGCGATGCTGACGTGCGGCCTGTTCGCCTCCCGAAGCCTGTACGGTCAGGTCGGCGACGCCTTCGGATGGCGAGCCTCCTACGTGGTCGCCGCTGTTCTTTCGGCAATTATCGGGGCGATCACCATATCCGCCCTCCCGAAAGAGAAGAGCAAGGAAGGCGAGACGTACACTGGCCTCCTGAGATCCCTACCAACGCTACTCGCCGAGGAGCCGACACTCCGCAAAGCGTGCCTGTTGCAGGGTTCGATCTTCGCCACATTCAACATGTTCTGGACCACTATTGTCTTCATGCTCACCGAGAGCCCCTACGGTTTCTCCACGGGCACGGCCGGTCTGTTCGGCCTGCTCGGCCTCGTCAGCGCCATGACCGCGCCTTTCGTCGGAGGGTTCATAGACCGACGCGGCCCCGTCGCCACGCTCGGGATCTGCCTGCTCATCACCATCGGCTCGGCGGTAGCATTCTTCGTCGGCCAGACGCTGCTCGCCGCCGTGATCGTCGGCGTCGTGCTGCTCGGTATCGGCGTCCAGGGTGGGATGAGCGCCAACCAGACGCGCATCCTCACCATCCGTCCCGAGGCCGGAAGCCGCATGAACACCGTCTTTCTAGTCCTGATCTTCGCCTGTGGAGCCGCTGGCGGCGCGGTGGGTTCAGCCCTCTACCACGCCGGAGGCTGGCCCCTGGTCTGCATCTCAGGCGTCTGCGTCAGCACCTCCGGTTTCGTAGCCTGGCTTTTCCTCGACTACGGTGGCTCCCGGAAGCCTGTATAACGCGAACCAGCAACGGTCGCGGTCGAGTAGTTTCGGACTCCTCCGGCTACATTTTTTATCCGAGATCTCGACCAACGGTTCACCACGCTGGAGCAACTCTTCGACAGAAGAAGGCCATCCGAAAGACTAAGAGAGTACGTCGCGGCGGGTAAAGACTGCCCAGGCGGCGGTGAGGAAGACAGCACCCCAGAGTACGCTGACCCAGAGGGAGCGCGCAATAGGTTCCCAGGCTATGGGATCCCGGGTCAGGTTGAGCCAGGCCTCGAACTGGTTCGTGAGCAGGTAAGGGTCGAGCGGGCCAGCGAGGCCGAGCCCGGAGGCGAGCCTGAGGAGCAGAACGAGGACCACGGCGCCAACACCCGAGCCCACCGAGTTGTGGGTGGTGACTGACAGGAAGATCGCGAACGCGGCGAGCGCCATCAGGGGTACCGAGACCAGGCCAGCGCCGCCCCACACGAGTCCTATGCCACGCCCGACGCCTATGGTCGCCCCGCCAGGCCCGGCGAGGGGGGCGAATCCACCGGCCAGGTAGCCGGCGGCGAGGCCGACGCCAGCGAGGACCGCCGAGGCGGCCAGGCAGTAGATGCCCACAGCCACCACCTTGGAGAAGAACAACTCGGTACGGCCCACGGACCGGCTGAGGACCGTCTTCAGGGTTCCGGCCGAGACTTCCCCGGCCACCGCATCCCCCGCGACGAACGCCACGACCAGAGGCAATAGAACGAACGTGGCGAAGGCCAGGGTGACCAGCGGAACGACCAGCCCGTTCTCCAGCAGTTGCGTGGCGAAAGGGGCCTCGCCTTCGGGCGGCCCCTGGCGTGTGATCTCCAGCGCCGCCACGAACAAGACCGGCACGAGCGCCATCGCCCCTAGCCCGAAGAGCGTCCGCCGCTGCCGCAAAAGCTTGTAGATCTCCCAGCGGATCATGCCGAATCCCACTGTCTGCTTCGATGCGTTCGCACTTCGTGGGTAGCAGGAGACCCGCTTCCCACGCTGCGTTGGATGAGATCGTTCGCTCCCTCGTCTTGCCTCAAGGGCGCTCTTCGGTTAGCTCGAGGAAGAGGTCTTCGAGGCTAGGCCGCGCTGGCACCAGCGCCAGGATTTCGACACCCCCTGCTACGAGATCCCGCACCACAGGTCCAGGCCCCTCTGGGCCTACCGTGAGCCTTATCTCCTCGCCAACCGCCCCTTCCCGCGCTACGGCGTCAGCGACTGATGCGTCTGTGACGTGTGGGCTGCCTTCGAGGATTCGTATGGCGCCCTTCGCTTCGTTCACCACGAGCCGGTATCCGGGGTGGCCGTTGTCTCCCCCTACTACCTCTGCGATAGTGCCTTCGGCGAGGAGGCGACCGTTGCCGATTACGGCCACCCTGTTGCAAAGTTGCTCGACCTCGGCGAGCAGGTGGCTGGAGAGGAAGATCGTAAGTCCCTCCTCGTTGAGGCGGTGGATGAGCGCCCGAACGTCGCGCATCCCGCCTGGGTCGAGCCCGCTCGTCGGCTCGTCCAGGATGAGGACCTCGGGCTCTCGGAGTAGCGCTGAGGCTATCGCCAGCCGCTGCTTCATCCCCGTGGAATACGTCTTGACCTTGTCCCTCTCCCTCCCGAGAAGCCCGACGGTCTCCAGAACCCTCGGTATCTGTGGCTTCCCCTTGCGGCGGTCTGCGGCGGCGAGGAGCCTGAGGTTGTCTAGCGCCGAGAGGTAGCCGTAGAAGCCTGGCGCGTCCACGAAGCCCGCTACGCCCTCGCGGCCCCAGGCTCCGCCCGGTACGCCTGCTGGACGCCCGAAGAGGCGTATCTCACCCTCGGTTGGCTCTATGAGGCCGAAGATCGTCCGGATTGTGGTGCTCTTGCCGCTTCCGTTGGGACCGAGGAAACCGTACACGTCCCCCCGGCGCACCTCGAAGTTCAGGGAGCCCACGGCGACGAAGTCCCCGAACTTCTTGGTGAAGCCCCGAACCTCGAGCACCGAAGCTCCGCGATGGTCCCCCATCGTCTTAAAGGGCTAACGGGCCAGCAGCCCGCGCGCCGCCTCCCTGAGTTCGGCCGCAGGCACGCTCCCGGCGAGCGTGTAAGATACGCCGCCATCGCTCCAGGTGAGGACGGTCCCAACGGGCGTGGAAAGTTCGTCCGCCTGGACACCGCCAAGATCCACGACAGGAACCTGCATACCGCCTCCTTGCTCCCCTGGGCCAGGACTCGTGGGGGATCCTACCTCTTCCCCGCCCCCTGCCTTCTCGGTGAGGCTGACGGCGCCCCAATCAGACCCGTAGGTCAGGACTGCCGCACCGTCAGCCACCACGATCTCCTCCAGCCCCCGGCCACCTAGCGCATCGGGCAAACCTTCGACCGTGAACCCAGACAGCTCGCTCGCCTCCGCTACCGATGCGACTCTCCGGGGCCCGTCACCTTCACGGTGTTCGTCCGCCCTGTCTCCATTTGGCTCCAGGCGCTCGACCACGGCGCCTGGCGGCGTTTCGAACTCGAAGCGCGCGTCAGGGATGGGGCCAACCTCGAAGTCCCTGGCCCGGTAGCTGGCTACAGGCTCTGGCCTACCCTCTGCGTAGAGATCGAAGCTGAGCGGCACGAAGGTCTCCGCGTCGACAAGCGTCTCGGCCCTCTCGACGAGGGTCACGCTCTTGTCCTTGGGCTCGAGGGTCAGGGGGTAAGCCCAGCGACCCGCGACCTCGACCGGCGCCCCTGTCGTGAGCTTGCTTGAAGGCGCAATCTCCGCGAGCACCTCATCTATCTTCTCAGGTGACGCCCCAGGTAGCCCATCAGCCTCGGCAGCGCTGTCTGGTGCGCTCTCCGGTTTCTCGCCTGTCTTGAGCGTGTTCGACGCCCCGTTATAGAGGCTTACCCGGTCGCCGTTCCTGACGAAGACCCTGTCCCCGTTCTCGCCCTGGAGCTCGGCGCGTAGTCTGTCGGGGCCGCTGCGCCAGATACGGGCCGTGCGCGGGCCCGAGTCTCCTGTGTCGCCCCCTTCGGAGGCTCCAATGAGCCCGTCCGGCACGAGCGTCTGCCCGGCGGTCAGGGTCGCGCTGAAGTCCGGCGCGTTCTCTGGGGCGGCGCTCACGCGGGTGAGCAGCTCTTTCTCGGTGAGCCTCTCTGGTGGTTCGCCCTGGGCGCCAGCCCCGACGGTGACCGCGCCGACGCCGAGCACCGCTACAAGGACGAGGCCAAGGACCGCGGTCAAGGCTCGGGTCGGAATTCGTCCGGTCCTGGCTCCATCCATGCCAACGCCTCCTCGTACCGACTCCGCTACCGTCTCTCTTATTTTCCTAGTCTACTCCACCAGTGAAGGAGAGGAATGGGTTCGCGCACACTCTTGACTGGATAAACTGGATAACAGGCGTATCAGTAACCAAATGTGCCGCACCCGGAAAATATCGGGTCAAAACCGCGACTGGAACCGGTCTTGGCTGCGCCACAGTCAATATCCCGGTTGGAACCGTTGGCAGAGTATCCCTCCGACCGAAGGAACCTTCGGTCATTATGGTCCAGAAGTGCGCCGCCATCGAACACCAGACCGTCGCGGGCGGTCGGCAGCACCCCCTCTTAACGTGGACCTCGGACTGCACCAAGGCAACCCCGGCAGGCAGGCTCTCCGAAACTACAACGTCCTGGGTGCATGGTATGGGGTCTGCTCCCGCCACGGCCCGCGGATCCCGTTAGATAAGGAATTCGTTGGCGAAGAACCTCTCCACTTCAGCGAGGGAGCCTGTTTTCCCCGCTGGAGGCAGGCTACCAAGCACCACCTTGCCCCAACTCTTCTTCGCCACCCTCGGGTCAAGGAGCGCCACAACACCCCTGTCCGTTGACCTGCGCATGAGCCGCCCCGCGCCCTGTCTCACGGCCACCTGCGCCTTGGGCAGGAACACCTCCCCGAACGCCCTCTCCCCCGCCTTTTCGCGCAGCTTCGCGGCCACTGGGTCGTCCGGCGGGGCGAAAGGCACCCTGTCCATGACTACCAGGCTGACAGACGAACCTGGAACGTCAACGCCCTCCCAGAAGGTGCGCGTCCCCACGAGCACTGCCCCTTCTGTCTCCTTCAGCCACCGGACCAGCCGCCCAGGCGAGTCGTCGCCCTGGTAGCGGACAGGGAATGGTGTCCTGAAACGCTCCCTGAAGCTGGCTAGCGCCCGGTTTGTGGAGAGCAGGATGAGAGCCCTGCCCTTGGATAGCGCCACCAGCTCTCCTGCGCGCCTGGCGCAGGCTGCTGCGAAGCGGTCTGGGGAGGCGAGGCTTGGCGCCGCCATCTCCTCCTCCACGTACACCAGGCAGCGCTCCTCGTAGTCGAAGACTTCATCCCCCGCGAACTCGTCCACCTTGCCTCTGACGCTGCCATCTTCGAGGCCGAGCCTGCGGCGGACGTAGCCGAAGGAGCGCCGCTCTCCCGAGCCTGTCGCCAGGGTGGCGCTGGTCAGCACTACTCCGCCATCCTCGAAGAGGGGTAGGACTTCCTCGCGGAATACCTCTGACGTCTCGACCAGCCAGCTCTTGAGTTCAGGGTAGTTCCTTCCGCCTCCGCGACGGCTTCTTCCCTGGACCACTGCATATGCGTAGTCGTCGTCCGGTTTGGAGTAGAAGGAGACGAGGTCTCTCCTAAGGCGCCCTACCATGCCCTGCATGGCGTTAACCTCCTCGCGCGGGTCGGAGGCTATGGTGTTACGCACCGAGACCAGGGCTTCGACGAGGGCGTCGTAGGAACGAGGTGGGCTCTGGTGCAGGACCGAGTCGCCGCCAGCGAGATCCCCGAAGAAGATCTCGGCCGCCATCTCCGCCCTGTCGGCGCTTGCGACCGCTGAATCGCAGCGCTTCTTGGCCTGGCGCATCACGTAACGGACGCGGCCGTAGGAGACCCTGGCGCCGAAGCTATCTGCCATTATCTCCTCTAGCCTGTGGGCCTCGTCGATGACGAGGTGGGCTTTCTTGGTGTCAAAGATGGCGCCCCCAGATGCAGCGTTCGCCAGCAGCAGGGAGTGGTTGACCACTATCAGGTCTGCCTCGGCGGCCCTGTCCCTGTGGGCGTAGTAGAAGCAGCCATCCCTGAACGAACACAACTTCGGGGAGCAATCCTCACCATCAGAGGCCACCTCGACCCACGGCCCTACAGGCATCCTGAACGGGAGATCCTCCCTGTCGCCGGTCTCCGTCTCGGCCGCCCACAGGTCGAGGTTGGAGATGAGGTCTGAATCGAAGATCGTGCCAGCCCTCAGGGTGTCCCCGTGGCGCCGCGCACACAGGAAATTGGACCTGCCCTTGAGGACGCAGTAGGAGATCCCCTCTTCCGCAGGGTAGCCCATGGACTCTGCGGCGGCGGCCCGCATGGGCGGGAGGTCTTCGGAGAGGAGCTGGGCCTGCAGGGCAAGGGTCGCGGTAGACACCACCACGCGCCTGCCTGAACGGGCGGCGTCCAGTATCGCCGGGGCGAGGTACGCCGCTGACTTTCCTGTTCCCGTCGGGGCGTCAGCGAGCAGAACGCCGCGCTCCTTCAGCGTCTTCTCCACGGCCCGGGCGAAGCCTAGCTGCTGGGGCCTGTATGAGTAGCCGCTCTTGCGGGAAGCCAGGGGACCGGCTTCGGAGAAGAGGTCCGGAAGCCTTGAGGCGTTCGAAGAAGCCTGTTTTCTCCTGCGTGGCATCTAGGAGGACACTCTATCCACATATGCATCATGGCGCATCGGTCCGGTCCAGGAGTGAGGAGATTTTGTGCGCACTCCCGGATTATACGCGCGGCTGCGGGAGTCACGTTACCAGAACCACCGCAATGAGCGTCGCGAGACTAGTGGATCTCGGGTTCCTTCACCGGAGGCCCTGCCTCCAGGAAGTCGAAGTCGCAACCCTCGTTGGCCTGGGTGATGTGGCCCATGTACATAGCGCCGTAACCTCGTCCGTAGTGGGACTGTGGAGGGCTCCATTCTTTCCTGCGATGCTCCAGCTCCGCCTCGCTGACGTGGAGTTCGAGGCGACGGCCTGGCACATCCAGTTCTATGAGGTCTCCATCCCGCACCAGGGCCAGCGTCCCGCCAACGTGCGATTCCGGGGCGACGTGGAGCACGCAGGTGCCGTAGGCGGTGCCGCTCATCCTGGCGTCGGAGATCCTGACCATATCGCGCACTCCTTTCTTCAGGAGCTTCTCTGGGATCTGGAGCAATCCCCACTCAGGCATCCCTGGAGCGCCGAGCGGCCCTGCGCCCCGCAGCACGAGCACTGAGCCCTCGTCTACTTCAAGGGCTGGGTCGTTTACCCGCCGGTCGAGATCCTCGTACCCGTCGAAGACCACGGCAGGGCCTGTATGTTGAAGGAGACCGGGATCCGCAGCCGAGTGCTTTATAACGCAGCCATCCGGGGCCAGATTGCCCCGCAGAATGGCGAGCCCCGCCTCCTCGTGGAGCGGGTCATCCACCGGGTGTATGACCGCGTCGTCATATACGTCCGCGCCTTCGAGATCCTCCCCCAAGGTGCGGCCACCAACGGTCGGACGGTCGAGGTTCAGGCGATCTTTCAGGCGCGAGAGCAGACCCCGCAGCCCGCCTGCGTAGAAGAAGTCCTCCATCAGGTATTCGCCGCTCGGCCTTGTGTTGGCAAGTACCGGGACACTTCGGGAGAGGGCGTCGAAGCGGTCGAGGTCGAGCGGGACGCCGCCGCGCCTGGCCATGGCGATCAGGTGTATTGCCGCGTTGGTTGATCCTCCGAGAGCCAGTAC
>JAABUS010005156.1_pt1 | contig 17608 bp, 6 predicted proteins | sample 5560161 | NCBI WGS metagenome assembly JAABUS01 (sample SAMN10711885, study PRJNA513376) | rock metagenome | isolation source: Antarctica rocks | place: Antarctica: Victoria Land, Trio Nunatak nord | collected 2016-01-04
GATACATTGAACAAGCTATAAGTACCTAAATTCATTACAGCCAAATTAGTTGCTGCTGCTTTGGCCCATTTTGCGGCATCATTGGTCGTATTAACCAATGGGCTTGCAGCAAAAAGCTCAACATCCCCTTTTAAAGTTAATGCCGCTCCTCTTGTAGCCCTGCCAAGGTCTGCCGTTCCCTGTTTTAAAGGCAACGCCGCAGCTGCAGCATCACAATCAGCTTCTATAAAAGCAAGCGTCTGGTCAAATGTGCTCCTTGCTGTAAATATATCGCTTCCATCGAGATTACTTAAAGGTGTAGTGATTAAGGGAACGCCGCCATAATTTTTAAATAAAATTGAATAATAGAAGGCACGGAGAAATCTTACTTCTGCCACTCGCTGTGTGTACCAGTCGGCAGCAAAAACAGCTTTATTTTTTTCAGCGTCCTGAAGAAACACATTGCATCTTCTTATTATACCATAATTGCCACCCCAATCAAAAGTCCCTCCCGGGCCACCAGTTGCATTACCGGAACTAAGTGCATTTGAGCGTATACGCGCTTGTCCTTCCTGGTTTGTGGCTCCTGTATTGCTATTGTCGGTCCATTGGTCAAGTATCTCAGTTATTCCATTATAATCTGGTAACTGATTATAAATACCATTAACAAAAAGGTCAGCGTTAGTTTGTGAACTGAATGTAGAAGCATCTGTTAATACACCTTTAGGGGGTACGCTTAAAAAGTCATCTTTTTTACAGGAACCAATACTTATGATAAGCATAGCAAGTAAAAAGATGTGTCTGTTTTTTATATTTTGGAATTTCATATTTTATCTTTTAAAATGTTGCATTAAGTCCGAACGATAATACACGTTGCTGATAATAATTTTGGTTACTTCCGCTATTTTCCGGGTCAATCGCTTCTTTCATTGCCGGCGTCCAGAAAAATACATTTTGCCCGGCAGCAAATATCCTTAACGAACGTATGGTATGGCCAAGTAATTTATTGGAGAAAGTATAGCCGAGTTCAGCACTTTTTAAGCGGATGTAGGAGTCATTTCTCATGAACCAGCTGGAGTTTTGTCTATTATTATCAGATGGAGTACCGCTTATCGCAGGATATTTTGCATTTGTATTAGTAGGTGTCCAGTGATCCTGGTAAACCAGTTCAGTAGCCGAACCTGAACCCAGAAAAGGAAAAACATAATAGTTATTAAGGCCGATACTGCTCAACCCTGAACCTTGTATAAGAAGATCTAAATCAAAGCCTTTATAGGTTAACCTTGGCTCAATCCCATAGATGATTTGCGGAATATTCGGATGCCCGATATCGGTAATATCATTTGCATCAACTTTCCCATCCGGTACACCTTTAGGGCCGCTTATATCAGCATATTTAATATCGCCGGGATAGACCGGGCCGAAATTGGGAACAGGAATACCTGGTTTCAAGACAGTTTTTCCGTCCGAGAAATCAGCTGCGGTAAAGTAACCGATACCTTTAAGTCCGAATTGTTCATTTAATGGGCGGCCAGTCTGGCGTCTGTTAGGGTTATTAAAGGTCGCAGGATTTTCAAAAATCTGCAGTATCTTATTTTTAGCAAAGGTAAAGGTACCTTTTACATCTAATCGTAAATCACTTGAAAAGTTTTTAAAGGTGGTAAGTGTTAATTCAACTCCGTGATTTGATAAAATCCCACCATTAACCTGACCAGTGTTGACACCATACTCTGAGGGTAAAACAGCTCCAATTGTAACCAGGAAATTAGACCTTTTTTCGTAAAAATAATCCGCTTCAATGCCTAATGCCCCTTTCCAAAAACTTCCTTCAAAACCCACGTCCGTTTTTTTGGATCTTTCCCAGGTAATAGCCGGATTTCCCTGAAGGTTTTCAGTGATACCCTGGGTTGCATTACTGCCAATTACAGCAGAAGTTCCGTTAACACCGAATTGACTCAAATATTGATATTGGCCACCATTCGGATAATTACCGGATTGACCATATGATCCCCTTATTTTCAGGTTATCTACCCAACTGAAATTATCTTTTATAAAACTCTCCTCAGACAGGCGCCAGCCAGCAGAAAAAGCAGGGAAGAACCCAAACCGGTGCCCAGGTGCAAATATATAACTACCATCATACCTTCCCGCAGCTCCTAATAAATATTTTCCAGCATAAGCATAATTTAACGAGTAAACATAACCGAGCTGCTTTTGTCCGCCTGAGCTGCCGCCATTAGTTGCATCCGTAGGAAGCGGTCCGCCATAACCCAATTCATCAATGTTTAAATTATAATTTATCCTTGCAGCATTGAAGTTTTGCCAGGTTACTTTTCGATATTCAGCTACAAACACACCGCTTATATCACTTTTACCAAAAGAACGGGCATAATTTAACAAGCCCTGGTAAGTGTACATTTTGTTCTCACCATAAAATTCATTAAAACTAGGTTTTGAACTTCCCTGTGTGCTTATTGGATAGGTATAAACTACCCCAGGGCCAAAAACATTATTTGGCGCAACGGGAGTTGTGAAATGTGCAGGAGTGGTATAGTTACGGCTAAAAGACGTTTGGTTGCCACTAAATTTTAAAGGATCCGGCCCGGTATCATAAGTTACTACTCCTTTGATACTTAACCCTTTAATTGGCAGCTTCTGATCAATTGATAACTGCGTGAAAAGGGCGGTATTTCTATTTATCGAATACCCACTGTCATAAATTTCGCCATAAAGCGACTGGCCTATATAACCTGACCCAAGACCGTTGCTGTATTGAACGGGATAGGTTGGGTTTTGCCTTTGCGCTTGGCCAATAATTGTTCCTGCACCATAACCCGGAAAATGCTGGTCTTCCTCATAACTGTTTACCCTTAAGTTTACCGATGTTGTTTTTGTGGCATTCGCAGTTACGCTCAATGAGCCATTAAATTTATTAAGATAGGTGGTGTTCCACATCCCGTCCTGACGGTTATAGCCGAGGGAGGCAAAGTATTTAATATCATCCGTACCGCCTGAAAGGGAAATGTTATGATATTGAATTGGACTGTTTTTCCTAATAATGTCTTGTAACGGATGCCCGTCAGGGTGGCCATCAGGATCCTGATGATTTTGATACAAGGCAAGATCATTAGGAGTAGCAAACAGTACAAGACGACCATTACGGAGGGTAGCTATACCCCTGTAAATAGAGTCATTTACTGTAGCTTCATTCCTTAGCGTAGCGTATTCAAAGGAATTAACAAACTTTGGAACGCTTGTAGGGTTTTGAAAGCCGTAATAACCACTATAAGTTAAAGTAGGTTTGCCAGCTTTCCCTGCTTTTGTAGTTATCAAGATTACACCGTTTGCACCTGCCACACCATAGGGCGCAACTGCAGCAGCATCTTTTAATATGGTAATAGTTTCTATTGTATTAGGGTCCAAGCGGCTAAAATCACGCGGTACACCATCTACAACTGTTAACGGATCAGTACGGCCGTTGGTAGCCGGCCCCCTTATTAAAAGGCCTGAACCATCAAAACCCGGCTCACCGCTTCCTTGTGTTGCAATAAGGCCGGCAGCCCTGCCAACCAGCGCATTGGTTAAATTTACTACAGGTTTTTGCGCAATTTCTGCCGTGTTAATTGTTGACACTGCTGCGGTTACCGAAGTCTTTTTCTGCGTACCGTAACCAACTACAACTACTTCACTAAGGCTGTTTTCAGTAGCTTTAAGCACAACGCTGACCGTCGTCTGGCCTTTTTTTATAGGAGCTTCTAGAGTTTCATAACCAAGATAGCTTACTACCAGAACGGCATTATCAGGTAGATTGAGCGTAAATGCACCATTTAAATCCGATACTGCCCCCGTTGTGGTGCCCTTCACCTTAACTGATGCACCAATGATCGGTTGGCCGGTTGTACGGTCTGTTACTTTTCCTTTTAGGGGTGGGTCTTGTTTCTTTTCAAATTTTGTAACATTGGGATTGGATTTATTCAAAGCAGCACTTCCATTACTGGCCGCACACAAAAAGGGAAATAGGAAGAGGAAAAAAATGCGCTGATAAAGACGCAAATTTTTAGTTTTAAAGATTTTTTTACGTAAAGTAGGTTTCATAATTGAACATTTAATTATACATGATGAGATGCTAAGGTTGATTAGGGATTAATGATTCTTTTTTTCAAATTTCGTGGATGATTGTTAGGTTAATGGATAGTTGATTATTAAAATCACCTCAGTGCGTTTCTTAGTTAAATATTGACTTTTTATGTTAAAGGATTAAAGGTTTTTAGCATTGTTTAAAAAATATGAATTAAAGGTGGCTCATGTAAAATATGGCCTATGAAAGCTAACTTCAAACGACATAAATGAAATAACTAAAAGGATTATTAAAAAATAATTGGCTATGACAAATAACCTTAATTAGTACACAGGCAGGTTTGCAAAATCATACATATTTCTTGCATTATAGAATATATTTAATCGGTCAAGAGCCTGTTTGAACCTATATCATGAAAGTCATGATGCTTCTTTTATGCCCATAAATTCTGTTTTCGAAATATATGCCGGTAAAAAGAGCATGGAAGCTTTCTGTTTTTTTATATGGTAAAAGAAGCATGGGAAACAAACCGGATCAACCCAAGCAGGCCCTAATTTTATCGATCCATTTGTTTTGTTAAAATTCCTGATACCTTGAAGTGTTCCCGGCATATTTAATACCTTCGTAACCGATTATATTGATCGGCCTGTTTATGAAGTTTTCTGATTGATCTCCGGGTGGGTCAGAAGAAATGGTGTTCTTTTTTTTCAATCAATCATTGATCAACCTAACTACAAATAAGTTTTATGTGTCTGGATGAAAGCTCGGGAAAGGTATCTGTTTTTAAAGGGCTCATTTTCTTTATACTGTTCTTTTTTATAGCAGGGGACGCTGCCCTTTGCCAGTCATACCCTTATAGGTTTAATTATCTTACGGTGGACGAGGGACTGTCGCATACTGATGCCAACTACATCGTTCAGGATAAAAAGGGATACATTTGGATTGCAACGTATTTTGGAATAGACAGGTTCGATGGCTACACTATAAAAAGGTTTTATAACAATAACGTACCTTTAAATAATGCTTATAAAAACAGGGTCATCTGCATGTACCCGGATGAAACTGGTAATATCTGGCTGGGTACTGAGGATGGACTTCAGTGTTTTGACTCAAAAACAGAGAGATATATTGATTATTCAGTTGCAGAAAATAAAAGCAAGCCTACTTTCGGGAAATTGATCAAGGAGAAGGATGATTTTTTTTATGACCTAACCGGCGGACAAATCAAATATTACGTTATAAAACAAAAATTTATTGAAGAACAAAAATTAGCAGTACCAGCCGGAGTTGTCTTTTCGGATATGGTAAGCGACCATTTAGGAAACCTTTACCTTTCAAGTAATAAAGGGGTATGGATATTAGATAAAAACAAGCATTTCAAAAGTATTAATATAACCGGCATCTCTAATTTAGAATTAGCTTGTATTTACATTAACAATAAGCAAGAGGTTCTGGTGTCCGACGGGAAACAATTGTTATTAACACATAAAATCGCAATTAAATCAAAATTCGGTTTGGGTACGGATAATTATTTAGTGGTTGTAAAGAGTTATACCTGCGCTGTTGGAATGCATATCAATGAGGTCAAAGAAGACAGGAAGGAAAACTACTGGCTGAACGCAGGGTCAAAATTGATGAGATTGGACAGTAACCTTCATTTTATACAAGATATTACGAATAAAAGCTCATTAAATAGCTTGAACTCAAGTTCGATCACTAACATTTACATCGATCGCTCTCAATGTTTATGGGTATGCACCTTTGGAGGCGGCGTCAACTATTGTGATTTGAATGAAAAGAAATTTTATACTTTCCGGCATGACGCCGAAATTCCAAACTCCATTTCCGGCAATTACATCCGTTCAGTTTTGGAGGACAATGGGCAAAGATTATGGGTCGGTACAAAATATAACGGGTTAAACCTATATGATTTTAAAACTAAGAACATTACCTTTTATAATACTTACAATTCTGTATTAAAATTAAAAAGCGATGATATAACAGCATTAACCATGGATAATGATCATAATTTATGGATTGGAAGTCCCGCTGGGATTGAAATATTAAAACCTAACCGGAAAAAATTGTGGAAACCACAGGGTAATGAAAAGTTTCCGAGGTATGTAATAGAAACGTTGGCCAAAGACTGTTATGGAAATATATGGTTTGGTAATCATACCAACAGATTTGGCGTAATTTGGAAGGACCGTCAAAATAACTTCCAAGTGAAGTATTACGGGGAAGGATATTTCATTCTTTCGGATAAAAAAAAACCAGCGTTAATGGTTTCAAGTACCCACGGATTGAAACGGTTATTAATTGATAAAGAAGGAAATATCCTAAAAACAGATAATTACTTAGCAAGTTCAAACCAAAACTCTTTAAGCTCGAATTATACTTATCCGATCGGCAAACAAAATGACAGTACTTTTTGGATCGGCACCATTGGAGGAGGCCTAAACCGTCTGATATTGAGACAAGACAACTCCTATACGATCAAGGCTTACAACCGCGATTTTGGGATTTTTAACGACGTTGAAAGTCTTGAAATAGACAATTCCGGCAATATTTGGATGGGCGGCAACGGTTTAATATCTTTCAATCCTAAAACCGGCAAATCAACACGGTATGATAAAAATGATGGTTTACAGGGAAATAGTTTTAAGGTTAATTCTTCTTATAAAGGTATTGACGGAATATTATACTTTGGGGGAATTAATGGTCTTAACTATTTTTATCCGGATGAAATAAAGCCAAACCCGATAGCTTCAAAGCCAATTTTAACCGAACTATTAGTAAACAATCAGAAACCTATTTACGGACACCGAGGTTTAACAGGCAATACGATAACTCAGATTATAACTTACTCCAAATCGTTAACACTTGATTACTTACAAAATAATTTTTTGATCTCTTTTAGTGGAACCCACTATGCCAATCCTTTGAAATGTAAGTACCGGTATAAACTGAACGGTTACGATAATGACTGGAAATATACAGATGGGAAAAATCCAAGTGCATCTTACAGCAATCTGAAATATAGTAATTATACGTTTACTGTTGAGGCTACCAACAGCGACGGGATCTGGAGCACTGATCATGCAACAATTTTTATAACCATTACTCCGCCATGGTGGAAATCCTTACTTGCCAAGATTATCTATATTGTCTTGTTTGCTGGTGCTTTATTATGGATTTATATTTATCAAGCCAGGTGGTACAGACTGAAAAGAGAAATTGCAATCCGTGCAGTTAACGAAAACAAAAGGGAAGAAATGCATAAGCAACGCGAAGAACTTTATCAGCAGCAGCTACAATTTTTTACCAACATTTCTCATGAATTCCGTACCCCGCTAACGCTAATACTTGGTCCGCTTGAAAGTTTGATAAATAATAATAACAATTCCATACTTAGTAATTCTTATCAGTTGATGTTCAGGAACGTTAAAAGACTGATCAACCTCATCAATGAACTTATGAATTTTAAGAAGGTTGCAGACAGTGTGATCAAACTACAAGTTCAGCCGTTAGCAATTAATCAGTTTTGCAAAAATCTGTATTTGGAATTTCAAAACTTAGCCTTAGACAAGAATATCTCATTTAAATTAGTTGATCATACCATTCCAGAAAACGGAGAACAGTTATCAAATTTCTTTGATGTGCAGATACTTGAAAAGATGTTGTTCAACTTGTTGAACAATGCCCTAAAGTACACTAATGCTGGTGGCCAGGTAACACTTGAGCTATTTTTTGACAGAAATAATTTTAAACCATCATTTGATACCGAATTTCATTTAGCAAATGAACAACATACTGCAAATAAATACATTTATTTTCTGGTTGCTGATACAGGAATTGGCATCTCAAAAGATTCTATAAGCAGCATTTTTAACCGTTATTACCAAATTGGTAATAACCATTTGGGTTCTGGTGTGGGTTTAGCGTTGGTAAAAAGCCTTACGCAACTACACAAAGGGAATATATCGGTTTACAGTGAACGAAATAAAGGAACAGAATTTCTTGTGGCACTTCCATGGGGAAAGGAGAATTTCGATGCTGGAGAAATTATGGCTCCAGAAAGTGAATTAACCACACCTCACTTGGAATTGTCAGATATTTCCATATTATCACCTATAACTTATGAAGCACAAGACAGCCGGCTTTTGTCAGAAAAAGTAGCCAAACATATATTATTAGTTGACGACAACCAAGAATTACGTGTCTTTCTAAGGCAATCGTTAGAAAAAATCTACCATATATATGAAGCCGAGAACGGTGATGTTGCTTTAGCAATTGCCACAAATAAAATCCCGGATTTGGTTATAAGTGATGTGATGATGCCCGGAATGAATGGCATTGAATTATGCAGGTTACTTAAGGATAAATTTGAAACGAGCCATATACCTTTCGTTATTCTCTCTGCGAAAGATGCGCTGGATACAAAGCTTGAAGGAATGGAATCTGGGGCAGACTATTACTTTGCAAAGCCCTTAAGCATCGACTTTTTACTGTTAACTGTCCATAACATCTTTTTACAAAGCGAGAAACTCAAGCTTAAATATACGAAAGACTATCTGGCAGATGCGACGGAATTGGTACATTCTGAAAAAGATAAGGATTTTATGAATAAACTCCTGAAAGTTATTGAAGACAATATTCAAAACCCGAACCTTGATGTGGACTTTTTATGTCAGAATTTATACATTAGCCGTACGAAGCTTTATCAAAAAATTAAAAGTATTTCAGATCAATCTATTGGAGACTTCATTAAAACCATACGGTTAAAAAAAGCCATACAAATCATGACCCACGAAGATTTAGCGTTTAATGAAGTTGCTTTCAGGATCGGACTTCAAAGCCATGCCTATTTTTCACACGTATTTAAAAAAGAGTTTGGAAAATCACCTTCTGAATTTATGCACTCTTTAAAAAGACAGGCTGAAACAGGCTAAGGAGAATGATCAATATTCTTACCCTTACTTACAGTAATATCAAAGATTTTAAAGTAGGCGATTTTGGATTGTTTTCGTTCTGATATTGCATAAATGTACTTTAAGTCAAGAAATAGGTATGATTTGACAAATAACAAGAGCATTAGTTAAAGTTCTTTGTATATTATATGTTTACCAAAAACAGTTTAGCATAACACCTGCTTAATTCAATAACCAACCTTTAACCTGTTTGATATGAGGAAAACCTTTTATTTCATCATTTTATTTTTACTTGCAACAATCCGTTCGCAAGCCCAAAAATCGCCCGTTAATTATGTAAACCCTTTATTGGGCACAGCTACCTTAACTGATTCTGCAGATGCCGGGTTTAAGCCAATACGCAGGGTTTGGGGCGCGGAGGTTTTTCCGGGGTCATCGGTTCCTAATGCCATGGTCCAGTTAACCCCGGTCACTAAATTTCATAGCGGTTCCGGCTATCAGTATGAAGATACGGTCATCTATGGTTTTAGCCATACCAGCAAAGGGCACTGGAATTTGTGCAATGTTCCACTGTTGCCGGCTACGGGCACGATAGCGGCTGACGATTACAAATCTGTTTTCAGCCATAAAAACGAATCTGCCCATCCCGGTTATTATCAGGTTTATCTGAACCGCTATGGTGTTAATGCAGAATTAACTTCAACATTAAGGTGTGCGTTCCATAAATATACTTTCAAACCAGGGCAAAGTAAAAAACTGATTGCAGACCTTTCCATGTCTAACGAAAGGGTCAGGAGTTGGGACATCGCACAAGAAGGTCCAACTGTATTTACCGGTTTCCAGCAAACCGGGGACAAAATATATTTCTATGCAGTGACCAATCACAAGATAAAAAACATTGATTCGGTAAAAAAAGATGTGAAAATAGTACCTGTTGTCAATTTTGTTGATGCTGCAAAACCTTTGGAAATTCAAATCGGCTTTTCATTTGTAAGCGTAAAAAATGCAAAAGAAAACCTGGAGAAAGAAATGCTGGGGAAAAGTTTTGCGCAGGTAAGAAAAGAGGCAACGCAAAGCTGGGAAAACCTATTGTCAAAAATTATGGTCACCGGCGGAACAGAACGTCAAAAAGGCTTGTTTTATTCTTGTTTATACCGCTCTTTTTTGTGGCCTGCCTTGCGCAGTGATATCAATGGAGACTTTACAGACCAAAGCGGCAAAGTTGTAAACAAAGGCTTTAATTATTACACAGAGCCTTCTTTATGGGACGATTATCGCAATAAACTGGTTTTACTGGGGATGCTTTCACCTAAAGTAACCAATGATGTCATCAAGTCGTTAATAGATAAAGGTGAAAAAAAAGGGTTTATGCCCACTTTCTTTCATGGTGATCATGCATCTGCATTTATTGCCGGATCATATTTAAGGGGATTAAGGGATTACGATGTAAAAAACGCCTACAATCTGCTATTCAGAAATGCTACTGTTGAAGGGGGAACCAGGCCTTATATAAATGAATTTAACACCAAGGGCTACATAGCAGAGCTTGAGGTGGAACATCCTGTTACGACGACAGTTACAAAAGCTGCGGTCACAAAAACGCTGGAATATGCTTATGACGATTACGCGGTGGCCTTGCTGGCAAAAGCATTAAAAGATACGGCTAATTACAAAATGCTGATGAGCAAGACCGGTAATTATAAAAATGTGTTTGACCGCTCTACAGGATTCATGAGAGGCCGTTTGGGCAATGGGGATTGGGTGAAGAATTTCAAACCCGATTATCCATACTTTGAATATATGTACCGCGAAGCCAATGCCTGGCAATCTACTTTTTTCGCGCCCCATGATCCGATGGGCTTAGTCGGTCTTTATCCAAGTAAAGCTGCTTTTGAGCGAAAGTTGGATTCCCTGTTTACAGTTCCCTGGAAAGGATATCAGGCTGAAAATCTGTCTGGTTTTATTGGTCAGTATTGCCAGGGAAACCAACCCGACCATAGTTCTCCTTTTATGTACTATTTCGTCAACAAACAAGAAAAATCCCAGGTTATATTGGATAGCATCATGAATCATTTTTATGATATGGGCAAATACAAGCTGGCTTATGCCGGAATGGACGATGCCGGTGAAATGTCGTCATGGTATGTGTTTAACGCGATGGGCTTTTATCCGTTTTCTCCGGCAGATCCTAAATATATTGTTTCTGTGCCCCTTTTTGATAAAGTAGATTTTCATTTCGGAGGGACCAATACAAGTTTTACGATCATCAAAAAGAATTCAGGAAAAAAAATCACAAACATAAGTTATGGAGGCCAAAAAATTAACGGCTATTTTATATCTGACAAGGAGCTGAAAATGGGCAAACAATTAGTGATAACTACAGATAGTAAAATCAAAAATAAAGAACAAGACAGGCTTTAAATGTTTATAGTGCTTTATACAAGTTCCTGCGTAAGTTTACTATTTTATATGCTTCTTTTATCGATATAAAATGTTTAAAAAGAAATTAGGTCATAAAAGAAGCATTATACTTTCTAAAAATAAAAGTTAAATAATTTCTAAGAAGCTGTTTAAGTTTATAACGGAACAATCATCGTGCTTCTTTTATCGGTGTAAATCTTGTTTCCATAATATATGCCGATAAAAGAAGCATGGAAACTTGAAATAATTTTAAACAGGTTCTAATTTGAAAATAAATAACAGGGAAATTAAACTCTTTTATGCGATGCCACAGTTTTATAAAAATAAAATCATGAAAATATTTCTTTTTTCCATTGCAATGCTTTACAGCCTGTTTGCTTATCCACAATTGGTTCCAAAAAAACAGTTAAAAGTATCCAGCTTGTTTGCTGATCACATGGTACTTCAGCAACGGGACAACATTAATTTCTGGGGAGAATCAACTCCAGGTCAAAAACTAACGGTTTCTGCCAGTTGGGGGAAACAGGCTTCAACAATTGCGGATGCCAACGGCAAATGGAAAGTAAAACTGGCCACGCCCAAAGCAGGCGGCCCTTATCACATCAGCATTAAAACTGCGGAAAGCAACATTGATATAAACGATGTGCTGATCGGCGAGGTTTGGCTGGCTTCCGGCCAGTCGAACATGGACATACCTTTAAAAGGCTGGCCACCAGGCGATACCATACAAAATTCGGCCTTGGAAATAAGTAAAGCGGACTATCCGAACATCCGATTGTTAAAAGTGCCTTTTGGTATCTCAACAACTCCTTTAGATTCTATCGGCGGCAAATGGAACCTTGCATCACCACAAACCGCAGGCGACTTTAGCGCCACCGCTTATTTTTTCGCCCAAAAGCTTTCCCAGGAGCTTAAAGTGCCCATCGGGATCATCCAATCTTCTATCGGCGGCACGCCTGCGGAAGCCTGGACAAGTAAAGGATACCTTAAAAAACTGGGGGATTTTAATGAAAAGATCGACGGGCTTGAAAACCTCCAGGAGTCGGCAAATAGCTGGTTTAAAAGATGGCCTGTTCAAAAAATCCCCCAAACAAATGAACAATGGAAAGCAATTGGTTTTTCGGATGCCGATGCCGCTAAACCTAACTTTGACGATTCCCGGTGGACAGAAATAAAACTTCCCGGCAGGATTGACCTGTCGCCTTCTGGAGAGCTTGACGGGGCAATTTGGTTGAGAAGAACGTTTGTTGTTGAAGATATAACAAGTGATTACGTTCTTAAAATTGGTTCTGTTGATGATATGGACGTAAGTTATATCAACGGAAAATACGTAGGCGGACTTGTAGGCGGAGGTTTTGCAAATACGCCAAGGGAAATAACGGTCCCCAAATCTATCCTTATAAAAGGCAAGAATGTTATTGCCATTCGTGTTATTGATACGGGAGGGCAGGGCCTTGTTCGCGGGCCTATATCTATAACCAACAACAAAGGGGCAAGTATTTCTATGGAAGGTAACTGGAGGTCGAGATGGGTTGCAGAAATGCTTAACGGCAAATTTTATACTTATGGTTTGCAAACAGACATTTCGAAACGGCCGAACATATCCAAGCTTAACAGTAATTCGCCTACGGTCCTTTTCAATGCCATGATAAATCCATTGATTCCTTATACCATTAAAGGCGTTATCTGGTACCAGGGCGAATCAAATGTTGGAAGAGCCGAGCAGTATAAGCGGCTTTTCCCTATAATGATAGAAGATTGGAGGGATAAATGGGGTGATGAACTGCCGTTTTATTTTGTACAGTTGGCACCATACCTTTACGATGCTGCCGACCAAAAGGAACAATCTCAAAAATTAAGGGATGCACAGCGTTACGGATTGAAACTTCCCAAAACGGGAATGGTGTCCACTTTGGACATCGGCCTCCTTACAACGGTACATCCGCCGTACAAAAAAGAAGTTGGTGATCGTTTGGCAAGATTTGCACTTGCAAACGAGTACGGAAAAAAATTAGTTTCTTCTGGTCCGATATTTGAAAAGGCAACCGCATCAGGCAATGAACTCTTATTGGAATTCGCGTCAATTGGAAGCGGCTTGCTGGCGTCAGATAAAGGGCTTTCTAACTTTGAGATAGCAGGTTCCGACAAAGTTTACAAGCCAGCCCAAGCCAAAATAGTCAATAATAAGGTAGTGGTCAGCAATAGCTCAATTGCAAATCCTGTTTACGTTCGATATGCCTGGAGCGACGGCAGCAGTGCAACTTTGTTCAACAAGGAAGGGCTTCCCGCCGGAACTTTTAATTCTGAACAATAATAAGTGCTTATTGAAATTCATTTGAAGGATTTATAATGCTTCTTTTATGCCTATAAAATTGTGTTCATATAGTTTGTACCGATATGTTAAAATCCTATTGCTTCTTATTTCGGTTCAAATACAAATAGCAACTTTACCGGTATAAAAGAAGTATTCATGATTTTTTCGGTTCAACTTGAGCCTGTTTAAATCTTATTCATTTTTTGTTTCCTATGCTTCTTTTACCACCTACGAAAACCTAAAATCCCAATGCTTCTTTTACCGGCATATATTTCGAAACCAAGATTTATGGGCATAAAAGAAGCATCATCATTTCGACATCACATTACTTCAGCACACCTGCAAAGCCACCATTTCTAACCATTTTGATGGTAAATTTGTCGCCCGCTTTTATCTGGATAGTTTTACGGCGGTAGTCCATTGCCTGACGGCCGGCGTTTATACCATCCTCAAAATAGGTCATGGTATACGTTCTGCCTTTGGGTAGGAAATCAAAGTTTAGTTCTATTTCCCTTGTCTTTTCTTTGCCGTTGGTTATACCGCCGATAAACCACTTTTCGCCTTTACGTTTGGCAACTACAGCTACTTCGCCAACGTTGGCCACCAGTGCTTTGGTATCGTCCCAGGTAGTTGGTACGCTGGTAATAAACTCAGTACAATCCGGGTTACGGTAATAAAGGGTAGGGTTATCGGCCAGCATCTGTATGCCACTTTCAAAAACAACATATAAAGCAAGCTGGTAAACCCTGGTGCCTATTGCTGCCGCATTTGGCCGTGCGGCTCTGTAAACTTCAGGCTGCATGTTGATCATTGCTCCCGGCGTAAAATCCATAGGGCCAACAGCATTGCGCATGAATGGAAGATAGATGCTGTTGTCGGGATAGCAGCCGCCCATTTGCTCCAGGCCGGGCACACCTTCGTACGAGATCAGGTTTGGATATTTATACTCTAAACCTGCTGGCTTAAACGCGCCATGGAAATCAACAAATATTTGATATTTGGCGGCTTCTTTTACGACATCTTCATAATAGTTGACCATCCATTGGTCGCTGCGCTCCATAAAGTCTATTTTAACGCCTTTGATCCCCCACTCATGAAAGGTTTTAAACAGGTCCATGTTGTTGTGTACGGTTAACCAGGTTAACCAAAGAATAATATCCACGTTTTTGGTTTTTCCATAACGGATCAGTTCCTTCACATCAACTTTAGGGTTGGGCGTGTAAGGGTCGGTGGTGCTTTTAGCCCAGCCTTCGTCCATCACAATATATTTGACACCAAATTTTGAAGCGAAATCTATATAGTATTTATAGGTATCCAGGTTATAGCCCGATACAAAATTTACATCAGGCCCGTAAGGTGCAGCATCGTTCCACCATTCCCAACTGGCCTGCCCGGGTTTAATCCAAGATGGGTCGGCAATCACGCTTTTTGCTGCCAGCTTTAAGGTCATGGTGTTTTCCATCAGCTGCTTGTCATCTTTAGTAATAACAAAATAGCGCCATGGGAAATTCCTGGTCCCGGTGGTTTTAGCGATATAATCTGCCGATTTTAAAATTTTCTGGCTGCGGTCCCCATCCGGCCCAAACTCAAGCGGTGTTTTTGGGAAGGCACCCTCCATGCCGTTACTCCCGGAGCCTTTAAGGAACATGCCCGGGTAATCAGAAAGATCAGACTCACTAATTAATATTTTATATTGTTTTTTGCTATCAATTAAAACCGGCAGGTTGGCCATTTTATCGGTCTGTTTCCAGGTGGTTGATTCTACGTGTTGGTAACGCTCTTCGTAAGCGCTTTTAAACCCGTTGTTCTGCTGTAAGTGCAGCAGGTAATTGTCGGGGAAGTTGATGGAAAAATCTTCGCCCATTACCTCCACGTCACCTTTTTTACTGGTGATAAAACGGTAAGCAACACCATCATCAAAAGCACGGAACTCCACCGCGTAGTTGCCTTTAAAGGTCAGCAGCAACGAGTTGTAAACACTTTTAACTGTCGAAAATTTTATGGGGACATAAGGTTTGATAATTTCTTCGCCCTTAGCTTTTTTTGACGAGACAAGTTTTGGGTTTTCGCCCAATATTCCATCACCAAGGCCAAGCGCCAAATGATTTTTGGTCAACAGTTCCATCCCGTTGTCCGATATAGAGTAGTATATTTTATCGCCCAAAGTAATGGCCACTTTGATCCCGCCGTTTGGCGACGTTAAATCTATAGCCCTGCTTTGCGCGTTGAGTTGAATTGTCAACCCGAAAAATAGCAGGAGGCAGCAAAAGAATTTGTTGGTTAGCTTCATGATTTATTATTTGTTTTAGAATTTTTATATATCAAGCCTCTTTAAATTTTGACCAGTTCATTTTCTATGCTCCTTTTATCACCTAAAAATAGGAGATTTCCATGCTTCTTTTATCGGTATAATATTCAAAAACAAGATTTATGGGCATAAAAGAAGCATTGTTGATTCTGCGGACATAATTTAAACAGGCTCATTGACTTTGCATAATTAAATATTACCGTACAATTATATCAGTAGAATTATAGCTGTAAAGTTTCTTTTTACGTCCGGGTTCATTAACCTTTAGTTTTTTAAACCCTACCTGATGGGCATCATCTAAGACTATTGCGGTCCTTGCATCATTATTTACCGTCTGTAAAGAGAGAGCGGTAAATTGAATGCCCTTCGCATGTCGGATATAGACACCCCAAGACGGCAGATCGCCGAACATCGAAAACTCAGGATAACTATTTGGTTTTTCAGGTATCGTGTTCATATTGTCCAAGTTGACCTTAGTTGACAGGTCAGCCCCTCCCGGAAATTTAACAGTTATATTCTTTAGCGTGACATTAGCTATAAATTGACCGGGCAAACCGGCAATAATAATGGCAGGTGCAACTATACGCGGCTTTTTCTCCTCCCTTATTTCAACAGAAACATTTTGAATAGATACATTTTCAAGGCGGCATTTCCTGTCGCCCATACGTGCACCAAGGCGTAAGAAAATACCGTTACCAACATTAATCCCCTGTAAACTATCTACCACTATATTTTCTATAACGGCACCGTCAACTGCTTCCAGGGCCAGAGCCGACCGGTAAGTATCATGTACTTTATTATTTCGGATCCGGATATCACTAAAACCGCCATGAGACGCGGTGCCGAACTTGATGCCGCTGGCACCAGAAGCAATGTCATTATTCAATATTCGGATATGCTGATTAAGCACATTTTCATTTAAGGACTTTAAACAGATCCCGTCGTCGTTACAATCAAAATATGAGTTACTTACCTTAAAGTTATTGCAATCCACAATATCTATCCCATCGTTGTTCCAAAATGCCTGGCTTTGTACATGGATGCTATCAACGTTTACATTTTTGCACTGGTTATAACACTCAACCCAGCAGGCAGAATTTTTTAGGTTGATGCCCGTAACGGTTACCTTATCGCAACCAAAAAGATTGAGGATCATTGGCCGCTTATCTTCGTCCGGGCGGCTTGGCGACTTGTCTTTCACCAATCCTTTTTTAACAAGCTCGCCGATGTTTGCTGCCAATTCTTTACCCTGCCCGTCAATCGTGCCCTTGCCGACTATCCCTACGTCGTGCTGGCCGTTCCCTAATATTAAAGCGGTAGAAGTTGTTTTGCCATTATCGAAGGGCGTGTTTTGCCTGTCATAATCAAATGGGTTGACGGAGCCCAATAAAACAGCACCTTCATATAGTGTTAAGTTAAATATAAAATGACGTATTTCTGTTTATTTTCGTATCTTGGTAAAAAAACAAATGATACGATATAGCATAAAACTAACGAAAACAGAAGTAGAAGAATTGCATAATATCATTAACAAAGGGTCTCATACTTCGCAGACATTCCGCACAGCCTATTATATA
>JAABUS010005157.1_pt1 | contig 17606 bp, 18 predicted proteins | sample 5560161 | NCBI WGS metagenome assembly JAABUS01 (sample SAMN10711885, study PRJNA513376) | rock metagenome | isolation source: Antarctica rocks | place: Antarctica: Victoria Land, Trio Nunatak nord | collected 2016-01-04
CCACCGAGGGCCTCGCTCAGTGCGGGATCGTCCCACTGCCCGTTGCCGAGTTGGTCCAACCGCCGCCCGATCACCTCGGCCGGCGGCACGGAGAAGGTCCGGTAGAACGCCCGGTTGGCTGAGACGACCTTCCGGTCGTGATCGAGGACGAGCAGGGGCTCCCGGACCGTGTCGACCGTCGCATCGGCATAGGCGCGGGCTTGCTTGAGGTCGACCAGTACGCCATGGAGCATGAGTTCGGCGGCCGCCGCCGCGGCCAGATCGCCGAGGATCAGGACCTCATCGCCGGTCCACTCGCGTGGGTCGGTATCGATGGCGCAGAACGTCCCGAGGATCTCACCGTCCGACGACCGGAGGGGGACGCCCGCGTAGGCCAGGACTCCGACCGCCTCCCGGATCGCTTCCGTGTCGACCCGGGTCTCCAGGCGGGTGTCAGGGATGATGAGCGGGGTGCCCCATTCGGCTGGATACCTGCACAGCGAGTACGAGATCGGCGTCCAGCGCTGAGTCGCCCAGGGTTCGTCGAGGCCGTCCATGCCGATGAATCGCTGGCGGTCCGGCTCGATCACGGTGATGAGCGCGACCGGCACACCGAGGACTCGCCGGGCAAGCCGGGCGAGCCGGTCGAGCGCGATCTGATGCGGTGTCGTCACAAGTGTCGATCCCTCGAAGCGGGCAAGGTGGTCTGGTACACCGATTGTAGTCACGAGTCGAACCGGACGCTACCGCCGAACGATCCAGGCGGTGGACGGTCGCCGGTCCCGCTATCGAAGCGAGGAACTGTCCGGTGTCAGGGTCGCCGCGCTCGTTTTGGAACCGGACAGCATTGTTTCACTCCTGAACCGTCTCCAAGGTCGTCCGGCATCATCGCGGGAACACGGCGAGTCCTGTCCAGACAACTTAAGACGTATCAAAGGGGTACTTCCCGCGACGCTACTGCCCGGCCAGCGCCGCTACGACCGCCGCGAAGGGCACCATGTCCGCCTCGCGGACGGTGAAGTAGGAGATCCCGTAGCGGTCGCGGCTGGCGCGGACCTTCTCGACGATCTCGTCGACGCTGCCGATCAGGGTGACCGGGCTGTCACGGACGACCCCGGCCGGGACATCCCACGTCGTGGCCATCGCCTCGATCTCGGCAGCGGCCGCCGCCGCCCCGTCGGTCAGCGCGAACCGCTCCACCAGGACGTTGAACTCCAGCCCGTCGAAGCGTTCCCCCGCCGCTGCCCGGACCGTCGCTACCTTGCGGTCGAACCCTTCCGGCGAGCCGTCGTTCCGGTCGAAGCCGCTGCCGTCCGGCTTCGACTTCCAGATCAGGCCGACGATGTCAGCCTCACGGGCGGCGAAGGAGAGGATGCGCGGGCCACCGCCGCCGAGGATCAGCGGCGGGTGCGGCTTCTGCAGCGGCTTGGGGTTGCCGGGCAGTCCATCGACCCGGTAGTGCTCGCCAGCGAAGGTCACGGTCTCATCGGTGAAGTACCGCTTGATGACTGCGACGCTCTCGAACAGCTTGCCAACCCGGACACCAGGGGTCTCGAACGGGATGCCGGTCTTCGAGTAGTCGGAGCCGAACCAGCCGGCCCCAAGGCCTAACTCCAGGCGGCCGTCGGTCAGGACGTCGACCGTGGCGGCATCCTGGGCCAGCACGGCCGGGTGGCGGAAGTCGTTGTCCAGCACATACGGGCAGAACCGGATCGTTGTCGTCACGCTGGCCGCGGCGACGATCGCCGGCGACCAGGCGAAGACGTCGGTGAAGTGGTCGACCGTCGCCAGGACGTCGTAGCCGAGCGACTCCGCCCGGCGCGCCTTGTCCTCCCAGTCAGCACGGGTCTCACCCCGCGCGACCTGCACTCCGAATCGGAACGGTTTGCCCGCCATTAGACACTCCCTCAACGATGACCAGCGGAGAATGCCGGCCGGCATTCGATCTGGGAGGAGTGTCGCACGGCGCTAACCAGGTCCGGACCAGCTTCCTCTGATCGGGATCGTTGGTCGTCTTCAATCCATTGGAGCGCCGCCGCCATCGGGGAGCCAGTGCCGCGCCAACATGCTTCCACCCTCAATCTTTCCGCAGACGGGCGACGACCGGCGCGAACGCCTCCATGTCGTGCCCGAAGACCGAGACGTAGCTGATCCCCCAGCGCTGCCGACGGGCGATGATCTTCTCCACGATCTCGTCGACCGAGCCGACCAGGATCAGCGGCGACTCGGCCAGGATGTCGGCCGGCACCTCCCAGTCGCCGCTCAACGCTTCCAGCGCCGCCCGGGTCGCGGCGGCGCCGTCGGTGATGGTCAGGTGCTGAAGCAGGATGTTGATCGTCAGCGCGTCGAAGCGATCACCGGCGCCATCGCGCAGCCAGCCCACCTTGCGGTTCATCGCCTCGGCCGAGGCGTCTGGCGTCTCCAGTCCGGAGCCGTCCCGCCGCGCGATCGGCGTGATGCTGACGATGTCGGCCCGCCGCCCGGCCAGTGTCAGCATCCGCTTCCCGCCGCCACCAAGCAGGATCGGTGGGCACGGCCGGGCCAGCACGCCGTCGGGACCGCCCAGATCGCTGACCGCGTAGTGCTCCCCGGTGAAGGAGAACGGTTCGCCGCCGAACGCCCCCCGGATGATGGTTACCGCCTCGGCCAGCCGGGAGACCCGGACGCCAGCCGCGGCGAACGGGATTCCGCTGATCTCGTAGTCCTTGCCGAACCAGCCGGCTCCCAGCCCAAGGTCCAGCCGTCCGCCCGTCAGCAGGTCCAGCGAGGCGGCCTCCAGGGCGACGAAGGCGGGGTTGCGGAAGTCGTTGTCCAGGACGAACGGCCCGACTCGCAGTGACGGGGCGACGATGGCAGCGACCGCCAGCGCCGGCCCCCACACCAGGTGACCCGTGGGGTGATCGGGCACCGTGACGGTGTCGTAGCCCAGCGCCTCGACGCCCAGGATCTGGTCGGTGAATTCGGCCCGGCTCTTGGCCCGGCCAACATGAACACTGAAACGGAACGGTCGGTCGGTCATCCTGCGCACTCCTCATCGGTCGCCATGGCTCGGTGAGCAGGCAGGATAACAGGACACCGGTGCGTTTCACTGTCGCGTTGCCGGAGTCGGACCATGACAGGCACCGCTCGCAAAGCCTGGTAGCGGGCATGACACGGCCCCGACCCCATTGCGTGGAGTCGGGGCCGTACGACACAGCGGCCGGGTCGATTCCGGATGATTCCGCTCGGGCCAACGATTCGACAGACGGGGCGGTCGAAAGGGATCAGGCTACCGGCCCTGCCGCCTGACTTGGTGGGGCAGGGCGAAGACGAACAGGAACGCGATGACCGCGAGACCGAAACTGACCGCGAGAGCCAGCTCGGCACTGTGCAAAAACGCTGGCGCGGGGCCGTCGCGGCCGACCTTGAGTGTCCCGAACAGGACGCTGCTGACGATCGCGACGCCGATCGCGGTGCCGATCCGCTGGGCGGTGTTGACCAGCCCACTGGCCGCGCCAGCCTGGCGCGGGTCGACCGTCGCGAGGATGAACGACGTGTTGGGTGCGATGAACAGCCCATTCCCGGCCCCGGCCAGCAGCAGCGGCAGGGTCAGGAGCCACGGCTCCGGGTCCGGCGCCCGGTTCCAGAGCACCAGCAGGGTCAGACCCAGCCCGACCGCGACCATGAGTGTCCCGAGACTGAGGACGTTGCGACCCATCCGGGTCGCGAACCGGTCGCTGTTGGCGGCGGCGACGAGGCTCCCGAGGGCGAACGGCGTCACAATCAACCCGGTCTCCAGGGCGCTGTACCCCAACCCGGTCTGGAGGAGGATCGAGAGAGTAAAGAAGATGCTGGTGAACGCCCCGAAGTAGACGAGGGAGAGTCCTGTTCCGGCCGCGAAGGATGGTCGCCGGAGCAGGCTGACCGCCACGATCGGGACGTACCCGCGTCCCTCGACGCGACGCTCCCAGAGCAGCAGGACGACGATGAGCACGACCGACCCGGCCAGACTCAGCCAGGTCCAGAGCGGCCAGTTCTGCCCCTGCCCCTCGACGAGCGGCACCAGCAGCGCCAGCAGGCCGACGACCAGGAGGAACAGGCCGACCGGATCGAGCATGTTGACCAGGCTCCGGCGCTGCTCCACCTCTCCCTGAATCTCGCGACCCGGCAGCAGCCGCCAGGCCAGGGCGAGCGCGACGACCCCGATCGGCACATTGATCAGGAAGATCCAGCGCCAGCCATCCGACTGCCCTGCTATCTGGATGATGAAGCCACCGAGCAACGGGCCGATCGCCGACGAGATGCCGATGACCGCTCCGAACAGGCCAAACACCTTGCCGCGGACCGGCCCCTGGAACAGGACCTGGAAGAAAGCCACGATCGCCGGGTTGAAGAGGCCGGCGGAGAATCCCTGCAGCGCCCGGATCGCGACCAGCTCAGCCGGGTTCTGGACGAGTCCGGCGACGAGGCTCGTCAGCGTGAAGAGCAGAAGACCAATGATGAAGAGCCGCCGGTGGCCGTAGAGGTCGCCAAGCCGACCGGCCGGAATCAGCGTCAGCCCGAAGGCGAGCGTGTAGCCGGAGACGACCCAGGCGAGGGTGGTCTCGCTGGCGCCGATACCGGTCTCGATGCTGGGCAGGGCGACGTTGACGATGGTGACATCGAGCAACGCCATGAAGGCGCCGATGAGCAGTGGGACGACCATCCGCCAGGCATCGGGATGGGTAAGACCGGCCGCGTCAGGCTCGCGCGGCGCCTGGTCGCGGACCTGGGGACGGGGCTGAATGGTCGGGGACGCGGGATTTCCGGTCATGCATGGTCCTTGGGCTGCTCGCCTGGACGAGTCTCGTGCGACTCGCGGGCGATATCAGGGACGCGGTCGAGAACGGACTCGTGCCAGGCGATGTCGGCGTCAAGCCGCATGACGACGTGGCGGACGACCTCCCGTTCGGCGGTAGTGAGCCACTGGGAGAAATAGTCGGGCAACTGCTGAAGGGCGTTGCGTCGCACGAGCAACTGCCCGATCCGGTTCCGGATCAGGGTCGTGAGATAGTCCTCCTCGATCGGCCCGGAGTGGGCCAGGGCGAGGTCGAAGGAATCGAAATCCTTGACAACCGTCTGAAGCGTGCTGTCGATGACTACCCGGAGCGCTCGCTGGCCCTCGTCGGTAATCCCGTAGATCACTCGCTCGGGGTAATTGCCCTCCCGCTCCGTTCGGATGGCCTCGATCAGGCCCTCCCGCTGGAGGCGGCCCAATGCCCCATAGAGCGCGCCCACGGCGACGTCGGACCAGAGCTGGGTGCGGTCCTCCTGCGCCTTGTGGCGAATCTGATGGCCGTGCATCGGCCCATAGTCATTCAAAGCGGCGAGGACGAAGAGTCGGCTACTGTTCACGATAGTAGTCTCGCACGAGTAGTCTCGCGTGTCAACATGAAGAGCTCGAACAGGCCCCTCCCTGCACCGTGGTGGTGCCGGCCGGAGTAATCGACCCGGTTGAATCGCCTTGTCAGCGCCCCATCGATCAGACGGGGGCGAGCGCCTGGTGCGGCTTGTCCGGGAGCGTGATGGTGATCGGATTGCCGGGCACGATCTCGCCGCCCTGCTCGACAGTCGCCATGATGCCGGCCTTGCGGATCAGGTTGCCGTCGGCGTCCCGACCGAGCGTCGCCGCCATCAGGCCGGGCTGGAGCCCGTCGAGTTGCCCGCACGGGTTGCGCAACCCGGTGACCACGACGACCGCCTCGGTGCCAAGTCGCAGGCGCGTCCCGACCGGCAGGCCGAGCAGGTCGACCCCGCTCGTCGTGACGTTCTCGCCCATCTCGCCGGGCGCGACATCGAACCCGAGCCCGCGCAGCTCGTCGTGGAGCTCGGCGTGGATCAGGTGGACCTGGCGAAGGTTGGGCGTCGTCGGGTCACGGGCGACGCGGGAGCGGTGCTTGACCGTCTCGCCGGCGTGGGCGTCCCCCTCGACGCCGAGCCCGGCCAGCAGCCGGATCCGGTCGGTGCACGGCTTGGACATCGTGTGCGCCGGACTGACGCTAACCGCCGTGACGGTACCACTCATTGAACGCTCCCCTCAGCGACTCTGTGCTTGCCCAGAGTCCGTTGTACGGCCATGACCTCGGGTATTACCATCATGCCAGCGATCAAAAGCAGGAGGTGGGTTGTGATTGCGACAATCATCAGGGACAACGAGCGATTTTCGATCACGGAAGAGATGCGGGACGCCCTGGGGCTGGAGGCTGGAGCGGTCGTCGTCGTGGAACGGCAAGGTGAGTCCATCATCCTTCGCGCGGCGAACGTGGCGGAACGAACGGCTGGCAGCCTGCACGCCTACGCCCTCTATCCCGTCCCGACCGATGAGGAGCTGGATGATGTGATCGCAGAGGCGTGGGCCGAGGACGAGATGCCGGACGATCCGCTACGGACGGTTGATCGCCTTTATGGGTCCCTCGGCCGGCACATGACCCGCCCAAGTCTCTCAGCGGCCGAAGAGCGAGAAGCGTTTGAATCCGGAGTCGCGGCCGAGGTCAGTGCCGAAGGCCTTGAAGAGCGATGACACCGACTCCGCCAACTTCCCTCATTGACACCAACATCATCTTGCGATTCATCTTGGAGGACATCCCGGAACAGTCTCCACGGGCACGACTCCTGATGCGGGACATCGCCCTTGATCATCGCCGGACCTATCTGGCCGACACCGTTGTCTTCGAAACAGTCTTTACGCTGGAAAAGTCCTATGGATTCTCGCGCCCAGTGATCAGGATCGCCCTCCTCGGCCTCCTTGATCTTGCCGGAATCGTTGTGTCCGACAGGACCCTCCTGGAGGAGGCCTTCCAGCGCTGGGTCGAGGAACGATCGCTCTCGTATGCCGACTCGTACCACCTCTCTTTGGCCAAGCACCTTGGCCTGGCCGAGATCATCTCGTTCGACCGCAAGCTCGGCAAGGAACCGGCCGTCCGGCGGATAGAGCCATGACCGCTCTCACATCGAGGCTGGGCGGTCTGGCGGTTCAGACCAGCGCGAGGTCGACCCGGCTCATAACCGCGACCCCATCGCCAACTGCGATCGACCCGGTGCCATCGAACGTCATGTTCTGCCCGAACATCACGCCCCGGTGGAACTTGCGGTAGCCGGCGAACGTGCGGAGCGGCTCCTTGCCGACCGCAGCGGTCTGCTGGTCGGTCGTGGTGATGGCGCAACGGGCGCAGAGCTTGACCCCATGCAGCGTCATCCCGCCGATACGGATGTCACCCCATGAGTCCTCATCGTTTGGCACCCCACCGCCGGCCACGACGATATTTGGCCGGAAACGGTCCATTGGCAGCGCAGCCTCGCCCCGCTCCGTTAGCCGGCGATTGAGCTCCGCCAGCGACTCCTCGCTGACGAGCAGGACCGGATAGCCATCGGAGAACCCGGTCTGGTCCTCCGGGCGGGCGTACTGCTGGTCGACCTGGCGAACGTGGTCCTCGGCCATCCGGGCCAGCCGGACCGGCTGCCCGAGGTAGGTCGACAGCCAGCCGGCGATCGCGTCGCCCTGGTCGACACCGCCGGCCTCGTCCTTCCAGATCTCGACCGCAAGGCGATCGCCCTCGCACCGGCGCTCGAACCGGATCGGCTCCATGCCCGGCGCCTCGACCTGGAGGCCTCCGGCGGTGAGTTCCGGCGCGATGAGCGCCATCCGCGGGACCTGGCGCTGCGTGAGGAACTTTCCCTGCGGCGTGACGACGACGAACTCGCGGTCGTGCGTGATGCCCCGGGCGTCGAAGTCCGCTTCCGCCAGCGACTGCCCGCGGCAGGACTTGATCGGGTACCGGAACAGCCCCGTCACCCGGACCGCTTCAGATCCCTGACGGTCCATCACCCATCATCCTGTCCTCGGGGGACACCGACCGATGGCTCGGCCCGTCGTCCTGTCGTTGCCCATGCACCAGTTCATTGGGCAGTATAGGGGAGCGGCGCGGAGGAAATGACAGCCAGGTGAGGCGCGGCGGGTTGTCGCCGTGCCAGCCGGACAACCCATCGGGTAGACTGCGCGTACGGACAGCCATGGTGCTGATCCCAGCGCGCATCCCGGCGCAAGCTGCGTCCTCACGCAGACGGCAGGTTCCTGATGGCGGATCACATCGACCTCTTCGACTCGACCCTTCGACGGCGCGTCCTGCGTGTGCTGGAGCGCGACGCACGTCGCACCGCCGCCCAGATCGCGGACGCAGTCGGGGCAGACGAAGCAACGGTCGCCGCCATCATCGCGGACGCCGAGCGACAGGGCGCGATCCGGCGCTACAAGACGATCGTCAGCTGGGACCACATCGGCGACAGCCAGCAGGTCGTCGCCTTCATCGACGTCTCGGTCCAGCCGGAGCGCGACACCGGCTTCGACCACGTCGCCTCGCGGATCGCCCGCTTCCCCGAAGTGCGCAGCGTCCATCTCGTCTCCGGTGCCAACGACCTCCGGGTCGTGATCGAGGGGTCCAGCCTCCAGGCCGTGGCATCCTTCGTCGCCAACCGGCTGTCCCCGCTCGACGGCGTGACGGCAACCGAGACCCACTTCCTGCTCAAAGCCTACAAGGAAGATGGCGAATCGCTGACGGACGAGATGGCCGAGGACAACCGGCTGGCGGTCGCGCCGTAGCGCCGCGGGAGAACAGACCATGACAACCCAGACCACGACCCGCGACGGCGAGCAGCCGCTCCGTCTCTCCAGCACTGCCCTGCGGATCGCGAGCGGGGTAGCCGCCGTGCCGCCCTCCGGCATCCGCCGCCTGTTCGACATCGTGACCGAGATGGACGACGTCATCTCGCTTGGCGTCGGCGAGCCCGACTTCCCGACGCCGTGGCGCGTCCGCGAGGCCGCCATCCACGGACTCGAGACCCGACGCGTCACCTACACCGGTAATGCCGGCCTGCCCGAGTTGCGCTCCGCGATCGCGGACTACATCGGCGGGCGGTTCGGCGTCCGCTACCGGCCACTCGACGAGATCCTGGTCACGGTCGGCGTCAGCGAGGCGCTCGACCTGGCGCTGCGGGCCATCCTCGAACCCGGCGACGAGGTCATCGTCGTCGAGCCGAGTTATGTCTCCTACAAGCCGTGCGTCTGGTTCGCCGGCGGCGTTCCGGTTCCGCTCGCGACCAGTGCCGAGCACGGCTTCGTCCCGCAGCCAGACGAGCTGGAGGCGAAGATCACGGCGCGGACGCGGGCAATCATGATCAACTCGCCCAACAACCCGACTGGTGCCGCCTACAGCCGCGCGGCGCAGCAGGCGGTCGCCGACGTGGCGGAGCGGCACGACCTGCTGGTCATCAGCGACGAGGTCTACGAGCGGCTCTGCTACGACGACCAGCACGTCTCGTTCGCGTCGCTGCCGGGGATGCGGGAGCGGACGCTGCTGCTGAACGGGTTCAGCAAGGCCTACGCGATGACCGGCTGGCGGCTGGGCTACGCCTGCGGGCCAGAGCCGTTGATCGCGGCGATGACCAAGATCCACCAGTACACCGCGCTCTGCGCCTCCCGGACGGCCCAGGAAGCCGGGATCGAGGCGTTGCGCCACGCTGATGCCGATGTCGAGGTGATGGTCGATGACTACGACGCTCGCCGCCGGCTGGTCGTCGCCGGGCTCAACCGGATCGGGCTGCCCTGCCACTTGCCGGAGGGCGCGTTCTACGTCTTCCCGTCGATCCGGACGACCGGCCTGAGCGCCAGCGACTTCACCGAGCAACTCCTGATGCGGGGCCGGGTGGCGGTCGTCCCCGGCGAGGCATTCGGCGAGAGCGGTGCCGGCCACGTCCGGATCTCCTACGCCTACGCCGTTCCGCAGATCGAGGAAGCGCTGGACCGGATCGCGCGGTTCGTCGCGACACTGCCGGACTTCGTGCCAGGTTCGGCTCCGGCGCGGCCAGTTACGATGCCAGCGCTCAAGGCCTGACCACCGGCATCATGAAGTGACAGGCAATGGCGATCCGGGGATCATGGAACCACGACCCCCGGATCGCCATTCCAGGCGAAGTCCCTATCGCCACGGCTCGTCGCCGGGGACCTGGGGGCCGCCGAACTCGCCCCGCTCGCGCATGTCCAGTTCCGCCAGCTCGACCATCGTCGTCAGGAAGCCGTCGGTCGTGACCTCGGAGTGGTGGAAGCGGAAGCGCCCGACCTCGTAGTGGAGCTGCTGACCGGGCTCGAAGACCGCGCCGCGCAGCCCAAGCCGGCTGAGCCGAACGAGGCGGGGGTCATCGGCCGGTAGTGCGTCGATGGCGGCGGCGAGGTCGTCCAGCCCGTCGGCCGTGCGCAGGTTGCGGGCGTCGCGGTCGTACTCCCGGGCACGCTGGCGCCGCCAGTCGGCGATGTCGCGCAGGTAGGCACGCAAGGCCGGCCTCACGTCCGCGGCGGTAGCTCGTCGTCGCCCGTCGTCGATGGACCGGTCGTTCCCCTCCATGCCGCTCCCCTGCTCCCACGGTCCAAACCGCATCTGCCCCGATCGGCACGGGGCGTTCGATCGTCAGCCGTGATCCCACCGACGCTCCGTCATCTCGCCCGATCATGCCAGAACCGTTCCCACCACGATGACAGCGGCCTCAGACGCGTCGACCACGTCGCATGGCGGTCATCCGCGAGTCGTGTCCCGAGGCTGAGCGCCGTTCCTGAGCCCGGCTCGCTTCGCTGCCCGTCAGAGCCGGGTCTTGCCGTCTGGCGATGAGCGAGGCGAAGCGGCGATGGGGTCAACCATTCTGCCCGTCGCGCTACCGGATGAGTGGCCTGGACCGCGCGTGGTCGGGCCGTGACGAATTCGCGACACCTGCTCCCTACACTCCGTATGGAAAGGGGAACGCGCCGGTGCGCCGAATCGCTCGTCAGCCATGCCTCCGCCAGTTCATCTCGCTACCCATTGGATGGCCCAGCCGCCGGTCCGCCACCACTCTGCTGTTCGCCGTCATGCTCCTGCTCGGCGCCACCCTGCCGTTCGCCGCCGACCTCGTCGCGGCCCAGACCGCCACCGCCGAGGTCCCGGTCATCACCCTGGACGGACCGATCACTCCCGCTCTGGCGAACCGGGTCTCCGGGGCGATCGCGCGGGCCGGGGACGACGCCCCGGCGATCATCCTCGACGTCACATCGTCGACCGGGACCATGGCCGCGACGGACACGATCTGCCAAGCCATCACGGACAGCCGTGTCCCCATCCTGACCTGGGTGCCGCCAGGAGTGACCGTCGACGGGCCGGGCGCGGTCATCGTCCTTGCCGGGCAGGTCGCCGCCATGGCACCCACCAGCCGGCTCGCGGTCGAGAGTGGCTACGCCCACACCGCCAACCCGTTCGACGACGACCTGCCGGACGTCAGCCGGACCGATGAGTTGACCGGGATCGCCGGGCAGCGCGGACGGCCCACCGCCTGGATCGCGGGCGCGGTCGAGCGGGACAGCACGTTCGCCGCCAGCGACGCGCTCAGCGCCGGGATCGTCGATGTCGCCGCCGCCAGCCCAGCCAACCTGTTGCAAGTTGCCGACGGTCGCACCGTCGATCTCACGGGTGGCCCGGCCACCGTCCTGACCGGCTCGGCAGGCCTGGAGTCGTCGGACCCAACGTTCTCCGAACGGCTCTGGCTGTTCGTGACCCTGCCGACCGTCGCCTACCTGCTGCTCTGCCTCGGCGCGATCGGTCTCCTGCTCGAGATCAGCAGCCCCGGCATCACCCTTCCCGGTGTCGCGGGCGTGGTCGCCCTCGGCTCGGCCGCTATCCTTCTCAGCGGGATGCCGCTCAACTGGACCGGGCTGATCCTGATCGCGGGCGGCCTGACGCTGCTCATGATCGACGTCTTCGTCCCGTCCCTCGGGCTGCTCACGGTCGGCGGGCTGGCCGCGTTCGTCGTGGGGTCCTATGTCCTGTTCGAGGGCAGTGGCGAGGGCTACCATGTCAACCCGGTCGCGATCTGGGTCGTCACCGTCTGCCTGACGCTATTCTTCGTCTTCCTGGCCGGTGCGGCGCTCAAGGCGCTGCGCCGGCGGCCGTACTCCGGAAGGGAGTCGATGGTTGGCCGGCTCGGGGAAGCCCGAACGCCGCTCGCGCCACTGGGCATGGTCTTCATAGACGGCGAGACGTGGCAGGCCCACGCGATGACGCTCCACCGGACCGCCGCCGCCCCAGTCATTCCAGCCGGCGCGGAAGTCATCGTGACCAGGATCGACGGACTCCTGCTGGAAGTCCGGGTCGCGACCAGTGACGAGCTCAAGCGGCTATTGCCCCATGCGCCTCAGCCCGACCGCCGGGCCGTCGTGCCCGTTCAGCAGGAATCGGCCGTGAATTGACGGGATCGATTCGTCCACTGCTGGCCGTGATCGTCCGTCCGTTCGTTGGTCATCGAAGGAGTTCCCCGTGGACCCTGTCTACATCGTCCTGATCGTCATCGTCGTGTTCGCCCTGTTCGTACTCTCCTCCACGATCAAGATCGTCCAGGAGTACGAGCGGGGGGTCGTCTTCCGGCTGGGCCGGCTGCTCGGGCCGCGCGGCCCCGGCATCATCTTCCTGATCCCGTTCGTCGAGCAGATGCGCAAGATCGACCTGCGGACTGTCACGATGGACATCCCGGCCCAGGAGGTCATCACCCGCGACAACGTCACGGTCCGGGTCAACGCCGTCGCCTACTTCCGCGTCGTCGATCCCAACGCCGCCGTCGTCAACGTGGCCGACTTCATCCGGGCCACCTCGCAGATCTCCCAGACGACGCTGCGGAGCGTCCTTGGTCAGGGCGAGCTGGACGATCTGCTCTCGGAGCGGGACAAGATCAACCAGGACCTCCAGCGGATCATCGACGAGCAGACCGAGCCATGGGGCGTCAAGGTCAGCGTCGTCGAAGTCAAGGACGTCGAGCTGCCGCCAAGCATGCAGCGGGCGATGGCGCGGCAGGCCGAGGCCGAGCGGGAGAAGCGGGCCAAGATCATCCACGCCGAGGGCGAGTTCCAGGCCAGTCAGCAGTTGGCCAAGGCGGCCGACATCATCAACCAGAACCCGGTCACGATCCAGCTGCGCTACCTGCAGACACTGACCGAGATCGGCGCCGAGCAGAACACGACGGTCATCGTCGCGCTGCCGGCTGACGCCAGCGGGATCCCCGGCGGCGTCACGCAGTCGTTGTCCCGTGAGGTCATGTCGACCGGCTCGATTGCCGGCGCCGCCACGCAGGCCAACCAGCAGGAGCGTCGCGAGGTCCGCGCGGCCCGGGCGGACGACGACGCGAAGTGGAACGGCGTCTGACCGGTCAGGATCGACCACCGTCGCTCGCTGAGGGAGATGAACAGGCGGGGCGACCGGACGGAGACCCGACTATGGAATGTGTTGCGGAAGGGATGCGCTGCATCGTGGTGCCGCCGCACCTACCCCTCCCCCGACCCCTCCGCGGCTCGATTCGTCGCTGCGCTCCTCATTGCCCGGAGAGGGGAGTCCACTCGCGGCAATCGCCATCACCAGCTCCCCGCACCTCGCTTTTTCTGGAACCGGCTCCCCTCCCCGGCTCGGCTCATCCCTTCGGTCTTCCCCTCCCGGAGAGGGGCCGGAGGTGGGGTCTGCTCGGGGTCGCGACGCTCCGCCGACACCGGACTCTTCCTCGATCCGCATCATGACCGGGGCTCCGCCGCGCGCTCGCCGTTCTCCACCGGGTCATCCCCTACCCACGCTGGCCGCTCGAACCGCACGATCGTCTCACCGGCCGGGTTGGCCCGACGGTCGTCCGTCAATCGGAATCCCCGGCTGACGTAGAGCCGCCGGGCCCGGACGTTGTCCTCGTGGGTCCAGAGCTGGACATGGGCGTATTCCCGCCGGCGTATCTCGGCGAGTACGGCGTCCAGGAGTTGGGCGCCGATCCCTCGTCCCCACGCATCAGGCACCACGAAGACCAGCGAGATGTGGCACAACCCCGGAATGACTGGGTGCCCCGGCGTGACCAGTCCTGCCTCATCGACCATCCGTGACGCGACTGCCAGCGTCATCCCCATGATCTGGCCGTTCCGCTCGGCGACGAGCAGGATTGCGTCGGACACGGCCATCCAGCGCCGGACCATCGATTCGGTCTCGGGTGGGGTCGGTGGACCACCAGTCCGGGCCTCGTTCGATGCTCGCCAGACCGCCACCGCGGCATCGATATCCTCCGGTTGGGGTGATCGAACGACCGTCTCATTCCCGTCCGCCGTTGGCGACGCTACGCCGGGTCTGCCGGATGATCGCTCCGGACAGGTGCCGAACGGGTACGCTACCGTAACCTTCACGCGTCTACCCAACCACGAGGACGGCACATGTCACCAAGCTGGAATACGCCCGAGACCGCGGTTGTGGCGATCGACGATCTGCTGGCGCTGCTGATGAGCGGCTACACCGTCGAACTCGTCCCCCTCGACCTGATCGGACCAGATCGGGCCGTCCTGCGTCTGACCCGACAGGACGGAGATGCGACCGACCAGCGTGAAGTGCGGATTGCGACGATGCGGGGGCTGGCCGGCGGCATCAGTGAGCTCCGCCGGCAGGCATTGGGCCACGACGGCGAGCCGGCCGGTCAGCTGGACGGCCGGACCACACCCGCGGACGCCGGTCTGCCGCTTGGACTGATGGCCGCGATCTTCGGAGTGTCCGACCCGTCCGGCCCCAACCGACTGGGGGATGACAGCGCACCGCGCTCGGTCCGTCCGACCGACCCCGCCGCGATGGCGGCGGCGATCGCATCGGCCCTCCGGCCAGCCTGGGTCGGTTCCGTCATCCCGGACCGGGACGACGAGAGCGGCCCGGACCCGGGCGACGCACCCGAGGACTCGTCCGAAGTCGCACCGGGCGTCCGCTAGCGGTCCGGACGGCTGTCAGCGGAGATCGGGCTGGCGGTACCGTGGCAGCGACCAGCCCGAAAGGATGCCGTAGGCGCGGACACCGAAGCCAACCAGCGTCGCGACGATCGTTCCGGTGACCGGTTCGACCCCGACGCGATCCAGAGCCAGCAACGTGATGCTGCCAATCACGGCCGCCGTCGCGTAGAGGTCCTTGTGCAGGATCAGCGGCATCGTGTCACTGAGCAGGTCGCGCAGCACACCGCCACCGACCGCCGTCAGCACCCCAAGCGGGACCGCCGAGATGGCCGGGACGTCGAAGGTCATCGCCACCTGGGTCCCGGAGACGGCGAAGATCGCCAGCCCGACGGCGTCGGCCCAGACCAGCACGCCCCGGCGCGGCACATCGAGCCGCTCTAGCAGGGGCGCGCCGAAGAACGTCACCGCGCCGGCAACGGCGGCCACGATCAGGAAGCTCGGGTCCCGGACCCAGGTGACCGGGCCGATGCCAAGCAAGACATCCCGAAGCGTGCCGCCGCCCGTCCCGGTCACCATCGCGATCACGACGAACCCGAACAGGTCCATCCCGCGGCGGGCGGCCGTCAGCCCGCCACTGACCGCGAAGACCGCCGTCCCGACGTAGCTCAGGAGGGTGATCGTCTGGTCGGCGACGCTCAAGTCCATCGGCGCCGCGCCGTGGGGGCAGACCGGCCACGGCCGCTCGACCACCGCTCGCGATTCAGGATGGACTGGATTGCGCGGTCTAAAGCGCTTGGGCGCATGGGCATCGTCCCTCGATACCCGACCCCACTGTCACCCGCGCCAATCATCGAGTGGATGTCGGGCAGTAGCTCAATGCCTCATCGTTGTTGAGCCCGGTCCTTCATGGCCGGGAACCGCTCAGACCTTGTCCGCGAGCCAGTGCTTCTCCCGACCGACCGTCGTCGGCTCGCCGTGGCCGGAGTAGACGACGACGTCGTCCGGCAGATCCTTGAGTCGGGCCAGGCTGCGGTCCATCGTCGCCTGGTCGGCGCCGGGAATGTCCGTCCGGCCGTGACCGTTGGGGAAGAGCACGTCGCCGCCAAGGAACATCCGGTCCTTCTCGCTATAGAGGACGATGTGATTGGGCTCGTGCCCGGGCAAGTGCATGACCGTGAACGTCGATCCACCGAGCTGGACGAAGTCGCCATCGTCGAGCGTCGCGTCGAGGTCAGCCGGCAGGATCTCGACCGAGGCATTCGCGGCCGGGTGCCGCAGGCTCTCGGCGACCCCAGCGTAGCCGACCAGCGGAGCGCCGGTCGCCTCGTGCAGCGGAGCGGCATCGCCGATGTGGTCCCAGTGGCCGTGGGTGATCACGATCCGGGTCAACTGGAGATTGGCCCGCTGAATCGCGGCGGTGATCGGCTCGGTCACGTCCGGCGGGGCGTCGATGACCAGCGCCTCGCCGGTCTCGGGATCGCTGACGAGATAGGCGTTGGTTGGCAGCGGGCCACTGGGGAAGGTCTCGATCGTCAGGCTCATGCTGTTCCTTCTGCTCCATCACACGACACCGGCCGCGACCGGCGCCCGCTTCGACGACTGAATCATATCGTGCGATCCAGCGCGGACGGACGCACCGTATCGCCGTATCATGTCAGGCACGTCTGCCGGGGCGATCTGGACGGTCGGATTGGCCGTCCGAGTCACCGAAACGCCCCCTCGCCCTCCGTGTTCTCGCTCCCGGTACGCTGCAAGAACCGTCCTGGACCGATGCGCCGGAACGGATTTGGCGATAGCGGTCTTCGAGATCTCATTCGGTGTGGCGGCAACACAGGTAACGCATGTGACGACGACAGGAACACCACAACAAACGATCCTCGTCGTCGATGACGAGCGCTTCATCGTCTCTCTGCTGACCGAGATCCTCGAGGAAGAAGGGTATCTGGTCCGGATTGCCAGCGATGGTGAGGCCGCCTTGCGCATCATCGAATCGATCCGACCGGATCTGGTCGTGGCCGACATCATGATGCCGCGCCTCGACGGGCTGACGCTGGCCGCCACCCTGCGGTCCTGGAGCCAGCCGATCCCGGTGATCCTGATGAGCGCCGCCGTCACGCCCCGCAGCCACGGTGTGGCGTTCATCCCCAAGCCTTTCGACATCGACGATCTGCTCGATGCCGTGGATGCCGTGCTGAGCGCGCCTCCCGGCCGGCACGGATAGCGCCATACGGGTCGGTCGCCGGGCAGTCTGCTGGGGCGACGCGGCCAGGGTCGCTACGCGTCGTTCTCGTCGCCCTCCTGGGCGGCGACGATGAGGTCACGGACCGCCGCGGGCCGCATCCCGCCAATCGACTGGCCAAGGAGATCCTCGACGTCGGAGCGATTCGATAGCCCGCGCAAACCCGCCCAGCGCCAGAACGCCTGATGGGAGACCGCCGCGTCGTCATCCGAATCGCTTGTGACCGGCCGGGCCGCGACTGGATCCGAAGCGGCCAGGGGAGTGCCCTCCGGCTCGGGTTCGAGCGCTGGCTCATCGGGTGCAGCCGCCGCCTCCGGAGGTGACGTCACGGACGGTTCCGCGGTCGCTCGAGCGGCTGATCGGTTCACCGGCCGGTTCCGGTTGGGGTCGGGCGGCACATCGTCCGTTTCGGACGGCGGCCGGGCACCGAGCCGTAGCCCGGTCGCCGAGGCGATCGCGGCGGCGGACGGCGCTGGTCCGAGGTTGAACGGGTCGGCCGGAGACTCATCAGCGACCGCCCGGTGGAGCGTGCTTCCGGCGTAGTGGTCGCCGCCACCCGGATCGTCGCGATCCAGGTGGACATCGTCGACGTGGCTCTGGGCGTCGTAGGCGTCCTGATCGACGCCGAGC
>JAABUS010005158.1_pt1 | contig 17602 bp, 20 predicted proteins | sample 5560161 | NCBI WGS metagenome assembly JAABUS01 (sample SAMN10711885, study PRJNA513376) | rock metagenome | isolation source: Antarctica rocks | place: Antarctica: Victoria Land, Trio Nunatak nord | collected 2016-01-04
TCGCGCACACCAAACCCCCTCCATCCTTCCTCATCCCCTCACACCCCCTCCCTTACAGCACCAGCATCCACCCTCGACTCCGCAAGCGCCCGACTCCTAGCCGCGCGCTTTCTATGCACAAGGTGGTAGTACAGCACGCCTGCCGTGACGATCACGATCGCAAAGCCGACAAAAATAGCCATAAGGACCCAGAACTGGAGGAAAGGTTGAGGGGTCATAGTGGATTTGGGCTGGGGAGTGAGGAAGGGGAGATCGGGTTGGGGGGGGGATTGTTGGAGGAGATGAACGGATAATTAGCAAGAGAAGGGGGTTGATGATGGATCGGACTGACTGGATTAAAATTAAAGCGGGCGGCGCTTCCTCACAGTTTGGGGGATTTTGGTGGGTTGAGGGGTGCGGTTGTGGTGGGTGAAAGGGACGATACGAGGGGATGTGGTGGCGGGGGGGTCTTATATCTTCGAGGGAGGAGGGGACAATGCGCTTGTTCTGGGTATTTAGCACGGAGGCTCAAGTATCTCTGGCAATTCCTCTTGCGTGGGAACAAAGAAACCGGAGGATCCCATAAACGTAGCTTCTTGATGAGAGCGTTGTCCTCTTCCCTGGTTCCCACCTACTCTGTCGAAGTCCATATTCAGCTTCCGTATGCAGCGCTTCCGTGATCGTCCGGTGGAGCTTGTAGATCAATATTCGCATCAAGATCTGCCGATTCCCCGGTCGCCTACTCCCTTATCCTAGCCCAGTGACGCTTGTCACACCTCATGTCCTGGCTCGCTGCATTCTAGCAGGCGTGTCGATTTCAATGCTTTGGGTATGTTGCTTCCATGACTGCTCGCAATGAAGAGGAAACAATAGGCATGAACATGAGAGTACTTCGCGAGGTTAGTAACAAAGATGTCGAAAAAGACAAGAAGAGTAGACGCATACAGAAAGTATAAAATGTGTTGGGAGTAGCATTGGGGGTAGGAGTGTGATATTCTGAATTGATAAAAAGATAATAAGAGAATTAAATGTGCTGTATTCTCACAAATGGCTGTAACCGATACATTTTGAATCGCGGGCGAGTGACACAGTGTACTGATTGCCTCCTAGAAAGTATCTCCCCTGTCAATGTGGACTTTTTACACTAGCCTCTCCCCGATTACAACTACCTATTCAGCAATTTCCAACCCGCAAGATACTCCCCACACCGAACCTGAACCCTAATATCGCACAGCCTATCCATCGCCCCCCGGACCCTCACTGTCACGAGATCCTACTCTGCATGCTTGATCTGATCATGATCTCCTCCGAACACATACCTCGTCCGCTTCGCCGTCTTCCAGATCCCTTCCTGCGTCGCCTCCCTGCGCGCGCCAACTCACAGCGTCATAATCCGGCAACGACCTCACCAGCTTCGCACGCGACTCAGATACCCATCTCCGCCTTTCGACCGCCATCCTATAAGCTCTCGCAGATCGAGCGCGCTTTAGACGATAGTGGTGCTTGTGACATTCCGTCGCCCACAACAACTTTTTCGAAGCCGAGAAGGTTTCCCATTGCTGGGGATGGTGGGCTTGGATGTGCGCTCCGCCTTCGAGATTGCCGAGGTAGGAGGTATCGCAGAAGCGGCATGTTTGAGGGGCGTGGTGGTCGTAGTAGTGGAGTTCTAACTTGAGTTGGGAGGGGGACGCCACCATTGCTTCGGGGGGGGCAGTCGAGGCAGAGGCGAAGTCCGTCGTCGGAGGCGCGCGTGCGGGATGAGTACCATTCGGCGAGGCGGCGTTGATCGTCAGTAGGGGTTTGAAGCTGGGAATGGGGTTTTGGGAAGGATGCGAAGAATCTCCGGAGAGCGTAGAGCAATCGGGAGGATAGTATGAGGATAGCGCATGCGCCGGACAGCTCGCTGAGAAAGTTGTTGGTCATGGTTAACTGAGAGTACTGAGCATGTGCTGCGTTAAAACTGGGTAAGATGGAATGGTGGTTGATTTGGAGAGATGGGCAGGTTTCGGCCTTTCATAACCTAGAAGCATGGGATGTTGAGGAAAAGCCTTGACTTTGAGGGACTCGCTAATTTCCGTGTACACAATGCATTTGTTAGGCATCATTCTTTGTTTTGGCAGGGAGAGTATGCTCGGTGTCGAGACAACAAAGGAAGGTTCGGCTTACCCGTCGGTAACAAGGTGGAAATCTGGAAGTGACATGACCTTCTCCAGACAATGGCATTGATGATGAGCCTCGATCGGCTATAAGATCGAAAGTCATCTACAGAAGATGCCCTAGACACGAAAACACTCACAGACCAATAGCAATCGAACATCACCCCCCACCACAGAGTAAGAGCCTGAATCAATACAAACCACCTAGTGCATGCAGCAGATCCGTCAAAATGTGCCACATAGTCTCCGGCACCTATATTCAGTGTCGGCACCACAAGCGATCGTCATGGGTCTACCCCTGCGAGGCAGGATACGACATCCTTCACAACCTCTGCAGAGCTAGACGTCTCACACAGCAGAGGGTAAGGGTCACAGCTCCCCTACTATGCCCAGACTGCTATCGGGCCCGTGAAGACGAGATATGTCAGTCGTTTGACGAGGCCCGGAAAGACTTGGAAGAAAAAGTCGCAGAGTCGGCCGAGATTTTGGAAAGAGTAGAGGCAGCTTATGCTGCTATGGTTACCGATGGTCGGGATGGAGAAGAGACAGGGTCAGAGCTTGAAAAGCAAAAGTGTGAGGTTGATGATATTGCATGGTTTTTGGATGGGTATCGCGAGTGGCTGAAAGATGTTGAACAGCAGCGAAAAGAGGAGCTGAGCCAGTTCAGAGCTGTGCAGGGCGTTTGGGGTGACGGTTAGCATGTTAAGTCGGATGTTGACTAGTATCGGCGGATGCGAGTATCCAGTATCTTAGGAGTGCTGACTTGCCCCATTTCTGCGAGATTGCGCAACACTATCTGGGAGTCCAACTTGCAGAGTCTTTTCCGAACGGTCCATATCTGATTCTCGTGGTCGTCTTCATTCTGTGACCCTATGTAGTTAGATTCAATGTTATCAATGCACTTGTCTGTAAATCTGGCTTTGCGACTCGGTTCCTGACCTTGACACCTATGTATGTTGCACAAAGGGATTTATCAATCTGCTTCAAGGTTCTCTCTTCATGCAGGATTTGGACATGACGAACAAGTCTACTTCTCGACGGAGAGTAATTATCGTAGTCCGAGTATTTGCAATCGAATTGAAGCTCGTCCAAAGATGAGATGTCCAGGATTGTATTGTGGTGCTTCTTCAAGTGAGCTATTAGTCCTGTCTTGGTGTAATATTGCTTTGCACGATTTTGATAATCAATGATATATCGGTAGCCAAAAGTTCAGGAGCATGCACCTTCCTTATCGTAGTTGAATACCACGAGCTATCGTCGAACGTTATCGCATGCGCCGGCTGGGTGCCGATTTCGAAGGCTAGCTAGACCAACAAAAGTCTGCTTAGGAGGCTGGAACAACGTGTTGTCAAAATGGGGATCAATAGTGATTGCATGACCATTGATAGTCCATCGCCAAAATGAAGAACATCAAGAGATGATGTTGCTTTAGTAATATAGATGCAGGACTCTGAGAAAGCGAAGAATCCTGTCATCGATGCCAAGCGAATTAGCACTAAGTGGTGCTAGCTTACGGGATACATTTATTTCCTCGATCTTAGTGCTTCATCTCCCACTCGTTTTGTGAGACTTGACCCTCAACATCGAGAGCAACTTGTCGATTCCTAGAATCCTAAAACATCTGCGTTAGCTAGAACAGCACCGGGTTATAATTACGGATATACGAGTTTTGCAAGGATGCATGTGTCGAATCATAGAAAGGAAAAGATTTGGTAGGTCAAGGTATTAGAGCTGCCGTAAAAATCCACGGAGGATAAAGGATCGACCATCGACCGCGGTGTAGGAGAGTAACTCACCCAGCTCCCTTTCTCAGGTAGAATCTTCCTCGCCGAGCCTGCAGTCTCCGATGATGATCGCTGAGAGGCAAGCCTCCCTTGATAATACAGATAGAGAGGACGGAAGACTGGCGCATTGGCGCAAACGATGCCGATATTAACTTCCGGCAGGCGCCATGCCACGTTGCTAACAATGGCCCCTGAGGAAGACATTAGGGTTCAGCAGGCTTCGTATGTGACTGAGAGCGGCAACGGACGTACAGGTAATGTCTGGCTCCTTAATGACACCGGAAAGAACAGTCCTTACGGTGCAGCAAGCAGCGGTACTAGAAGACCGTATTAAACAGAGTCTTTCAGTAGCGAGGGACAAGGTACGTACATTACTCCAAGGCCCATTAAAGTAAACAACGCAATCTTTGTCCTCAACTTCACTTGCAGGCCTCTCAGAAAAATTGCAGGAAAGGCTGCGCACAACAGATCGGTGATAATCGAAAGGACTGCCTCATCCGGTGAGCGCTGGAGGAATGAATTGTAGACGAATGGGGTCGCGTCGTACCTCCCTGAGCCAGCGCAATCCCTTCAATCTGCCCGTCACTCAAACAAATCGCGTCGACACCAACGTCCCAATAAGCGTTCAGTGGCCGGCAGATGCCCAAGAATAACGCAATACATGTAATCGTGCCCAGTACCAAGAATCCAATGAGCGAGAATAATGCAAGTCGAGTCCCCCTTGAATCCACGATTCGTAGCAAGAATAGACAGATGCTGATCTTGGTCAGCATCAAGGTGATGAATGTCTGGATCCAGTCTCCCCAGCCAATGGCTGCAAAAAGACGCCTTTGAGATGGCTGCAAGTAGTAGCTGTGGCGGCCTAAACCTCCAAGGATGACTTCGCAGGTAATGAGAGCGGCGCCAATGAGGGTGGTTGTCTGAAATCATTTTTAATGCTAAGACTTATGCCAGCGCCAGATGATGTTTATGAAGTAGGAAACTGTGAGATACGTACGATTGCGGCTATCATGGTATAGTCGTCCCATCCTAGATTGCGTGTCAAGCGGACGCGGACCCAGACTCGCAAGAGCGTAGTCACAACGGCAGCAGCGACAAAGGCCCAGCAGACGGAGAGGAGGGCCCAGCCCTGAGATTGGTCGCCGGCTGGCGGTGGGGAGAATTCATGGGCCTTCATTGTGGAAAAAGAAACAGTTTTGCACTCCGTCGGAACGCGAAAGCATCGATCTGTAGACTTGACGGTGGAGAGAGTGAACGCGAGCGCGAAACACTCCCCCAGGAGATCTTCAGGAGAGTAGATAACCTGCCATTGGGAAGACATCAGATCAACTACTGTAGCGTTTCCAGACCACTAGCCAAGACACGGGAGAAGCATCATCGCGCAGTATAATCGCAGCGGGATCGATCACAGAAGTCGGCGAATTGACCCTTACTTGGCCATATCGGGACAAGTCCCAGCGTTCAGACCGCAACGCGGATTGTCTGTGCGAAAATGGCTGGGCGCTGGAGCCAGGGGTAGTAAGGCGCTCGTCATGATCTGACAATAAGCTAGGCTGGCTTGTAAGGCTCAATGTTCATCTTCTAATGAGAGAGCCAGCAACAGCATGCCATTGATCACTTGTAATTTTGTGATCAGTTCCTGGAGCCGTTTTGAGTGGAATGCGAGCTATGGTTAATGCTGGAAAGAAAGAAGCTGATGATCGGTTCGTGGACGACAACCTCAGGGAATCAGGTTTTTAGTATAATCCCCCATGGCTCTAACTCCGTATGTAGTTTCTAAAGGCTATGCCACTTCGTATTGGGTCATTCGGAAAATAAAACACATGGACGCACGGGAAGCTAGTGCACGCAAAGACCCAGATCGATGAGGTATGGTGGTAGCACCGGTCAGAGCTGTCGTCGTTTATTCGCGCGCTTATTACCTAGCCCGTGCGGATAATTCTGACCACGATACTAGCTGGGTGGATTTAGACGAGGTCGAGCCGTCGAGCAACCTCCGTCCTTCACCTTAGCCAAGATAAGATGCCTGACCATAAGTAGTATTGGTCCGCGATTCTATTTCGAGATCGTTCTTCTGGGGAACGCAGGGTAGCAGGATCGACTCATCTTTCGTTGTTGTCCAAACATCCTTGCGGCTCGACTCGTTTGATGACAGCGATTCAGGGCTGCTCTGACATGATTCAAGGTGAGTAATCTTGGAAGCAGTCTTGGAAGAATCGCCATGCACCCAGGGTTTGTCAATGATAAGCTTGTAGAAGCAAAACCCGACAGATCAAGCCCGGCATCATGTGCTTTGACAGGTGGGAAGGTCTGTGCCCATCAAATACCTGCAATGGTCGTTCTTATACAAGCTTTTTTTACCTATGATCACCCAATGGACTTCCTGGCTTCTTCCAATCTTGGTAAGGTGTTGAATCTTCTTTTTGGTAAACGCGGACCCATACCTTTTCATGCGATCTGACCGGTATCATCGACGAATATCTATCATTTCCGCGAGTCGATCGCGCATTGGTCAAATTGACTTGACCATCGATGACCTCAAGTTCATTCAAGCTTCAATTTCACCGTCAGAGTGCACTGAATCCCATCTGGGCCCCGGGACAAGACTGCCCCTGGAGTGAGAGTGAGTTAATATTCTTGCCTTACATTGGGAGAGAGGAACGTCCTCGTGGCCTCAAAGGCTGATGTTGACCAACATGCTGAATAACAGCATTGATGGTACCAGATCATGGAGAAGGAAGGAATGGTGTAATATTTTTGCCTAAGGCTTCTATGACTTAACCCTAGGATTATCATAACCCTAATACTGGAAAATAAAAACCGAAAGGGGCGTTCCTCAACATTGAAGGTAGAGTCTGCCCCAGAGATTCCCAGTTTTAATTCCACGCAGTAAGATCTTCAGAGTTGCCCAGCATGCCAGTACTAACGTTCGAATCGATGGTCAAGCTCCGTTGTAGGGAGCACTACAGCCATTGGTCGTTTCAGATAAAGTTGAAGTTACAGTCTGACGATTTGTAGTGGACCATAGAGCCCAGTGTTGGTTTACTTAAATATCTCATTGACTTGCACACTGAAGGCCTTGCGCCCGACAGAGATGGGCTATAGCACTCGGCCAAACTTGATAATCTCAAGACACAATTAGCGGAGCAAGAGGAAAAGGTTGGCAAGGAACTTGCGACAATTCGAAAGGACATCGATCAAGCCAAAGGAGCTATATGCATGGCCTCCAAAGACAGTGTAAAGTAACAAGGATGTCTGGACGATAAATCCCTGAAGTTGTGCACAAAGAAAGCTGAGCTCCAAGCTTAATACGGTAAATTTTGCAAATCAACCGAGTAATGTCTTAAAGTAGAGCTTCGCTACAGCTCAAAGAATATTGTAACAGGAGTCGAATCCACGCGTATACATCCGGGATAAGGAAACTGCGAAGGAATTCAGGATTGCAGTCCAGCCGAGTTCATGAGTTTGTAGTCGAGCGCTGGCGGTACTGTAGGAGCAGGTTGAGTGCGAGTACGGTACCATCAATGCCGTGTAGAATGTATACTGCTCTGGTTTTCGGCTCTATGCATTAGTTGAAGCAACAACGGGAAAGCAAATCTAACATCACGACCTTAAGGTATGTTAGGCATGATCTGCAGAAAAGTCATTGAAGGCTAAGTCACGCGATGGCTTACTCTTGTCGCGTTCCAACAACGCGCCAGAAGAACGCGCTCCGTTCGTTCCCAGCATCCGAAGTCCTGAACGGCATTATCGATCCTTCCAGTCGCAAATTACCTCGATAGCTTGCTGTCAACCCATATCCCATCGTATTGGTAATCCAGTCCCATCGGCTTCCATACAGGCCGTCCGCAGACACTTCCGTAAGCCGCAGAGCTGAATCTTATGACCACCAGCCCTTTCCTTCTAAGGTCCAGCCTACTGATCCTCATTCAAAACCATATCTAAGTTCCTTTACTTGGTTGTCGAGCACTACGGCCAATCCTTCCGTCATGCCGCACCATAGAGAAGGAAAGTCGACTAGAAAGCCCCGGAGAGCGTCAAAACGCATCGTTGGCCTCTCAGTCGAGCCAGTGCCGGAGCCCAGGAAGACCGTCTTCCTACCACCGGAGCTGAAGCTCGCTATAGTTGGATGCATGGGAAAATACGAGCTTAAGAAAATGCGGTTGATATCTCGAGAATGGTCCATGTTTGCTACACCGCAGCTCTTCGATAAGGTCTACATATCTCCTCGAAAGATTGACGAACAATATCACACAGCATCCGGTTCTGGGCCCTGCCGTTAGAGAAGTAATATACGATACATCACGCTTCCAGGACGGGATCTCACGTCGAGACTATTTCGATCGCTTATGTTATGATCTAAATCACTGCTTCGTTCACGACAATGTAGGTCTAGAATGGCGTTTTTAACATCTTGTTCGCGCCCTTAAGTCTGCGAATTCAAGAGGGCAACCTTCTGAACATTCAAGAGACGAGTTATACGAAAGACACAGGAAGGACGACCTCGTCAGGAGTGGCTATAAGAGATGGAGACGTTATGCAAAATCCGAGAGATGGACAGCGGAGCAAACTCCCCTCTATACTATCCTCTGCCAAGGCATCCAAAAATCCAACGGAGTGCATTCATTTGCTGTGATCGGCAATCTCTGGGAGACTCATCTGGACCAAACGACTTTTCTCGACAAGAATTTCTCGGGACCTCCTTCCATACGACGATGGCACGCGCATCACGCGCGACCTCGACTTGACATGGAGAATGAGTCTTCGTATTTTACTTTCACAACCACAATAATCGCTTTGCAATTAATCAAGCCTGTTATGTCCCTGTCTATGTTCAAAGGGATGGTTGACTGTGGTAAAGGTCTGGCTCCTTCTGCATTCAAGCAGTGGTCGAGATGCGGCATCTTCACCGCTTTCCTCGATGTCTGTATACACCTCGAATCATTTTCACTAACCATAGAGACGGATGAAACCGACGATTATGCAGCATAGAAATTCTTGGGCGTTCTACCAAGAATACTATATCGTATGAAACATCTCAAGCGGCTTGGTCCAGGACTGTCAGTGGAGGGTTCACCGAACTCGGATACGTGTGATACTTACGAGCAGGTTTTCCCTCAAGAGGGAAGATGGCCTCAGCTTGTTGATCTTGAGATAGTAGATTTTGCCATTGGCGGCTACCAGTTGGTGTGCATGTTACCGAGAAGATTCCCAAAATTGCAGAGACTGTGCCTCTACGACATTGAACTCGTAAATGGGTCCTGGGAAGGTGTTATTGAAGGAATGCGTCATACAATGAATCTTGAATCTTTGAGCTTGGGTTACGCACTAGAAGATCTTAAACACCGCTGTGGCGCCCCGTTCAAGACAGCTATATTGGACTATTCCGATGCGAAGGACAAGCTATTAAATGAGCTTGAAGACTACGTTGTTTCTGGTGGTAGGCATCCATGTCTTCCCACGAATGTACCAGCGGAGGAAGCTGAAAGTTTCTGGTGGGATATCTGCCCTCTCCAAGAAGAAAGAAGAGAGGGGTCATACTTCTAAGAGGATCGGATGGAAACGCGCCACTGCAGCCCTTCACGGTCCCTAATCGAATGCAACTTAGCAGGGAGGTTTGGTTTCTGTTGGAGTTCCACAAGACCTTCTCCAGGTTCGGCAAGGACATTGTCAACTGGTGCGAAGCCGAGCTTCGAGATGTCGACAACTTCGAGATGTCGACAAGAAGGTACGCTGACCCAGCTCGTCTAGGCATCACTTTCAGTGGCAGGATGATGCACCATGTCTTGACGGTCCGTGGCGGTTTCGCTTGGTATTGCTCCGCCTTGCAGTCACCAGCAGCGCCATCCACTATCGATCTCCACGACGCCGCTTAACTTATGTTGGTGACTGTGTTTCGATATACGTATTGTTGGTATCAAGGAACAGTACTGCTCGGTGAGCTACATTATCTAAACCTCTCGGAATATCATAATTATTGTCGTGTCTTTTGTCGCCCTTGGCGTCGCCGTCGGTGTCAAAGAAGTTTCCAACTATATCCGGTATCTAGATCCCGTGTCGGAAATTTCTTCCACAGGAAGTGGTTGCGATTAATGCTTGGTTCGCGGCTGTTCGACCGTAAGGCGGTTCTGCCTGGCGGAAGCATCTACGTACCGGTTCTGAACGTCCTGACCACCTTCACAATCATGCTGAGAGCTTCTGGATTGATATGCGAGGATGTAATAACTTGTCCGGATGCCGATTTTGCGAGGTCTCTGGAAGATCGATGCATGCCTACTTGCATAATCTCTATCCTTTTCCTAATCCTCGCAGGCACCCTTCCGCCGTCATGTCTCGCTAGTCCTTTTCTACAGTCTCGATGTGAGAGCGCAGGAGGTTCCCGATCGTCCATAACAATGAAAGGTCCAACAAACGCGCTGACCATCACTCATCCTCACTCAAGCGACGACGTCGAAAACAGGGCTGTGCCCAGGATTACGCATCAGCATATTCCACCTGCATTGTTAAAGCGTAATGATCCTCTCACCAGCCTCCTCCCACACCCCAGCCCAGCGCTGACTGAGCGTAATCTTACACACAAAACCGACCATAACCTCACACTCCACTGGACCAAAATCATCATGATATCGAACCCTCTCAACGCTTCCTATACATTTCAAAAGCTCTACAACGGAATCTGTCAAAAGCCCAACAATCCCGCCTCTCTCCAAGACACCCCAAGGACCAGAGGCAGACTATCCATCGTCTTCGCACCTCTCAGACTCTTCTCCGATTTCCTGCCCGACGATGGCATGGATTTACGAGCTCATATACAGCAATTCGCTTAAGAGATGCTGCGTCGTATGGCTATAGGCGTCGTTTTTTAGGCGTCGTTTTCGCGACCTATCATGTTGCCGCTCTGGGGTCGCCTGGATGACTCTGCAAATCATCAACAACGGCCCGAACCCCGCACTGCTTGGACGTCGAGCTTTAACCAGCATCTCTTCCCTCAATAAAACTCGCCTGCAATCTTGGAAGGCAATCCTCCCACCGCAAATAAACCACACTACCCCATCACGGCACTTGCCCAGCGCAGGCAGCTCTTGGGAACGCTCGCCGATAATGCAGAGCTTTGTGATTCCCGACTGCCTTCGCAAAGACGATTGAGACGCAACGAAGTCTCTAAGCTGGCAGAGTGGCTCCGCTACTGGGTTTTAGATGGTACGGAGCCGTGGTGGAGATAATGCGAATGTCGGGTTGCAAGAGATGTGGTGCTAGGGGTTCGTTTGTTGGTGCGCGGGTTGTTCTTGGAGGAGCTTCTATGCTGGAGCATGGAACGACACCTAATAACGGATATATCTTATGTTATGTTGAGCGGTTTCCAGTTATACCTGAAAGCGCTGAAGAGAGTGCCATTGGTTTTCATCTTATTAAATTATATTTGCATAACTTCAACGAGAGGGGTGGAGTTGTACTTACAATACCTTCTTCGACCTTTTCCCAATTTGACCAAGTCTATGACAGCGGTTCATGGTGATGTTTGATGATAGAGGATTAATCCAATGGAACCTAATTGTAAACCATAGTGCGAAATGAATCTGTCTCGCATATTATACACCACAAATCCCAGTTCAAGAGATCTTAACAATTAGTGGGAATCGAGAAATAGGCGTTGTCATGCGGACAAGTCATCTCTAGTACAGACTGTTCGGATTCCCCCCAACCGGAGGCCCAAGCATACTCTCAAACTGCACCCTCCACCACTCCACCCCCGCGCGATCTCGCATAAACTCTCGAAACCCATCAACCTGCGTAGTATTGCTCTTGAAGACCTCCCTCCCAGACAGCGTATTGAGATGCGTAAGCACGGTATTGCTGACCTCAGACAGAGGCGCCTGCCACTCGTCGCTAAGGATCCAGGATTCGAACAGCTTGGCGGACTCCGGGCACTTGGTGGACTGGAAGATGGCCATGCTTTGGTACCACGACATGTACTCTTCTTGTAGAGGGGCTTTGGATTGGATGAGTGGGCTGAAGCCTTGCAGTTGTGTGGTTGTGAAGCTGAGGGCGCGGTGGGAGGAGGTGTTGGCGATGGCTTGGGAGAGCAGGAGGAAGGGGGTGGCGGTACCGCGGACCCACTGGACGTCCTGCTGCGCGAGGCGTGAGAGCCAGGTGAAACCGTATTTGGAAACGATGATGGAGAAGAGGTAGGCGATCGCGTCGTCGTCGTTGGGGTATGTCAGGATGAGTTTCCCCCTCCATTTCGGGTCTAGGAGATCGATGTAGTTTGTAGGCACGTCCATCGCGCTTATCTTCCCACTATTGTAGGTATATTGGCCAAAGCTGACTTTTGGATTTTGATTAGCGCAATATAGGATACGCCGAGTCATTGGTCCCAAGACTTACACAGATAGACTGGTAGATAAGCACCGTCGAAATCCTTCTCTGCATTGGCAATGTCGGAAAAGTTCTGTGGCTTGTAATACAGAAGTCGGTTTTGGGCCTTCCATCGTGGATAATCGTGAAGCGTTTGCAGACAAGCAATATCGATGCTCTCATCCTCGGCGTAGAAAGCTCGGTCAATGCGGGCGTCGTGATATTTGGACAAGTCCGTGGTGAGGTTCAGGTTGATCTTTGGAAATCGCTTGTTGAAGCCTTCAATTGTGGAATTCCAATATTGCTTGGCTACGTCGTTGGTGAGCACACGGAGAGGATGACGCAGAGAAATAAAACGAACGTACCGTCGCCACCTGCAGCGATGCGCAGAGTGTCACAGTTTTCAGCTTCGGCTGCTTTATATATCTCGTCAAGAGAACGCGACTCGGGGGTTATATTAGCTTTCCATTGCGCCCAAACGGATGTTTGGAAACATGCCACGAGCCATAACGAGAAGCTAGGTCGACACATTTGTTTCGGATCTCTTCTTCGAACGGGTGTCTCCTTCTGTGCCGAACAAGACTGTGAGATTAAAAGCCATGACAGGCTTTATGGATACGACGTTCAACTTACACCCAGCCAAACTTGTTCTCGTTGTGTCACGATTTGTAACACGCGATGGGACTAGCAGACCAGCGGAATGTCACCGTGCTGCTACCTTAGCTTCTGCTTACCAACTTAAGACTGGATGCTTTCTAAGCGAGCCACGATACTTGAGTGTTAGCTCGTAATAATTGCATAAGCACAAACAATAGAGTGTTGCTAATTACACCGCTATTTCGCTTTCCGGAGCTGCGCGGCTTACGTGACGAGAAAAATCGTGCGGAAGTTCGCACACGATGTCAGAGGCAGATGGCTGGGACGACATCGGTCCGGACAGCATGGCCACTGCTTTGTTGGAGTCCTTCTTCGAGAAAACAGTGCGGGAGTACGAGAGAGGAGGTCTCGGCCACATGTCTGTCTCAAATCGATCACCAGCCGCTGACCCTGGACGAAGTGCGGAAGGCGACCCTGACCCGCAGGGGCGCTCGGGCGGCCGTCTCGGGGGGTTGGCGCGGGGCTGCTCGGGGGGTTTGCTCTAGGAATCAGTCCTCTCGTCGATCTCGTACAGGTCTTTATCACCAAGAATCGGGGTGGGATGGTTTTTGTGGATGGTTTCAACGCGTTCGTGGTCGGGCCATCGGCCGGGGCCTAAAACGCAGCGATCTCAGACCAACCTGATACTCCGGGTGTGCACTCAGTGAGAGCGGCAAAGCGAAAGCTGAAGACAAGTTTAGCTGGCTCAGCAGGCCATTTCGCGACAAAAACCATCGTTCGACTTCTGGTCAGAAACTATGTTCCGAAGAGGAAACTTGTGAAGCCAGAGAGCAGATCAGGAGGAAGCGCATGTGGCGCGACATTACTGATGCTATGAAGGGAGATAGAGAGAGACAGAAGGGAAATAAAAGGAATAATTCAGGATTGAAGAAGAACTTGGACTGAGGCTTGGAGGACAAAGGTAACCAGCCTACTCAGCTTGTAGTGCTTGGCCATACCTCGATAATAGATGCCAAGAATAATAGTATTGCTAGATTCTCGAAGAAGAAAAGCTGCCCAATAACCCTGGACTCGTCAGTGACTATACTGCCATACGCTCATGGCTAGTTGGCTTCGATTTGCCACCATGCGCGCTTCTACCAGCTTTCAGTTCTCACGTTTGAAGGTTGCTCTGTCCTGTTGATAGCAAAAGATGGCCGCTTCCCGCCCGTCGTAAATAAATATGGCTCCCAGCCCACTCGTTCATATTCCGAACGTAGGTTGTTGGCAATTGCATGTTGATAACACGGTCGCCATGCTGGACCGATACTCTTGCGACGTCTGGCTGAGACTGCTGGTAGTGTCCCTAAGTCCAGCTCGCGGTTGTTAGATGGTACACAGATTGCGCATAGCTTCCCTAAACCAGGGGGTCCGGGTACTTCGCAGGGAATACTGGCAACGAGTTGAGTGCGATGCCATCCAATGTGAACTCGATCATGGCTGTAGAGCCTGGGCAGAAGTGCAACCCATGCAATACTAAAGCTACTTGTCCTGATTGCACACCTGTGCAACAGGTAATATTGAATGTGTTAAGATGTTCTGCCAGCAAGAAGTGAGGTGGGAAGAGTTATATGTTTAACCGACAACACATTGGTCACTTCGACGAATGTGGACCCACAAGCAGAGCACCATAGAGTTTTCTTGACTTGCATTGAGCGTCAAACTCAAGGTCGATAATTTACTTGAGAGTGCCATCCGGAGACTGATTGGACGCTAGATCTTTGTGTCATCATTTGACGGTGGATGATCCCTCCGTGCAAGTAGTAGTAGTCGCTGATCTTCTTTCTCGAAAGTTGTTAGCCGCAACGGTTCAACCCTTATCTCTCGTCTTCAAATCTCAGAGCCTGTCTGTTTGCCAGCTCTTCCATCCCGGGTTCACATTGCTTGGGTATGAATCTTCGGATGACCTGATCAACATATTCCTCCGGAACGCCCCGTTGTAGCGCATCTTTGATCCCCATATTCATCCTATGTATATACTCTTTCTTGGGTGTATCATCCGCCGTCCGATGTCGATCGATGTAGACCAGCAGGTCGGCCGCTGCCTTTCCTGTACCGCCAGCTGCAACGTCCACGGGCTCTCCAATCTTTGAAACCCAAAGATTGGCTTTCATGGTCTCCTTCGTATATGCATGCGGCACACTCTCATTGATATCAAGTTGAGCTTCATCCGAGGGAGCAAGGCTGTAAACCAGGCCGTAGACTTCGTCGGACGAGGCGGAGGCCACAACGTTGGCATAGCCGCGGCTGTTGATGATCCAGCGGAAGTTGGGAAGTCGAGCAACGCCGATGTACTTGGAGGTTGGACAACGGAGCGACATCTGGTGGAGCCAGAGATTGGAGCCGTAGCCAAAGTAGAGAGTCTGCTGTGATTTGGTCATGGCCACTAGAGCTGCGATGGACGTGCGTGAAAAGTACGGTCTCAGAACAATACTTAGGGATATGGGGTGTTGAGAGCCCATGTCGTCATGCTCTCATTGCTTTATTCCGACTGGTCTTTCCAGTCCATCGGGCTAGTGCTATTAGGGTTCGATACTGTCATTGCTAGTTCTAGGGTTGACAATCTAGAACCCGCAGAGCTTGGCGGGCTAGATTCTTTGCTGTCTGGCGCCTGTGAAGTTCTTATGGTGCCCCAACTTCTAGTCTGTCCGGTGCGATTAAACTGTCCGAATTGATCCGATTTATGATTTTGCTGAAGCGACAAGGAACGCTCAGGACGTGTTGATAACCAATTCTAAAACTACAATTCTCGGGCTGCCTTGAACGTATATGGATTCGCATCCAATGCCGCTACAACGGTTTAACGATTGAGAGACTCTTATTGCTCAAGTAGTCGAGGAGGCAAGACAATTAAGGACCGTGAGTGACGATCGAAGAGAGGTCGGTCGACAGAGCAAAGCAGTTCTGATTCTCCATCCCGTTGACTTCCTTCTCTTACTTTGACGGAATGAAGGAAGCGTCTCGGCTGGAGCAACTAAATGGGAAGGGAGGTCCTCTGAACCCCATGGAGCGTCACCAGAGATGGATCTTCTGGAGTGTCTGATCCTTCCACTCACATGCCATTGTCGCCAACGATCATGCTGTGCGTTCTACAAGTTCTTCGACGTTAAAGTTCTCTGCAGAATTGTCATACGCACGTAACATCGACAAGACGGAAAGCTGCTGACCATTGATATTATTCGCTCGAAAATTTGGGAATCCCGGAGTGAGAATTAGGGCCTGGTCCTGCTGACCATACCTATCCCCACTTGACCGAACTCGTCATCGACAACGTAGAAATCCGCGCCCACGAACCGCTCTGCACGATAGAGTACATCGAAGATACCAGTCAGCGCATTGTTCAACATGCCGTACGTAAGTCGCTTTCGACTATCCTTCGGCCAGGTTGATACACCAAGGAAGCAACCGGTGAACCGTTCCTCGCTTACGTACGGGATGTCGCCAAGGAATAGCACGTCCTCCTCAGCATGGTAATGCGTCCGTATGTATGTACGCAGGCGTAACTGAGTCTGAATAAGAGTGCGTGCCATGTCGGGAGGCTGGATGATGATGGTTGGACGGACGTTGATCATTAAAGAAGTCGTCGTTCCTTCGATCCGGTGATGTATAAGGTGGTCGGAGAGGCTGTGGGAGGCCCTGGAGCTGGGCTAGTTAGATTGATATAGCTTCATGCAAGAGCATGACGATGCCGTCGTACTTACGCTGGTGTGGCGAAGGAACCTGCAAGGCTGCTATTGTTGAAATCAAGTAGTGCCAACGTTCCCGGGCGATAAGGGAGTGTGGATGTAAGTATCAGAGAAGCCAGCAGGCATACAAGAAGAAAAAGTGTCTTCATTGTAGAGATCGAAAGATAATCCCAGAAGTAAGAGACAAAGAGCTCATTGTGTTGTTGTTGTTGCCAAAGGTGATGGTCGCGCTTCAGACATTTCACCACCCTGACAGGCGATAAGCGACATGTTGGCATTGGATGGGGCACTGTCAAGAGACTGGGACCCGATGTACCGAGTGCTGTTCGCATGGCTGTCAAGCATCTCTTACAATGTCAATATCTGGGCTAAGTCCTCGACAACCATACAGGAGTACTCAATGCAAGTTCATGAGCGCCGTAGGGTATGGTAAAGTGGTGTATGGTGGGCACCGCAGAGACTCGTCGAACCAGATCTACGCTGCAGTCAAATAAGGAGTATTGACGCCTGCCTGATGTTGACGATGTTCGAGCCAGGGTATATTGCAGGTCTGGAAAAGCGTCTAAAACGCCATTTCATATCGCTTAAAAGAAACAATGACTTGAATGAAGCAAGAAAACCATCACATCATCACATAACCCCCTGAGGGCGCCGAACTGACAGACCAGAGCCTCAATGGCTAGGTAGTGCCCTGGGACTCTAGCATGGAGGCGTTATCAGGGACCGGCTTGGAAGAGACTCGCTTGGATATAGCAAATCACACTAAAGGCCTTATCGTCAATCTTGAACATGCAGGTACGCGTGCTCTTGCGATGGACAACAAGGATTACTTTAATCTCCAGCATATACAGGGATTTCGCGAGATGTGATCGAACGATATTGCCTCAGTATTCAGACCATATAGAAAGATTATTGTAGCAGTGCGACGTTTGACAATGCGACGCTCGATTTAATGCGTCGCGACATTAAGTGTCGCATTATTAAGTGTCGCATCTTTCTATGCGTC
>JAABUS010005164.1_pt1 | contig 17583 bp, 17 predicted proteins | sample 5560161 | NCBI WGS metagenome assembly JAABUS01 (sample SAMN10711885, study PRJNA513376) | rock metagenome | isolation source: Antarctica rocks | place: Antarctica: Victoria Land, Trio Nunatak nord | collected 2016-01-04
TGGTCGCGAGCTTCTTTCTGGCACCGGCGCCAGACGCTAGCCCGAGCGGTTTCTGGTCCTTCTACACCGCCGATCCATTGGCGATTTTCTTCAAACGCTTCGCGTTGGTCACCACCATTTTGGTGCTGATTATGATGGTCGATTACGCACCGATCGTGCGGCAGACGGTTCACGGGGTAACGGCCCAGGCTGGGTTAGGAGAATTTTTTGCGCTGCCGCTCTTCACCTGCGCTGGTCTCATGTGGATGGCGAGCGCGACCGATTTCGTGATGATCTTCGTCTCGCTCGAGGTGGTTACAATGTCGTTCTACGCGCTGGTGGCCTTCACGCGACGGAACCCGGTGACGCTCGAAGCGGGCGTGAAATACCTGATCCTGAGCGCGCTCTCCACCGGGTTTCTGGTCTACGGCATCACCTGGATCTTTGGTGCGACCGGCGAGACAAATCTTACGCGCATTGGCGACGTGTTGCGCGCCGGCGGTGAGCAAATGCCGGCGCTGTTTGGGATGGCGCTCGTCCTGGTTGCTCTCGGTTTCAAGATCGCAGCGGTGCCCTTCCAGATCTGGGTGCCGGACGTTTATCAAGGTGCCCCCACGCCAGTGACCGCTTATCTTTCCGTTGGATCAAAAGCGGCCGGTTTCGTCGTTCTGCTGCGCGTGCTCGAGCCCTTCTTTGTCTTACCGCAAACGGAGCGCCTGCTCGTCTGGATGGCGGCATTAACCCTGCTCTACGGCAACCTCGCAGCCCTGCCGCAAACAAACCTGAAGCGCCTGCTCGCCTATTCGAGCATCGCACATGCAGGTTACCTGCTCGTCGGCGTCGTTTGTCTCGCCGGTCCGGCGGTTGGTTATTATCTCGTAGCGTATCTGCTTATGACGATCCTGAGCTTCGCGGTGTTGATCGTGGTCGCGAGCCAATCCGGCGACAGGATTGAGGACTTCAACGGCTTGTCACGGCGGTCGCCATTCCTCTCGTTTGCGATGCTGATCGCCATGGGCTCACTCGCAGGTCTGCCGTTTACCGCTGGATTTCTCGGCAAATTCTTTATCTTCGACGCCGCGATCAGGCATCACCAAACGATGCTGCTCGCGATCGGCGTGATCACCGTCGCGTGTGGTTTCTACTACTACTTCAAAGTGATCCGGGCGATGTATTGGGAACCAGGCGGTAGCGATTCCGCCGTTCCCATCAGCGGGTTGACCCGCTACACGATCGTCGCGCTGATCGCCGGGATTCTAGTGCTCGGGGTTTACCCGCAGCCGATCCTAAACGCGCTTCGACCCCGAGCCGTTGCGCTTTCCGCGCGTCGTTAGGCAGGTCATCCCGAGGCTGGCGAAGCGCGCCGAGGGACCTCGCGTACTCGTGTTGATCACACAACGGGCAACTGTGTGATCCACCCCCCAATGTGAGGTCCCTCGCCGTCTTCGCTGGCACGGGATGGCGTTCGTCAGTCGCTAAGCTCAACGTTCCAGTAGGCAAGGTCGACAAAGTGCCGCCAGCTCTCGTGGTGCTGCGCTGAGAACGTCACATTCACGAAAGGCCGCCATTTCGGCCGCTTCGGCTTTCGGATAAGGTGCATGTGCGCTTCGTGTGCGAGGCGGTTGCCTTTGCGCGTGTTACAGGGAATGCACGAGCAGACGACATTCTCCCACGTCGTTAGCCCGCCTTTATCGCGCGGCAAAACATGGTCGAGGTTCAGCTCACTCCGATCGTAAACGTGCCCGCAGTACTGACAGGTGTTCTTGTCGCGCTCGAAAACATTGTGGCGCGTGAACTTCACTTCCTTCTTCGGCAGGCGATCGAAGAGCAACAGCACGATCACCCGCGGCACCCGGATCTTCCACGAGATCGTGGTGACCACCTCATGCTCCGGCGCGGTCGTGGAGAAATCGCGCCAGCTGGCGAAATCATGGGTCAGGAAATTGTTCTCCGGATCGGATGAAACGACCTGGGCGTGCCCCTGGTAGAGCAACGCAAATGCTCGACGCGCCGAGCAGACATTCACCGCCTGCCACAAGCGATTAAGTACGAGCACCTGACTATCGAGCAGCGCGTTCAGAATTTCGCGCGAACCGATAACATTCGCGCCGTGCCGTGTCAATGCTGACGAACTCGAACTTGCGGCCATTCAGAGCCGCCGCATGGGGGGACAGGAACCCTCCGCAGTTGTTTACTGAGGCGCCAGGGCGGGATTCGCCTTCACGAGGCTTCTCGCGTGGCGCTTCCCGTTGTTAGGTGCCGAGCCCGCGGAGTTCGTGAGCGCCTGCTCGTCGGCTGGCAGGTATTTATCGAACCGGCTCTTCTCGATTGCCTTCATAAAAGCTTCATGCGGCGACACGATTTTCTGCTGCAGGAGCGAATAGATCGCGTCATCCATGAACTGCATTCCCTGTCCTTTGCCCCCGACGATTACGTCTTGGAGCTTTTGCGTGGCACCTTCGCGGATAATTGCTGACACGGCGGCACTCGAAACCAAAATCTCATTGACGGCGATGCGGCCGCCTCCTGCTTCCGCCGTCTTCTTCAGTAGCAACTGCGCGAGCACACCTCGCAGCGAGTTTGCCAGCATCGTGCGCACTTGCGCTTGTTTGTTCGCGGGAAACACATCGACCATGCGATCAATCGTCTTGCGTGCGTTGTTCGTATGCAGCGTTCCGAAGACAAGCAGCCCTGTCTCGGCGGCCGTTAACGCGAGAGAAATCGTTTCGAGATCACGCATCTCGCCTACGAGCACGATGTCCGAATCTTCGCGCAGCGCAGCCTTGAGTCCGGCTGGAAAGGAGATCGTATTCAGCGGCACCTCCCGCTGCGTGATGATGCTGCGCTTGTTCTGGTGCACGAACTCGATCGGCTCTTCGACGGTGACAATGTGCCGGGAGAAGTTGGTGTTGATGTAGTCGATCAAGGCGGCCAACGTCGTCGATTTGCCCGAGCCAGTAGGTCCGGTCACCAGCACAAGCCCGCCCCGCAGATGCCCGAATTCTTTTACGACCGGCGGAATCCCGAGCTCCTCGAGCGTTGCGATTTTCGTCGGGATCAGACGAAAGACAGCGCCGTAACCGTTCGCCTGCTTAAGAAAATTGCAGCGAAAGCGTGAGGCGTGATCCATCTCGTACGCGAAGTCGAGATCACCCCGTTCTTCAAACAACGCCCAACTCGTTGGTCCCGCGATTTCGCTCAGCATGAACGCGGCCTCTTCGCGAGTGATCGGCTCCTGGCGGATCGGTGTGACATCGCCGTGCTTGCGCATCTTCGGCGGCTGCCCTTCGCCGATGTGCAGGTCAGACGCACCCTGTTCGACGAGCACGTGGAAGAATGAATCAATGTAGGCCACAGAATAACGACCACGGATTACACGGATCGGGAAAAGCTAAGCGAGGAAATCCGCGCGATTTTTACTCTCAACTTGCGGCCCGACGACGCGTTTCCAATCGAAACGCGCGTTTTTGAAGTTCAAAAGGAGCGCCAGAGACAGCCCGGTGATATTCAGATAACCAAGCATTTGTGCCACGTGCCTTTCGGTGAACGCGCTTACCACCTTCGGGTCCACAATGACGGAAGCATCAACGATTAGGTCTGGAATTAAATCCCCGATTAACTCCGCGCGACAGAATACCGGAAACGAGCTTTGCACAGATACCGCGTGTCCGCGGCGGCGTAGCTCAATCGTCAGAGCGCGCTCATAGAGCCGCTCTTCGAGCCCAGGCCTCCATTCATTCAGAACCTCCATCGCCACGCCAATGATAATGCCACTGAGTTGTTCATGAACAATCTTCCCATCCGTGTAATCCGCGTTATCCGTGGTTCAATTCTTCTTCTGCAGATGCAGGCGCATCATCTGCTTCTGTTCGGCTCGTGCATAAGCTTCATCGCCGCTGATCGCGCCACGGTCGTACAACGCCGTGAGCGCGTCATCCATCAGCTGCATCCCGAGCTTCTTGCCCGTCTGGATGATGCCGGGAAGCATGTAGGTCTTTGCTTCACGAATGACATTCCCCACCGCAGGGGTGTTCGTCAGCGTTTCCAAAGCAAGCACACGCTTGGTCCCGTCGGCGCTCGGGACAAGTTGCTGGCTGATAATGCCGCGCAACGATTCGCTGACCATGATCCGAATCTGGTCCTGTTGATCCACGGGAAAGACATCGAGCAGCCGGTCGAGCGTGCGGGAGGCGTTTCCGGTGTGCAGTGTTCCTAAGACAAGGTGACCGGTTTCCGATGCTGTGATCGCGAGCGAAATAGTTTCGAGATCACGCATCTCGCCGATCATGATAACGTCAGGATCTTCCCGCAGAGCCCCTCGCAGCGCTGCGCTGAACGATGCGGTGTGCGTATGCACTTCCCGTTGCGTGATATGACAACCCTTCGGCTCGAAGATGTATTCGATCGGATCTTCGAGTGTAATGATGTGCTCGCGACGCTCCAGATTCACCTGCTCCACCAGGGCTGCGAGTGTGGTGGATTTGCCGCTGCCGACCGAGCCGGTTACTAGGATCAGGCCGTTCTGATATCGCGTCAGCAGCTTTAGGTGCTCCGGAAGCCCGAGGTCGTCCATGGTCCGGACGCGCGTGTTGATAATACGGAAGACCAGGTCAACGCCCAGCCGTTGCCGCACGACGCTCGTTCGAAAGCGGCCAAATTCCGTCGCGTAGGCGAACTCGGCATCACCCCGCTCTTGGAGTTGCGATCGGTGCACCTCCGGCAAAAATCCTTCTGCAAGCGCCATTGTCTGCTCGGCACTTAGCGGCGGCACATCCGGCCAGATCGGCCACAGGGTACCTTGCAGCCGCCAGATCGGCGGGGCGTTCACCCCAAGATGAATATCGGACGCGCCGGCTCGCTGTCCCAGCGCCAGGTAATCGTCCACACGCGGCAATAATCCGCGTTCCGGCGCGCTGGGTGGGCTAGCGGAGGCGATCATGCGACAGGACGATGATTAATCGCCTCTGCCGACGGCGTAAACTCCAAACACCCTCACCACTTCTGCGACGCCGCGGAAGCGGCGGCGTAGCTACCCATCTTCTTCGTGATCAAGCTCACGACCATGGGCCGCGCAAGCGTGGCCGCGAATTTCAGCAAGCCCATCGCGAGACCGGCCTGCAGTAGTCCCTTCTTCTGCTCCTCGCCCTTTTTCTGCTCACCGCTTTTTCGGCCTACCGTTCGATAGACGACCTTTGTTTTCGACGTCGCGCGTGCGGTGGCGACGACGCCGGTCAGCACCGCCGCCGAAATCCAAACGCGTGCGTGTCGTTGAAACGACTTCCGAAACTTTAGCGGAAAGTCGAGCTCGTAGCGCAGCCCGGATAGGTCGCGTTCCAGCCGATCGCGCGAATGGGCAATCTGCTGTCTCAGCTCGGCGATTGATTCTTCTTGTCGACCGTCTTTAGCCATTCTCGATCTTTCTTCAATTCCGCGACACTTGCTTTAAACATCGGTTTTGAGAGCTGCGCTTTCGCAAAGAGCACGCATCCGACAGCAAGCAGCACGTGCAGCAGGCCCGCGCCGAACGCAATCCACACCCACGATATGCCCGCCGCGTGTGCGATGCCGAACACCGCACTGACGAGGAGAAAAACGTAGCCAAATGCCAGCAGCAGCAGCCCGCCGATCACTCCGGCAGCAAGCAGCAGCAGGTGGACGAGGGCCGTCTTCGACTCCAGCGCAAAAAGACCGATGCGGCTCTCGAAGAACCCCGCCAGCGCATTCGCCAGCGCCACCAGGTTGTTCAGTAAGCCTGCGTGTCCCGCGGGATTACGGAACCGCATCGTATCACCAGCCATTCAGCGAGTTTAACGCCGGAAGACCATCCCGAGCACGAAGCCGATCCCGAGAGCGGTAAAGACCGCCTTGGTCGGGTTGTCGCGCACATACTGTTCGCCATCTTCCTGGAACGTGCGGGCACGCAGCGAGGCGTCCTCCCATGCTTGCTCCGCTTTCCCGCGATACTCACCCGCTTTCTGCGTCGCCGCGGTGCGCAGATCTTCTGCTGCACGACGCGCGTGCGTTTTGCTGCTCTCAAGAGTGCTTTGTGGTTCGCCGCTGCCCACTGTCCCGCCGCCTTGGTTTGATGGATTTTGTTCAGCCATGATTTTTTCCTGTGAATTGTTTCGACGGGAATCCTCCGCTGCGCATCTCTCGTCGGCGCGAGCAAGTCGAGTGATCCCCTCCTGAGCAGAAACGTAAATCACGCGCCAAGTGCGCTTAACTTGCGCGGATTTATCCGCACTCCCGGTTAGCCTGACCCTGGCCGCTACTTCTCCCGGAAGATAATCCGCCCTTTTGTGAGGTCGTACGGCGAGAGTTCTACCTCGACCTTGTCACCGGGGACGATGCGGATGAAATGCTTGCGCATCTTGCCGGAAATGTGCGCGAGCACGTTGCGGTTGCCGGGTAGATCGACGCGAAACATCGTGCCGGGCAGGACCTGGGTCACGGTGCCCTCTGTCACAATCTGCTCCTCTTTCGGCATATGCGGATTATATGCCGATCAGAGATGCTCCTCAATCCGCCCACGGCCGCTTAGTGGAAATCCCGCAAGGTCACTGGACGGAGATATTCAGTGCCATCCTCGCGCGCCCACCAGGCTCCAGTGCGTTTGCGTTCCTCGGCTGTGGAGAAGCGATACTGGTAAAGCGTTGCTCGGACCGATTGTGGCGGAGCGTCGGGAAACGGATTGGCTGCCAGCAGACGGAGAACGGAAGGATTGTTCCGGAGCATCGCACCCGCCAGCAACTCGGCGACCACGCCATCGCGCTGCGACCCAAGCGCAGCAAACCACATCGACCAGTCGAGGCGCGGCTGGTGCGGTGCGTTCCATTGCGGTGCGCGGTTCAGATCGCCCGGCTTCCATCGGAATTCGTACGGCCGCCAAGTAACGCCATCGGAAGTGCCTTCGAACACGATCTCCGGCCGCTCTTTCGTCATCACGCGAAAGAGACCGTAGCCGTTCGCGATTCGAAATGGCTCGAGCCAGGAGTAGAGCGCCATCATCGGCGTGGGCCAGGCCGGTCGCCGCTCAAAGGCACTGTAGATTAGCCAAAGGTTCAGCGGCAACGTCATGATCAACGCCACGGCTGGAACCGCCACCGGCCACCGCATTCCCGAACCCGCAATCTCGCGCTTGCGTCGTGTAGCCCAGAGCGTGTCGTCGAACAAAACCAGACAAAGCACGATCGTGAGCAGGTTGAAAAAGCAATAGTTGCCCAGAATGGCGATGGCGATCTGCAACGCGATCAGCAGTACCGTAGCGCCATGCCGCAAACGGCGCGGCGCCCAGATGAAAAATGGCACCACGATTTCACCTATCAGCGCCGCTGCCACACAGAAACGCTTGAGCCAATCGGGGCTCTGGTCCGCGAACCAGGCGAACACGGTGGGCAGCGGCTGAGTCCAGTAGTGATAATCGAGGGCCGTGAGATGCCACCACGCATCGTCGCCAGTGGTGAGCTTCACTACCCCCGACATGAACATCAGCTTGAAGAGCAGGAATTTGACGAGAAAGAGTCCGAGCTTTGAAACGGCTGCGTCGTGGCCGCGCGCCATTCGCCATTGCAGCGGCGCCACGAATAGCGCTACGAACCCGGTCTCCAACAGCAGAATGTCCCATTGGTAACTGAAGAACACTTCGCCCGGTACTAGCAAAGAGAGGTAGGAGGCAAAGCAAACGAGCAATGCCACGACTGGCACCAGGCCGAACGTGAGCAACGCGGCCGCAGCTGTTCCGAGGCCGCACAAAGCATGCAGCATCGCGCTCGACGTGTTCAGCCAGCAAAGAGTCGGCGCGCGCAATGAGAGCTCGGATTGCGCCAAACCATTGCTCGCGGGCAGCGACAACATCTCGCGAGCCGGCGTGAGACCATGCTCGCCGATCAAACCGTCGATTTGTACCCAGGCGGAGATGAACGCGATCAGATAAACGAGTCCGAGCGTCCGGAGGAACCAGCGGCGCGCGTTGAAATAGGTGGGGCGGCGAACGTCATCGCCCCAGAGCCACCGCGTAGCGGTCGATGCAAAATAGCGGTTCCGCGCGATAGCTGAGTAAGCGGCTTCTGTGACCGCGGCAAAGCCCGGCACGTAGTCGTAAGCTTGGGCCAGCCATTTGCGGCGCGGCGCATGGGCTAACGAGCGAAACACCGCCTCTGCCCCGGCGAACACATCGCCATTCGTCTCTACTAGTTGCACGGCCTTCTCGAATTCGCCTGGCGGAATTTCCGGGAATCGTTTCGCCACTTCCTGCGAGCTGAGGTAATCGACGCGGTCGGTTGTCGTTTCTCGCCAGCGTTCGATCCAGCGCCGGCAGAAATGGCAATCTGCGTCGAAGATCAAAAGCGGCTTCGGCGGCGGATTCGCCACGCGGCAGTGGGGCCCTCGGGACATCAACGTCCAACGTCCAACGTCCAACGTTCAACGTCCAATGAGGGAGAATCCGTCGATCACGTTGCTCTTATTTGGAGCGTTGAACGTTGGACGTTTCCTTCTTCCTAAACTACGAATTCCGCCCAGACCGGCGCGTGATCGGAGGGCTCCTTGCCCTTTCGCATTTCGCGGTCGACTCCAGCGTCGACACAGCGCGCCGCCAGTTCCTCACTCGCGAGCACTCCATCGATGCGAAGGCCGCGGTTCCTGGGAAACGACAACATCCGGTAATCCCACCAGCTGAAGAGGCCGGGCTCGCGATGTAGCAGCCGCAGCGTGTCTCTCAATCCAGCGTCGCGCAGACTGTGAAAAGCAGCGCGTTCGCCATCGGAGCACATGATTGCTCCGCGCCACAGCGTCGGATCATGTATGTCGACATCCTCGGGTGCCACGTTGAAGTCACCGCACACCACGAGCTTTCTTGATGCGGCTTCGTGTTGTGTCAGGCAATTCCGCAGACGTGCATACCACTTCAATTTATACTCGTACGCCGGCGAGCGGACGGCTTGTCCATTCGGCGCGTAAACCGAGAAAACCCGCAGCTCCCCGATCGTCGCAGCAATCACGCGAGCTTGCGGATCTTCCTCTTCGTCGCACAACGCCGACCGGACGTTTTGCGGTTCAACCTTCGAAAGAATTGCGACGCCGTTGTAAGATTTCTGCCCGTGATACGCGCCGTAATAGCCCACCCGGCGCAGCGCATCAGCGGGGAATTGCTCGTCGGTGCATTTCGTCTCCTGCAGGCAAACTATGTCGGGCTGCGTCCGGGCGAGCCAGCCTAAGAGTCGCTCCTGCCGCTTTCGGAGCGAATTGATGTTCCAGGAGACTATTTTCAATGTGAATCGTGATCAGTGAATCGTGAATAGCAGGACGACAGCGGCACGATTTACCGATCACCAGTCACTATTCACAACTCAATCTCCACGCTTGGTGGCGGAACAATCACCTCCGTACCCGGCACCTCCGCGACGAGCCGTTGCCGCACCCATTCCACGGCCGGCGGATCGCCGTGCACGAGCACGACTTTCTTCGGGCCAAGCTTCTTCACGTAGGAGATGATCGATTCTCGCGAAGCGTGCGCGCTGAATTGAAACGCCTCGACGTGACAGCGCAGCTCTTGCGGCGGTTCCTCAGGATCGAGCGACACCATGTCGCCCGGCTTCGCGGCGCGCAGAACGCCACCGGGCGAAAGCGGATCTGCATAGCCGACGAAGAAAATGGAATCACGGGGATTCTCCAGCACGCGCCGCGCGAACATGTTCGAGAGCGTTTTCGGCGTCATCATTCCGCTGGAGAGCGCGTAAACGCGACCTGGACGGGCCGGCGCTTCGTGTATCGTCTGTCCATTGAGGATGAACGGTTCGAGCGCCTCGAGCAGTTGAAGACGCGGGAAATTCCGCCGGCTCATCAGCGCATACCGGTCGTATGTCTCGGTCATTTTCATGCTCAGCCCGCCGATATAGATTGGGAACTCACCCAGTATCTTGTCGCGACGGAACCTGTGGATCATCGCAAGCGCCTCCTGCGTTTTTCCAAGCGCAAAGACCGGCATCAGCACGCATCCGGCACCTTCAAACGCGCGCACAATCGCATCGGCCAGACGTCGTTCCTCCGCCGCTCGCGTGAACCCTTCCGGCACGGGCGCATCACCGCGCGTGGTCTCGATGATGAGAACGTCTATGGCGGTCTCGGGAAAAACCGCGCCCTGCGCGATCGTCTGATCGTCGAAGTTCACATCACCGCTGTAGAAAAATGTGCGGCCCTCCGCGCGCACCGCGACTCCCGCGGATCCGAGCACGTGCCCCGCATCGAAAAACTCGAACGTCACCGCGTTGCCATTTCTGCGCGCGCGCATCCGTTCGCCGCCGAGACTGATCGGCTGGCGAAAGCGGCAGGAGCGCCAGTTATCAACCGCCCGATTCGTCTCCTTGTGCGTGAAAAGCGGATACAGCGTGGTGCCGAGTTCTTCGCGCTGTCGCGTCATCACGTTGACTGAATTGTGGAGCAGCGTTTCGCCTATTGCGGCTGTCGCTTCAGTCATGAATACGCGCGCCTCCGGCTGTCGCCGCATCAACACCGGCAGTGTTCCGATATGGTCCTGATGCGCGTGCGAGATGATGATGGCGTCGAGTTCCCGGCCGTTAATCGCGCTGAGGTTCGGCAGCGCCTCGTCGCCTTCGCGTTTGGGGTGCATCCCACAATCGAGCACGAAACGTTCGTCGCCACTTTCGAGGTAGTAGCAATTCGCGCCGATCTCGGTCTGGCGCGTAAGGTTGATGAATTTCAAAATCTATCCCTAACAAATCTTGCGCTCGGCGGCGGAATCGCGATCGATGCTCCGCCAGCCGGCTGGTGGCTCCTGCGCAGGATCAGCACAATCGCAATGACCAGCCAGACGGCGCCGACCGGTATGCAACCCGGCAGCCAGATTTCCCACGCGGTGATTACCGAGAGCGCGATCAAGCAGTAAGCGGCAGTATATGCGATGCCGCAGAGGAGGAGGTCGCCTGTGTCAAGTCGCCGGAGAAAGCCGATGGATCCCACCGCCGCGAACAGCAGAGCAGCGTCGAACCATTTTGGGACCCGTCGCGGGTACGCGTTCCCTTGAATCGACGCGATGGTGGCAGCAAAAACGTCAGGAGGCGACAGCGGGTTCGCCGGAACCCGCGCCAGCACGAGGTTGTTGTGCAGTTCTGCGAACTCCGGTGGCATCGGCTTCCCGGCTTCATGTTGCTGCGTCAACACAAGAAGCTCACCCAACGAAAGGCGGCGCGCGTTTTTTGCCGCGTTCGGGTGGATCAGCATGCTGCCGTCCGATGCAATCGGAATTTTACGCCCGTCCGGCAGCGCAATGTGCGAGCCGAGCTCGATCTTCACCTCTGCCGGAGTCACGCGCAGCCAGAGCAGAACGGCTTGCAGTGGAAACGACGGAATCACCTCGCCGCGATACATGAACAACAGCGGCACACGCACATCGCTGGAGACCTCATCTGGCAGATTCACAAAGCTGAGAGTGGAGATTAGCTGCATGTCTTCGCCCGGCTGACGGCCCACCCCGGAGAATTCCGCCAAGTCTCCGCGGCGACCTTTCACCTCCGTAAATCCTTGTATCTCCCGCCCGGGCGCATCGGGATCGGGCATTGTCGTCAGTTCGGCGCCGAGCAAAAGCTTTGGCACCCGCATCGCCTGGTCCAGGAACACCTGCTCCTGATCCTTGTCGCGTTCCCGCCATTTCAAAATGTTCTCGAACGCGATCACCTCGGGATAGAATTCCATGATCGACTGAAGGAAGAGCGCGAACTCGAGAGGCGTGATCGCCGCTGGGCGGCCGACGGTGGTTGCCTCGCCGGCATTGTCCGAACCGATCTCGGCGCCGATTTCCACGACGGTCAGCGGCACCGCCGCGACTGCGGGCCGGGATTGTTGCAGCAGCCAACGGAGGAAGCCGTCATCCCAGTGTTGCGCGTGCGGCTCGCGCAGGAAAAGCAGGCCAAGCAGCAACACCACGAGCATGAGCCAGGGTGTGAGTCGCTGCATCGCCGCAGAAAGTAGGAAGGCGCCGCGGCAAAAACAAACTTTATCCAGCGCAATTCATAGCCGCACGTGGATCTCGCCGATCGCGATCGTCTGGCGTGTATCGGGCACCACAAGACACGGATCACGCGCTTTGAGAAAACTCACCCGCCGCGGCGGCGCCATCGGCGTTCAGCCGCTCACTTGCTCAACTCGAGCATTCGCAAGATCGGCGTTTCTGCGCGCTTTCGCAGCGGCTCGGGCAGCGTGATCTCCGGCTCCATGTTCAGGAGGGCAGCGTGCGCTTTCTGAAGCGTGTTCATCTTCATAAAACGGCATTCGGCGCACGCGCAGCGATCCGTGGGACCAGCGATGAAGTTCTTTCCGGGAATCTCCTTCCGCAGTCGATGCAACATGCCCGCTTCAGTCACGATGATGATGTCTTTGGCGGGTGATTCGCGGCAGTAGGTCACCATTTTCTCTGTCGAGCAGACCTCATCCGCGAGCAGGCGAACCGCGAACGGACATTCTGGATGCGCCACCACGGGCGCATCCGGAAATTCGTCGTGGATCCGCTGAATGCTGCGCGCCGTGAACTCGACGTGCACATAACAATTCCCCTGCCACAGGTCCATTTGCCGCCCGGTCCGCTCGATCACCCACGCGCCGAGATTCTGATCGGGCACGAACAGGATGTTCCGCTCCGGCGGCGCCGCACGCACGATCTTGTCTGCATTGCCGCTCGTGCAAATCACGTCCGACAACGCCTTCACACCCGCGCTGCAGTTGATGTACGCAATGACGTAGTAATTCTTCTCGGGGTGCCGCTGCAGAAAATCGGCGAGCTTATCTGGAGGGCATGACTCCGAAAGCGAGCAACCGGCATCCAAGTCCGGCAAGAGCACACGCTTGCTCGGGTTGATGATCTTGGCCGTCTCGGCCATGAAATGGACGCCGCAAAACAGGATCACGTCCGCGGCCGTTTCAGCCGCCCTGTAGCTCAGGCCCAGCGAGTCGCCGACGTAATCGGCAATGTCTTGGATCTCCGGCACCTGGTAGTTGTGCGCGAGGATCACCGCGTTCCGCGTGCGCTTCAGCTCCGCGATCTCCTCCACGAGATCGAAAACGCCACTGCGGCTCCCGCCGAAGTTTACACCTCTGGTTACCATCGGCTACGTTCGCTGAATCAGCTCACAAACTCAAACTTCTGGCGCTCCGGAGGGACGTGCTTCTGCGCGTCTGCCCGCCCTTGAAGAAGACATGCGGAAGCACGTCCCTCCTAGGCTTTCCGCCATGCTCGGCTTCATCGGTGCCGGCAAGCTCGCCGGTTCCGTCATCCGCGGTTTGCTGCTGAAGAAATTCTGCCCACCGGACCAAATCATCGCGAGCCAGCCGATCGACGATCTCCGCGCTGAGCTCGAAGCAGAAACGGGTATTCGCGTCACCGCGAGCAATGCCGAGGTCGTCTCGACCGCCGACACCATTTTGATCGGAGTTAAACCGACGGTTGTCCTGCCGGTCATCAAAGAAACGACCGAGGCCATTCGCGATAAGCTCGTGATTTCCCTCGCGGCCGGCATTCGGCTCGCGAGCATGGAAGAACTGTCGGAGGCGCGGTTCCTCCGGGTGATGACGAACACACCGTCCGCAATCGGCCGTGGCGCCACCGCATTCGCGCCCGGCGCCCGGTCCACGACCGAAGATATCGCGCGGGTCAAGGAAATCTTCAGCGCGATAGGCGTTGTCGTTCGTCTCACTGATAACGAGATCGACGCCGTCACCGCACTCGCGGGCAGCGGCCCCGCATTTGTCTACACAGTCATTGAAGCACTTGCCGCTGGTGGTGTGAGAGCCGGCTTACCGGCCGACGTCGCGCTTACATTGGCGACCCAGACGGTCCTCGGCGCGTCACAGCTCGCGGCTGAGAGCGGTTCCTCGCCGGAAGAACTGCGCCGGATGGTCATCACACCCGGCGGCACGACAGCCGCCGGTCTCGCGGCAATGGAAAGTCACGGGAGCAGTGAGGGTCTGATCGCTGCGGTGGAGGCTGCGGCCAAGCGCGGACGCCAAATGGCGCAACCATCGGCGAGTTGATCGTTATCCGATTACCGCGGCCGCATTCGGTGGTTCCTCGAGCTTTATGATCGCAGCGCACGTTAGCCGTGGTCGAAAGAGAATCGCGACTCTGCGGCGCAACGGTGTTAATTTGAGGAACGGCTGAGGCGTCCCTAGCGTCAGCCGTCATACCTAATGACCGAACGCGCGATATACTGTTCGAACGCTTTGTCGACATTTGTCGGCGCTGCCGCGGTGTTACTGCTAGGGGTGCCCGGACATCTCGCGGCGTCCGAAGAAACTTCCGATAGCCGTCAAGCACCGGAGAAGACGAAAGAGATGGTGCTTATTCCCGGCGGAACTTTTTGGATGGGGTCAGATACCGGCCCGGCTGATACACGACCAGAGCACCAGGTTGAGATCGATGCGTTTTGGATGGACCAGTACGAAGTTACGAATGAGCAATTTGCCCGTTTTGTCCAATCGACCGGCTTTATCACAACCGCTGAGCGTACCCCAACGGCGCACGACTTGCCCGGCGTGCCTGCTGAGCAACTTGTAGCCGGGTCACTGGTCTTTACACCGCCGCGCACCAACGACCCGTCGCTGGATCAGCCATTAAGTTGGTGGCAGTTCGTGGCCGGAGCTAATTGGCGACACCCCAACGGGCCTGATTCTAAGATCGAGGACCGGGCGAAGCATCCTGTCGTGCATGTCAGCTGGGACGACGCGGTTGCTTATTGCAAATGGGCCGGTAAACGTTTGCCGACGGAGGCTGAATGGGAATACGCCTCGCGCGGGGGACTCGATCGGAAGGAATACGTCTGGGGTGACGAACAGCAGCCGCTCGGCAGGCATGCCGCTAACATCTGGCAAGGCCGCTTTCCACATGACAACACTAAAGAAGATGGTTTTGTCGCTACTGCCCCGGTCGGTGCTTTTCCTGCCAACGGCTACGGTCTCTATGACATGGCAGGAAACGTCTGGGAGTGGTGCGCCGACTGGTATCGGCCAGATTACTACGCCCACAGTTCCGCTACTAATCCGTTGGGCCCCGAGAGCAGCTACGATCCCGATGAGCCCGGGGCCAGGAAGCGGGTCGAGCGCGGCGGATCCTATCTCTGCACCGACGCGTACTGCGGCTCTTTTAGACCCGCACGGCGCATGAAGACGTCACCCGATACGAGCCTTTGCCACACAGGCTTTCGCGGTGTGATTTCTGTAGCCGTGGTGGGTGCTGCGGCTACGCCCGTTAGTTCGCATGCATCAGCGGAACAAACGACATCGGATGTGGCCACAGCGAACTAGATCGAAAGGCCGTTATTAAACGCACATTCCCATTGTTAGGTTGGCTGGCTACACTGGTAGTGACCGGCGGTGCAGCAATACAGCTACTAGCTCCGGGCCAGGTGTTAGCTGCCAAGAACCGCCAGCCGAACATCATTTTCATCCTGGCCGATGATCTCGGTCTCGACTCCGTAAGCTGCTACGGAGCAGATCAACTCAGGACACCTAACATCGATGCGCTCGCGCGGGACGGAACGCGGTTTGAGTATAGCTATGCCAACCCGCTCTGCGGGCCTTCGCGGGCGCAGATTCTTACTGGTCGATACCCGTTCCGCACCGGTATGACGAGCAACACAACGGGCGACGTGATGAAGCCGGCCAATGAAGTCATGATCCCTAAGGTGCTAAAGGCCGCCGGCTATGTCACCGCGGAAGTCGGCAAGTGGAGTCAGTTGCCGCTTCAGCCCGGTGACTGGGGGTTCGATGAGTATCTGCGCTTTCCCGCGAGTGGCCGTTACTGGCGCGCACAGACAACGCACTACAACGTTAATGGACGGATGAAAGACTTACCGCCTCGGACCTATCTACCTGATCTGATGCACGACTTCCTGGTCGATTTCATCAAGCGACACAAAGATCAGCCGTTCTACGTCCATTATGCGATGTCGCACGTCCATGGCCCAATCGTGCGGACACCAGATACTGTGCCTGGCGGCAATCATCTTTTTGCCGATAACATTGCTTACATGGACAAACTCGTGGGCAAACTTGTGCGGGAGCTCGATCGCATGGGGCTGCGCGAAAACACTCTGATTGTGTTTGTTGGCGACAACGGAACTACTCGCCGCGCAGCTCGAAGATTGACGGTGCATGGCCGCGCGATTAACGGGGTGAAAGGTACGATGCTGGAAGGTGGCAGTCGTGTGCCTCTGATCGCGAACTGGAAAGGCACGACACCCGCCGGTCAAGTTTGTCAGGATCTCACCGACTTCAGTGATTTCTTCCCGACCTTTGCCGCCCTTGCTGGTGCACCACTGCCCGATGGTGTCAGAATTGACGGTCAAAGCTTCGCGCCGCAACTCAGGGGCGAGCCCGGAAAGCGGCGTGAGTGGGTTTACGTCGAGCTGCAGGGCCAGCGATACGTTGCCACGAAGCGCTGGAAACTGAATGCGCGCGGGGAACTGTTCGACATGAAAGAGGCTCCGTTCACCGAAATCCCCGTGCCGGCTAATGCGACGGACGCGGCAGCGGTCACTGCACGCCAGCACCTGCAGAAAGTGATGGCAGCTCTGATTGGCAACAATGGTGCGCGTGGCAAAGCCACTGCCCCGCGCAACGAGTAACACGGCATCGCACAGCGCAGTAGCGACCATATCGCGGCAATCCCTCCGTGTTCCGATCACCGTGTCCGAGAACGAAGGGCGCGGGCGGTCAAGGCGTGATCGCAGATTGCGATCGCGTTGCGAATTTTTATTTGCGGCGAAGGGAGCCGAACGGTCACAGCGTTCCGATACTTCTGTGTCGAACCAAAAGGAAAAAAAGAAAAAATTATGAACACTAAAGAAGACAAAGATGCGAATCCCGATCCAATCACCGGCGAGCCCGGCTCTCATCCCGTCGGAACCGGCGTAGGTGCGGCAGGTGGCGGCGCCACCGGCGCTGCGATTGGTGCAGTCGGAGGTCCCGTCGGAGTAGTGGTCGGCGCAGCCGTCGGTGCAGTCGTCGGCGGGCTGGCTGGCAGAGGTGTGGCCGAGATGATCGATCCTACCGCAGAAAACGCTTACTGGCGGGATAATTACCGGAGCGAGTCTTACGTGAATCGCGACCTGGATTACGATAATTATGAACCCGCATATCGCACCGGCTACACCGGATACGGCAAGCACGCCGGCAAGAAATGGGATGATGTCGAGAACGACCTGCAAAACGACTACGAGCAGACCAAAGGCAACTCTCAGCTGGCATGGTCCGATGCTAAACACGCGACCAAAGCTGCATGGCACAAAGTCGAGCGCGCCCTCCCCGGCGATGCCGACGGCGACGGCCGGTAAGTCGAAGTAACACTAAATTAGGGCCCGCGGACTGCAAAGTTCGCGGGCCTTTTTTGGTTTTGGCACCAATGTTCTTGCCAAGGGCAAGGCATGTTACCTGGCTCTCAAGATGTCCCACGTCCGGGTCATGCCGATTCTGCCCGTGAACCGGTGCGATGTTTGAAGCCGCAGGACGGTTCGAGTGTTCTATGGAGTTGTAGAAGAGATCGCGGCGCGCATTTCCGCAAGGGGAGCGTCGCGATCGAACCACGTTTCGAAAGCGATG
>JAABUS010005166.1_pt1 | contig 17578 bp, 17 predicted proteins | sample 5560161 | NCBI WGS metagenome assembly JAABUS01 (sample SAMN10711885, study PRJNA513376) | rock metagenome | isolation source: Antarctica rocks | place: Antarctica: Victoria Land, Trio Nunatak nord | collected 2016-01-04
TTGACTGGCAAACCCTACGCCGCCTCCCCCTCTCCGGCGCCATCGTCTTCAACTTCAAAGCGCTCTTCACGCCCCTCGAAGAATTCCGCGACGAGCCCTATGTGCCGGCGCTGTGTGGCAAGGTGCTCAGGGAGGGGAAAAAGGCGCTGATGGAGTATAAGAATACGTGGCATGTCGAGCATGTGGCCGTGCCGGCGTTGGAGAAGTGGGAGCGGGAGCAGGTGGACAGGGGGTTGGTGGAGGGGGGGTGGGAGGTGAGGACGTTGGAGGAGGCGCCGTGGTTTCCCGGGTGGGAGGCGAAGTGGAGGCGGCAGCAGGGGTTTTGAGATGGGTGGGTAGATAGATGAGGGGAAGAGCAGTGTATGGATGAGGTTATGAGAGATGATATCACGACGAGGTTTTTGGGCTTTAGCAATGTACATACACCGGCTGCGGGACATTTGCTCTCCATCCCTTTCCAGCACAGCATGCACGCCGGCGTTTTTCTCCTTCCATCCCAGAGCAGCAGCAAGAATCGTGCTATAGTAGTTTACATAAGGTAGCCCAATGGCTTTTTCGCAACTACTGTGGCAAAATCAGGTAAATCAGCTTAAGAATCCATATCTACAACCACCTCTACGCTTAATACTATATAAGCAAATCGCTTAACCGTCATCATGTCACTCCTCCCCCAGCCTAAGGCTTACAGTAGTCCATGGGTAACAAACAGACTACTGTAGACCACCACCACCACCACCAGCATCAAAAACGCTAATATACTATAGCATAGCATCCCCTACAGCCCGCGCCAGACGGACGAGTCGAGATCCCAAGGTGCTGAAAGGAACATGTTTCGGCTTTTTCTTAGCCGGGTTATTTATGCGGTGGTGGGTTGGATCTGCTATGTAAAAGGTTTAGACTTTGGGAAGGTGGGTAGGGGGGGTGATGTTTTTTTTTGGGGGGGGGGGGGGGGGGGGGGGTGCGGATCGGATGTGAGTGGAGAGGAGGTGGGGAAGGAGGGGGGGGGGGGAAGTTGAGGAGGAAGGGTTGGTTTGGGAGGGGGTAGGGTGGTGGTGTGGTGATGTGGTGATGTGGTGGGAGGGGAGAGATAACACGGCGTCCTTTGTTGAAATATGCCATACTGTACATACCTGAATAGAATTGTTCCAACGAGTGTTCACATTTCGGCCGATTCGCCAACCAATATCCTTTGATCGACTTCTTGTGAAGTATTTTCGGTCGGGTTTTAGTTGATGAGAAGACTAGTAAGGGGGCGAGGGGGTAGGTTTGAGGTTTAGTAGTGTTGTATAGGTGGAAGAGATGAATGTGTGTGTGTGGAGGTTGGAGGTGGGAGGACACGAGGCTGTGCTGGTGTTGCTGTATCGACGTGGTAAGAAGACGGCTTCCCTGTCTCCGGTCTCCTAAGTAGACGTCGTGGTTTTCGACTCGTTGCGAATCTTTGGGGATTGGCGGTGGAAAGGGGGTGCAATGTCTTGATACCGATCTTTGAAGTTGAAGAATCGTGCATGCGTGTGGGAATTTGGTTCCTGTCGGGGTCTTAAAGTCGTGAGAGGAGGCGGTTGGCTGGGTTCGGCTGGGTTACGGTAGCAGGGTTGGGATATCTATGGATGTAGACTTCGCGGGTCTCTTTCCCATTTCCATGAGCATCTCATCGATAGCGCTCCCAACCGTAACCACATATCTCCAACCCAGCCTGCTAGCTTCCTTGTGTATTGCCGGACGTAACACGATCTATTCTTCAACTTCCTGAGTCGTCTTCTCTCTTCACTCACGATTGCATCCAGGATCTGTGGCGTCTCTGTAGCCAGCCTCTAATACCTCGTCTACCATGAGACTCAACAAGACCGATACCCTCTTCATAAGCTGTCCTTCTTTCATTACCGTCTATATTCCAGCTGGAGTTGCCTTTCATAATATCAAGTCTGCTTGTGAAATATATAGTGTCGGGATGCTCTTCACCTAGGGTCCTCCTACTCGCATCCACTGCTGCGGTAAGAAGCCCTATGGCTTCTTCATATTGACCTACATTCGTGTAACTTGACGCAAGATTGCTCATTGACTCGAGAGTATGAGGATGCTCATCGCCTAGAATCTTCTTGCTCAGCTGCAGAGTCTCTTCCCTCAATCCTAAAGCCTCTTGCGTTCGATTCAGATCTTGATAACTGAACGCAAGATTGTTCATGGAGACGAGAGTATCGGGATGCTCATCGCCTAGAATCTTCTTGCTCAGCTGCAGAGTCTCTTCATTCAATTCTAAAGCCTCTTGCATTCGATTTAGATCTCGATAACTTAACACAAGATTGTTCATGAAGACGAGAGTATGAGAATGCTCATCGCCTAGAATCTTCTTGCTCAGCTGCAGAGTCTCTTCATTCAATTCTAAAGCCTCTTGCGTTCGATTTAGATCTTGATAACTTAACGCAAGATTGTTCATGGAGACGAGAGTATCGGGATGCTCATCGCCCAGAATCTTCTTGCTCAGCTGCAGAGTCTCTTCATTCAATTCTAAACCCTCTTGCGTTCGATTTAGATAGTGATAACTTGACGCAAGATTGCTCATGGAGCCGAGAGTGTCAGGATGCTCATCGCCTGGAATCTTCTTTTTCAGCTGCAGAGTCTCTTCATTCAATTCTAAAGCCTTCTGCGTTCGATTTAGGTTCTGATAACTTGACGCAAGATTGTTCATGGAGACGAGAGTATCAGGATGCTCATCGCCTAGAATCTTCTTGCTAAGCTGCAGAGTCTCTTCATTCAACTTCAGACTTTCCTTATATCTACCCATCCGGCTATAGAAAGAGGCAAGATTTCTCATTGACACAAGAATAGCAGAATCTTCGTAACGGGACAAATTCTTTCTCAAATGCAGCTCCTTCTCTTGCAGCTTCATAGCTGCCTGATATTGACCCGAAATACAATAGCTAAATGCAAGCCGCTGCATGATTTGGAGAGTCTCCACGTGTTTATCACCCAAAACTCTCTCACTCGTGTGTAAAACATTTTTTTGCATCTCTAGTGCCTCAGAGTCTCGGCCTATGTGATTGTAAAAAATTGCAAGCCAGCTTTTTGCGTCTAGTGTGGTTGGGTGTTCTCTGCCCAGCAGTTTGAGACTTATTTGCAGTACCCGTTCCTGATGATCAGCGGCTTTAGAATATGTCCCGAGTCTATCATAGACTTTGGCAAGCTCTCGCTCTAGTTGCAGACTTATCTCTTCATGCGCAGCGTACGTTTTCTTACAAAGCTCCAGAGCTTTGATTAATATCTCAAAGGCCTTTGTATAATTCCCGTTGCTACGATACACCACTACAAATTTGCCAACCATCCGCAGCCGTTCTATAGTTCCAGCGCCCTCAGCAAATAATAGCCCATAGTCAATGAACTCAAGGCAGGAGTTGATATGAGGTATGAGGCTTCGTCCGTGCTGATAGCCACCGTCCCCGGCCGGGACCCCAAGTGACGCCGATAAAATAGATACGGCCGTGATGCAGCAGCCAGCCCGCTCTGATTGTGTTAAGCGGTCCCTAATCCAGGCGTGTACCAAGGGGTGTAGAGAAATGTGATGGCTCGAGTCATTGATATGAATCAGGGAAAAAGAGGAGAGAAGTAGAACCACTTCACGGACTGGGAGTGGATCCCAATCTCCGGCATAATCTTGGCACAGAACATGGGGTTGGTGTGACTTCGTCCAATCTGACAATGTACCATCTGAGGATTGCACCTCCCATCGTTTCCAAGCCCTTTCGAGGATCTCCACCGGGATATTATCCATATGGAGAACAGAAAAGATATTCAAAAGATCAAGGGCGTTCTCCACATTCTTACTCGACCAACAGGATAAATTTGTCGGATTGTTGCTTGAAAGTTTGCGAATCATCTCAATGGAAATCTCCCAAGTAGTGTACACCGTATACTTGTAATCGATTCGAGCGTGGATGGTTTGATGACCGAACAGTCGCTGTCGATTCCGAGAGTATGCCTCACAGTAGTCTTCCAAGCCGTACAATTTCTGCTTCATCAAGGCACCAGCATGAACGATCGCAAGAGCGAGACAACCTAAAGTTTCCGCAACGCGTTGTGCCAACTTACGTAAAGACTCATTGCTAACGTCTTCTTCACTGACTCTCAACAGCAATGTTATGGCATCGTCAAGAGCCATGTTCGCTATTTCATTGGATCCGACTGAACTATAAGCCGTGCACTCTGGATTTCGAGATGTGATGAGAATAGTGCCTCTGCCTCCAGTGGGAAAATATTCCGAGATGTCTATTGAAGGATCGTCCGCATTGTCAAGGATCAAAAGCCATGGTTTATCAGTGTTGGCTAGCCACCTTTTGGCAATACCGACCTCTTGCCCAAGTCGACAGTACTGAGCTATTTTTAAGAACCCTTGATCCGCCGTGTTGATACTGCTAGCATCAACGAAGAAGATAGCCCAGAATCTATGAGCTGTTAGTGCTCGACCCTCGCCTAAGCTTCACCGCAATTAGCGGCAACCAGCATGCTTACTTCTCTCGTTGATCTTGAGCAAATTTAAGACACAATTGGGTTTTGCCAAAGCCACCACCGCCGAACAATATGAACCTCTTCTGCTCCCTTTGGGCACTCTGCGGTCCAGAAGGTAAACAGCATTCACGGAGCCTGTGGCAGATGTCTTCACGGCCTGTGAACACCGAGCTAACATTATAAGGGACATCATAATATTCGTTGAAAGGCTTGCAGACGGATACTAGAACCATGTCAGGTGGATGCAGGAGTATCCCAACCTATGCCCAAAGAGATCGAAAGACTTTTTTACATACGACCTGCATCTACTCCTTGAGCGTTATACTCCTCCAAAGTTCTACGGATTCTCTTGAACAGCTTCTCATATGCTGCATCTTGACGAGTGCCAAATTTGCACATATCTCGGTGATTTGCATCCACCGGAATCTGATCTTCCCCAAATACTTCTAACAGTGCAGACTTCTTGTCAACAATCTGAGAGTCAAATGGTCGTCAGCCTTCAAAATGTAACGCTGTAGCAGGGTTTATATCTGGACAACTGACCAAGCTGTTAGGTATACCCATTCGCTTCAACTCGAAGAAGCTGACAATACTATACTGGGGGATTTGGTGCCTGAAGTCGGAAGTGAGTTGCACAAGCTCATCACTATTACTTTTCAAAGCTCGGACCAATTTAGAAGCTGGTTTGTGCATGATAGTTGTGGCTATTTTAGCAAGTACTCCTCCGTAGTCTGCTATTTCGCTTCCTCTATGTGGAGTTCCGAAGAAAGTGATGCCAATGGTCTGTTGGCAGATGGATTTGTACCGGTGTTCGATTCGCGCGAGAAGGAGCGCCTTAATCACCACTATCAGCTTCCAAGCTCCGATGCCCTTCCGGAAGCAACAGCTAACCTGCTTTACAATTATTCCTCCAAGCGAATGAGCTATGAATATGATCGGCCTCCGCGCTTCCTACTTACCCCTATCAGCATGGTCAAGGACACAGATGCCTACTGCCTACTTCTTCCTCCATTCGTTTATCAACAAGATCGCTGAGCAGATTTTTGGCATGGTCCCTTATATCTGCAGTTGTGTTCCCGAATGCCCAATCTGCGTTGTATCCGAAAGTCAAGACACGAGAATCTTTGACATCAAGCGGAAGGAACTCTTGAAGCCAGGAGACGTTAGGGTTTGGGCCAGCCCAAGTTTCTGTCGAATCTCCTCTAAGACCATGAACGGCAACGATACTGGATGAATGTATAAGTTAGATGAGATCGTGCAGAAAATCCTATCGATGAGGAACCTGAGGACATACTCAAGATGCAATTCCACTTGCTGGTCTGATTCGAACGTTGGGTAAAGAACGGTGAGAACCATGGCGAATGCTTCGGTTTGGTTTCCTGGGCTTGACTACGGATACATAACACGAGCAGCTTCTGAGTAAAAACAAACGACTAACGGATGATTTGATCGAAGTGCAGGTCGTAGCAAAATATGCTCAGCCTAGGGGCGCTTCGAATAGAATCGATCACTGCAGCCTACAGCCTTGTTATTGGTCAGAACAAGCCACATCCTACGCGCCCTATGCAGGTCAATCCTAATAGAAATCATCCCATCGTACATGTACGTGGTACTTCTGCGATCACGCCGCCCAATACCCTAATCGCTTCAAGATATTCGAAACGTCTCGGCTGACATGATCTCAAGAAGTTGATGTTGGCGATTCGCTCGACCTTCTTCAGCGATTCTTTAAGCCGTCCTCGGGTCAAAGCGTTTTGATGTCAGCTTGGCTTCGCTCGTCGATTCTACACGAGCTATCCAACGAAACAGACGAGGACCGAAGGTCGCAAAGGATGGCAAATCTATTAATGACCCGGTGCAAGAAGACCAGATAACAAGGCGAAAGATGGCTATCCTGGAACTTGTCACGACACGACAGCGTTCCAGGTGTTTGTTTGTGTTAGCTGTCGCAGGGTGCTCTATTCAGCTTGCTGTACCAGCAGTGCGATGTGTATGTTTGGCATCATATGAGCTTGCAAAAATTCGATGTCGTAATCTTGAAAAGCACAAGCTAGCGGGTCTATCCAGAGCCATTGCCATTCATTAAACCTGGAAGCTGAAAATCTTGTCATTCACAATGTCAAGACACGAAGTCGGTTTGTAAGATTCGATGTGCGCTTGAATAGACATACGTTTGCGAACCTTGGGTGAAGCAAAGTCATGTTCACTTGACATCGACACTTCGTGATTGTTCAACGCTGCTAGATTGTCAGAAAACGATCCAAGGAAGTTGGGACATCGAGTCTTGAGATTGCAGTTCTAGCTTCTATTTCCTTCAAGATTCAACCTCTGTTCGTGTTGTATCAACGCCTTCATATTGTATGATTTGAGATAATGGTTTATTGCCACGATAGCATCGTGACAGAGCGTCTGCTGCTTGTCATCTCTACCTTCTTGGAAAACATCTCGCTCCATATGTTGGGTTTGGCCACTGAGACTCCCGCAAGTTATGTATGCCTGAGACTGGCATTCTCATTCGAAATTGTTCATTACAGGGTTCACAAGCACAGTTCCCGAGCTGTTACTATTACAGTTGTGCGCAAGACTAGGGTTGCCACATTGCTTGCATTTGGATATTCTTGTTGTCATTAATCTGATATGCTGCGCAACGAGCTTACGATTCGAACACATTGATAAAGTAATAGCCTCCTCTCTCGATTCTGCGCCAAGCTTTCTAGAACTCGCCGATAAATCTTGCGATCACGGCCGCGATTTTGTCCGGCATCTCTAGGATGACCATATGGTTCGCCTTAAAGGTTGCCGTAAGCCTAGTTCCTGCCGTCTCGATAAATATTCGCTGTACAGTAGGGAATAGTCATACCCTCTTCGCACTGCAAGTAGGCGCATCGATACCTATATACCGGATCATCAAAGGCAGCGTACTGAACCTTTGATGCAAAGGCCCGACTAGGTTGCCGCCGCCACAGTCTCGTGTACTCGGCTGCCTGTTCCTCGGAGAATCCGTTGAAGTGAGTCTCGCTTGGTGTGGTAAGGTTGAGATTCATTGCTTCTTTCTATCCAAGTATTCGGTTGGTTGTTAAGTCGTTGCTTCCGGAGCTTGTGATACTCATATAGAGATTACTGGCAGACATATATCCTCGAAAACATGTGGCACTGCATCCCAAGGACCCCCAATTCCATCTAGAGGCGAGACATCAACCGGAATGATCAATGCCACTATGAGTAGCAGCCCCAATATGCCTCCTTTCTTGCCTTCTTTCGCCCGTTCCGTTTTACATATACCTTGCACAACAGAGCCCCCTATCACTCCCCCGTACGAATGCATGGCGATGACAATGTCTTTTCCTTCATCTAGTAGCAGGGCCATCAGCGTAAAGCGGACGTAATCGACATTGGTACTTAGGTCGACGGACTTGGGCGTCGGATTACTGACAGTAGGGAGCGGCCTTGTGACGGTGGGATAAGAGCGAGTATTGAGTACAGCTATGAAAGGAGCAAGGCAAGATTCATCGTACAAACCGCCATGAATGAGCACGATGGTGGAATTAGACATGGCCATCAAGCTTGACCTAAACTATAGAAAGACTAATTGGGAAGAACGAAGAGATTGAGTAGAGTATAATAACTGTGGGATCTTATACTTGGAATAAAAATCATGCTGGAAGTAAATGACTATCAATGGGCAAGACGTAACGGGGTTAGTGACACGTCTGAGAACCTGAGGCAAACGTGTAATGGAATCTTGAATTGGATTTATAATGCATGCTTAACGACTCCAATACGGAGACATGGGAGGCCTGCATACAAGATAGCCAACGATACGCTGAGACCTGGATAAGAAACACCTTCAGTACAGGTGGGTTGCAACAAGGAAAGAGTCACAGGATTGGCCCAATAGAGAGCAACTTGTATGCATAGACAGACACAGCTTAGATCTTCTTTAGTATTACATGTATCTTGAAACCACAAATCTTGAGCTTTTAGAGAGCATCAAACGTCGTTCAAGACTCCATCGCCTCATACTTACTCGAGGGAGAGTATGCGCCAATAATGCCACTCATTCTAACCTCCTACAGTAAGATCGGGACAGGAAGTGTCAGCAACGGCAGTTCCCGAGCGCGGAGAAAGGCTTTTCCGCCCTATTCTACACAAACTCTGCTGTATCACACAACGCCAACGAAAGACGAAATCCTTTTACCCAAATCGATAAAAGCTACGTTTGTCAAACAACCTTTCTCCAACTTTCCTCGACAGGAGTGTCTCTATCCGTTCTGCTATTCACATCTGCTCTCCCATCTAAATCACCAAGATATTGCGTCATCTCGAACAACCTTCACATTATCTTTTCAAGCCCACTAAGAATTCTGGTGGACGATTGTCATACCTATCCACAACCTCCAGTCACTCAACATCCCTTCAAACTGTTTACCAAAGATCTTTGAGTGCAATTAGCACTGTCGCGCGTATGCGTGTTGCTCCAACAGTCTATACTTCTCAGGTACGCAAGACAGTGCCCTCTGCTTAAATATTGACTGGGTTGAGCATGTAAGAAAATCGACTGACTTTGGGAATTTCAGGATTATCTTTCTGGTATGATTGTTCGTCTTCCCACTAATGAAACTCCAGCTCACAATCCATGATTACAGACCAGTTGTGGAAAGCGGCCCTCTACTGAAGATAAGAGCTAAAAACCAGAACTTCTCACCATGCTATCCCATCTATGCAAACAAGCTTCGTTGAAGTCGTTGCGTGCTCTAAACCAGCCATTGAGAGCTGGTGTACAAGCCCGCTATTTGGCTACTGTCGAAGTCAATACTCCCCGTCAGATGCCAGTCTCTAAGCCAAGGGCAACCCCAGTCTCGCATGATAGGGCCACCTTCACAATCAGAGTACGTTTGGTCGTTCGGGAAATGTCTGCACCAGTGAGTGCAGAAAATCGTTACAACAATTGGCTAATAGTTGTCTCGGCAAAGCCGGTTATTGTCCACGACTTCCTGCACCCACTGGTGCTGTAGGAGAAATGCTGACCATGAGACAGAACGGACCGGTCTTCAATGGCACATCCTTTGGCGCCAAATCAAACATCTCTGGTGAGGCAGTTTTCACCACATCTCTTGTGGGTTACCCAGAATCCATGACCGACCCCTCCTACCGTGGCCAAATTTTAGTGTTTACCCAGCCTCTAATCGGCAACTACGGAGTCCCATCAGCCGCTCGAGACGAGAATGGTCTACTCCGTCATTTTGAATCCCCCAACATCCAAGCCTCCGGTGTGGTCGTTGCAGATGTTGCAGAAAAGTACAGCCATTGGACGGCTGTCGAAAGCCTGAGCGAATGGTGTGCTCGAGAGGGCGTACCTGCCATCTCAGGCGTCGATACTCGTGCCATTGTGACACACCTTCGGGAGCAAGGATCATCGCTCGCTCGCATCACCATTGGTGAAGAGTACGACGCCGATCAAGACGAAGCATTTGTAGACCCTGAGCAAATCAACCTCGTCCGCAAAGTCAGCACCAAAGCGCCTTTCCACGTCAGTTCCGGCAACGGTGACCTACACGTCCTACTGGTAGACTGCGGCTGCAAAGAGAATATCCTGCGCAGCTTAGTCGGTCGAGGCGCCAGCGTCACTGCTTTCCCTTACGACTACCCCATCCATAAAGTGGCGCACCACTTCGATGGAGTTTTTATCTCTAATGGCCCGGGAGATCCAACTCATTGCCAAGATAGCGTCTACCATCTCCGCAAGCTGATGGATTCTTCACAAATCCCCGTCATGGGTATTTGTCTTGGCCATCAACTGCTGGCTCTGGCAGCAGGTGCCAGTACCATCAAACTCAAGTACGGGAACCGTGCCCATAATATCCCGGCTTTGGATTTGACAACGGGACGATGCCATATCACAAGTCAGAATCATGGATACGCCGTTGATGCTACGACACTACCCAGTGATTGGAAGGAGTACTTTGTCAATCTCAACGACTCTAGCAACGAAGGTACGCCCCCTTTCCCATCCCACCCCCACCCCCACCCCAGCTAAACTAACCCCAACTCCCAACAGGCATAATCCATAAATCGCGCCCCATCTTCGGCACCCAATTCCACCCCGAAGCCCGCGGCGGCCCCCTCGATAGCTCCTACCTCTTCGACTCGTACCTCGACAGCGTGACGAAATATAAAAGAAGTCAGACGGGGTTAGGGCTGGCGAAGGAAGGGAGGCCAAGTCCGTTGTTGGTGGATTTGTTGGCCAAGGAGAGGGTGGGGGTTGTGCCCGAGGGGGTGCTTGCGAGGGCGGCGTGAGCGTTTGGGGGATTTGGAAAGGGATAGGGTTGATATGGTGTGGTGGATGTTTGGTTGGGCAAGGTTATGAAGTGGTGGTGTATATTGGTTTGGCATTTCAGACATCTATAAGATTGAATGATGATTACGACATGTCGAAATCTCAACATTTCATCCATACCACTCATCCCCCTAATTCCTCCTCCAACGTTCCTACCATTCACTCGTTATCCTTCTCACGAACTTCATCATTACCCTCACCATGGGCATTAAAAATATTTCCAACCCGTACAAAAAACCACCAAGAATTCCATCAAGCCATCAAGCCATCACAATCTACACCGTATATACCATCTACCATACTCCATCTCATCCCATCCCATCCCATCCCACATCAAGCACCCGCCCTCCCTTCTCACATTCCAACTTTCCAACATTCCAACATTCCAACATTTCCAACCTCCCCCCTCCTCCTCCAACAAACATCCCTTTTCATTCTCTCCACCACCGACTTCTCTACCGTATTCGTATTCGTATCTGTATTCTTTTTTTTGTACTATTCACATCCCCTTCATCTCTCCCCTTCTTTGACACATGTCTCGAATTGTAACTTTTCTTCTTGATGGAATCGCATCTTTTTTTTCTTTCACTTTCTAGGAAGAGATGGGATAAATCGACGAAATGGAAGAGTTCGAAGAAATCGAAGAAATGTAATAATAATTTGCGATTCCCGTTTGGGGTTTTAGGGGGTGGAGGGGAGGTTTGGCGGGGTGGGATGCGGAAAGGGGGGGGTTGGGGGTGGGGAGAGGGGATGGGGGAAAGGATGAAGTGGGCGTTGAAGTCTCTTAGCTTGGGTATGAAGAGAGTTGCTGGAAGATGACATGTATCTCCCCATTCCCCCTGTCCCATCTCCATCTCGCATCCCCAAAACCCCAAACACCACAACCACGAACACGAACACAGACACAAATACAAACACAACCCCCAAAACCCCACCCCCTCGGGTTTCAAACATTCCTCATCCCTCATCCCTCATCCCTCATCCCTCATCCCTCACCCCCCCTCCCTCTCCCCCGCAGCCCTTCCTCCCCCCCCGAAACCTCGAATCTCGGACCTCAAAACTCAAATCTCTCTCTCTCTCTCTCTCTCTCTATAAAAAGGACACATCAAACCAAACCAAACAACTGCATCTCAAACTCATCCAACTCACCCAACTCACCCAACTCATCCAACCCCTCCAACTCATCCAACACGGCTCAAAACCAGTTCCTGACCGGATCGGTTGGGATAGGACAGAGGTTGGAGAGATGGAAGTAAAAGAAAAGGATGATAGATAATAAAGATGAGAGAATTATAGGATTTTTATAAAAAGTTTCGGGAGGATGGGTATGAGGTGTGAGGTGTGAGAAGAAGAAGAGGGAATGGAAGACAAGAAGAAGAACACACAAAGCAGCAAGCCCCACAGCAAAAAAAGTACATACATGCACAGAGAGGATGACGAAGCATCTCTTGACATATACGTTGCTAACATCCCGAAAAGCCTGCGCCAGCTTTGAATTTCCAACCCGACCAGAACGATATTTTTGTGCCTGTCTCTTGACAAGTACCGGTCGATGGCGAATTGCGGAGGAGCTCCAAAACACTATCCTAGCGACGCAAATCAATCACGATTTATCAGACAAATAATACGATCGTTCGGGAGTGGAAAGCACAAGCAATCATCGAGTCAATCGGAGGCCTCGAATTTACTGATCACGCCTTCTAGTATTATAGGGAAGCTTTCTATAATGCGTGCCCAAGTAACGTCAGAGAGAAAGTGAGAACATTTCTTACAACAGATCCAAGTCGATTAGGTATGTTAAAAACCTCCATTCATCGGAAAATTTCGTATTGACTTGTGGTTTAGCCTCACCTGGCCCTAACCTGTTCGGGGAGAAGTTCAAGCAATTTGCTATTCAGGAAAGCGACAAATTTGGCCATCCGATGGAACACCTTGTCTCCCCCACCGGTCAGCCTAGGGATCGGCTCGGGATAAAGTTGCACTGGCCAACTAGGAACACAATTTCAGATCTTGCTTTTGGAACTACTGCTGATCCAGGTAGTCCTCTTACGCGTTTACTGATGGCAAAAGGCGCCTCGATTGAGGGTGTCATTTGGCTGGATACATACGCGCGCCGAGAAGACAACCTTGAAGAGAAGCTCAGAAAGGAAGGGCCACGTTCCCATGAACTACTGGCCACCCGAGCAAAAAGCCATGCATGAAGAGTTTTCCGACTGGGTCTTCGAGAGCAGCGAAGCAAAAGTTTGGGTGATTTGTGGTTCACAGAATAGGGATAGATACAAGACTATTAAGCGTGGGCGTCTGATCGGTTTCCGAATATATTTGGACCAAGTGAATGTCCCTGTCAGTATAGAACTTGATAATCATGGCAGCAGCGTTCGAAGAATTATCGTGTACAGCTATCATCCTGAATGTCTGGTCAGGCAAAATGCTTTCGCTGTGGGCCTCATGCTCGACTCAGCCTGGAATGTGGCAGGTGCATTGACGGGCTTTGATTTTGAGCCGGTTTACTTTCGACAATTCCGTAGAAACCCGAGGCCGACAACCCTGTCTGAGACGATTCGAGATTGCTATGCTGAATCAACTGGTGAAGAACCTCGCCCTTTTAAACTCCTTTCCAACGCAGTCCACTGATGGCTTCAAGGTCGGAATTTAGACAGCGAAGAATCTCTGAATAAACTAAGAACCTCTCTTGGTGAAAGCATTTGTAGCATTATACTCCGGCAAATGTCCCGACTTGGAAGAGCAGCACAAGATACACCAGAGGCGCAAATGCGACGACACGAGGATGCCCTCCTTCGCGATCTACACAGAAGTCCTACCGTTACAAGAGGTGAGACTCTGCAGGCGGAGGTTTGGTGTCAAGATTGTAGATCAGATAATACCAAACGCACGGACCTTACTTGCAGGTATGAGGTTGCGACTAGCAAATACGTCGCATGGCCTCATGTTTATAAGAAATGTTGCTTTGTCAAAGGCAAGAAATAGCCTCTGAAGCACTTCGTGCCGGTCGATCCTTAAATACCCTTCGTGCTGTATCATACCATGACAGATCGGGATCGCAAAATTCGGCGGAAGGAGGCAAAAGGAAAAGGGGCACACGGGAATAAGGCAAAGGGGAGAGGGGCAAGGGGGAAGAAAGTCAAAGGGGAAAGAGGCAAAGAACCTTACAAAGACAGAAGCTCTGCATGTTCGCCTTCGTCTTAGTCCCATTAGATAGCAGTGATACCTTGGGATTTAGAAGCTCCCTCAGATTAGGAGAGTTGATAAAATGACATAAGCTCAGAATTAACATGCAGTTCCTATTCTCTATTTGTTCTCAAGTCCCATCCGAGTCCAGCCGGTTCAATAGCTGTTCAATCGCGTCTACCATCCTATTTGGCCTTCAAACGTGCTTGACCAGGTCGATGATTTGATAATTAAAAAGGGACGAGTGCACCAACAGAGGAGGAGTCAAGTTTTCAAACCAGCGATGGAGACTCAAGGTAGATAACAGGGACAAACCCGTCTTAGGATAGTAGCAGCAGGAATTCATAGGATTTGTCTCTGATACCTGATGGACCTCGGGAGCGAAACATTACCTTTGAAACATAGATGTTGAGGATCGGCGGGGAAGTTCATCCCCAGTGTCCCTCCAGATACGCGCAATTTCTTTGCCAAAGGTGTTGGTTCCTCGGTATGGCAACTGCGAAATGTTCAAAGGCAGGTTTGAACAGTCCGGCAACGCGTTTCAAAGAGTTGGACGTCCCAACCGGATCGGACATCCTACCGGGCAGAGGCCCCAAAAACCTGGCTAAAAGCCAACTCCAAAGTTTCTTAATTTCTAGGGATCTCTTGGAGGCCATTTGGTAGGGCTGTCCGGCAGGATGTCCGGTCTGGTTGGGACGTCCAATTCTTCGATAATTTTAAAGGAACCTAAAAGGCAAAAGGATGAATGGCATCAGGGCTATGGGAACTAGACAAAAGCCTGCTCCTTTTCTCCTTTTAATTTCTTTCTTGGTTCGTCTGAGGGAGGGGACAGGTGGAGTGGGCGCTCGGCGCTGGAGAAGAGAGAGGTGCAACGCAATGAGCGTAAGGAGAGATTTTTTGATGCATTAATTCGTCCACGGAAATTTAGGCGTTAAATTGCCACCTGGAAAAAAAATTAACTACTGTCTATAGGTTTCGTATTTGGGATTGTTTTTGATAAGGACCATCGAGACAGACAGCATCTGAGTGCTATCGACATTCCGGGGGTTTTCAGAACCCCAACTTACTGGGTAACGACATAGCAGTATAAAACCTGGTGCGGCGTATGGTAAAATTGTATATCAAGGATCTCCAAAGTGCGTGGCTGAGGGGGAGCACGGGAGAGCAGCGAGCGAGCATAAGGGAGCATAGGGAGAGCAGATGGATGAAACGGGCCTTGGCGCGCGAGCAAAGTAGCGATATTATTAGTTAACGACGGGTCACGTGCTATTCAGTTTGAAGATTACTATATATATATTATATACACCCCGAACTTAGGATTGGAAATTGCCGTTTCGGTTCGGGAAAGGGAGCAAGGCCGCTTTAGAGGGAGCATCGGGGGAGCACGGGGGAGCACGGGGGAGCATCGAGGGAGCACGATTCTCTGTCAAAGACGAGACTGATGAGCCGAAGAGCTTCGTCAGAAAGTGAATGTGTTTAAAAGCTTGTCTCTGAAAGTATTTGACAGAATAATTGATGTTTTCAATCTTCAACTTTCTTCAATGATTGACCAGATGCTGACATATGAAACAGTTGATGCAAGACTTTCCGATCTCGCTTCATGATGCAGATATTATGAGACGAGAATTCCTAGCGGAGAGGGCCGAGTTGTAAGTCCTCTTCGTCGGATCGTTGGGGGGGGGGGGGTAAACCAGACTGACAAGTATTTCGAAGCACACGCAAACATACGGAAGCAATGATGCAGCAAAAATTCAATTTGATGACTGAGGCACGAAGACACGAGGAAGAGATGGGCTATCGTTAGTATCTGTGATGCTTGTAAACGGGAACGAAAGGCGAAAAAGACCCCAGCTTGGTCTGGGGGAGAAGCGCTGTGTTGTGATAGTGTCGATAAGAGATCTATACGACCAGAGAAGAGGTACAGTCACGATATCAATGAACTCTATAACCATAAATACCATTTGATAAAAACAACTTTTGTTATACAGCATGGCTGATAACTAAAACATCAACTGAGAAAAAAAACACCGCTTCGCGACCAGCCCGAGGAGGGAAGGGTAACGGGCACTTTCCCCAGTTAACCAAGGCTCTGAAGTTGAACACCTTGACATTGCCAGATTTCAGTTTACTGACACGCCTAGTAAACTCGTAGGTATACACACTTGGGAAAACAGTTCGGGTAAGGCCTACTAGTAGAGCTGAGAAGAAAGCACAGGGACAGCTTAACTATCTGATAGGCTCTCTCTCTCTCTCTCTCTCTCTCTCTCTCTCTCTCCCCCTCCCGATCTCTCTTGAGCAATATCAGTAAATCTCTATTGAAGGGTAAATCGCGAACGATGCAGAAGGGAGATGCGAGGTAGAAAGGGGCCGATTCAGGGCGAGGACGATATAGGCAGACATACAGGGTGCTAATCTTAAGGTGACGAACGAGGTTCGGTAGACGTTGATTCTCGGGTATCAAGAGATGGAATCTCTGGGCCCAGGACTCCGGCAAGGTTTCCGACTAGCATGCCATGTTCGAATACTTCAGTTCTAATAATTCCTCAACCTGTGCTTGAAGGACAACAACGACAACAACGACCGCCGAGCTCCAGAATGTCCACTACGAGCCAATACGGCTCAGACACATCCATCTCTTCAAGTATAGCACAATTTTCCCCAAAACAATCAGACGCTAAACCTTGGAGCCGTCTTCCTCGGCGCCTCTAATTCTTCTCTCTCTCTCTCTCTCTCTGACGAGATGGGACCCGAAATTCATCAAGTTCTTATTCCTAATGCGGAAGAAACGCCCCTCAGGACGCTCCGTGTTGTGAAAATGTCTGGGAGTTTGAGTTGATCGTTTCGGCGAATGATGGTCGTGTGAAAAAGAAAATGTCGACTTACGAGACGATGTCCGATGAGCGAGAGCCATGTTGTGAGTCGACAAGGGATTCTTCAGCTTGAATGTAGCCGTAGGTGGAGAAGGGGGCGGTTTGAAACGAAGCGCGGCGCGTTTGAAGAACGATCGAATGATTTTGAGCGCAGTGCCGGCAGAAGATGCAAGGTAGAAAGGAATGAGGGAGGGTGGAGTGATGCGATGGAGGCGTGGCGATTCGCCGGGAAACTTTGTATCCCAGGAGGGTAGAGAAGCTCGGAAGGCATTTTCTATAATCTCGAGCTTTCGTGAGGGTCTGGGACCAGCCCCTGTGTTAGGCCTTGGGGACGCCGACACGATGGATAATTCCCTCCGTCAACCGTCCATGTTGCTTTTGCTGCTCTGATGGAGCTCTTTTGGAAATATCGAATGGAAACTACTTTTTATTACATATCGCCCCCGCCTACTGACTAGATACACCATACCGGAAAAAAGACAAAGTTTCCTTCGAGGAGGGTGATTAAAGGTACCTGAATTTTGGATAGCCGTCCCCAAAATGTAGGTACATTTAGGTGCTACGACAGTCATTGCATTCTGGTTACATTCAAACTGTATTATACAGACTGCCTGACATATTCTGTATCTCTCCTGCCTTCGAATAATCCCGCCACTTCTGGCCACTATACTACTCCGGCTAA
>JAABUS010005169.1_pt1 | contig 17571 bp, 13 predicted proteins | sample 5560161 | NCBI WGS metagenome assembly JAABUS01 (sample SAMN10711885, study PRJNA513376) | rock metagenome | isolation source: Antarctica rocks | place: Antarctica: Victoria Land, Trio Nunatak nord | collected 2016-01-04
GCAGCTGGTGCATCTGACCGGCGTGGATGCCGCCCGACGCGACGGGCATGACGCCCGGCATCGAGGCCCAGTCCTGGTCGAAGTAGAGGCCCTGCTCGAGATCCTTCGGGATGAAGTTGTCGCGCAGCGTCTTGTAGTAGCCCATGATCATCGCGGGGTCGCCCTCGAGCTTGCCGACGACGGTGCCCGCGTGGATGTGGTCGACGCCGAGCAGGCGACACCACTTCGCGATCACGCGGAAGGACACGCCGTGCGTCTTCTGACGGGTGTACGTGCCGTGGCCGGCGCGGTGCAGGTGCAGGATCATGCCGTTCGCACGGCACCACTTCGACATCGAGCTCATCGCGGTGTAGCCGACGGTGAGGTCCTGCATGACGATGATCGAGCCGACCTCCTTGGCGAACTCGGCGCGCTCGTACATGTCCTCCATCGTGGCCGCGGTCACGTTGAGGTAGTGGCCCTTGACCTCGCCGGTGGCCGCCTGCGCACGCTGCACGGCCTCCATCGAGTGGACGTAGCGATCACGCCAGCGCATGAACGGCTGCGAATTGATGTTCTCGTCGTCCTTGGTGAAGTCCAGGCCGCCGCGCAGCGCCTCGTAGACGACGCGGCCGTAGTTCTTCGCCGAGAGGCCGAGCTTGGGCTTCGTCGTCGCGCCGATGAGCGGGCGACCGAACTTGTCGAGGTACTCGCGCTCCATGACGATGCCGTGCGGGGGGCCCGGGAAGGTCTTGACGTAGGCGACCGGGATCCGCATGTCCTCCAGGCGCAGCGCCTTGAGCGGCTTGAAGCCGAAGACGTTGCCGATGATCGACGACGTCAGGTTCGCGATCGAGCCCTCTTCGAAGAGGTCGATGTCGTAGGCGATGAGCGCGATGTACTGGCCCGGGGTGCCCGGAACCTCCTCGACGCTGTAGGCCTTTGCCTGATAGTGCTCATAGGGGGTCAGGCGGTCGGTCCAGACGACGGTCCACGTCGCCGTCGAGGACTCGCCGGCAACTGCCGCTGCGGCCTCGATCGCGTCGACGCCCTCCTGGGGCGTGATCCGGAAGGCGCAGAGGACGTCGGTGTCCTTGACCTCGTAGTCCGGGTTCCAGTAGCCCATCTCGGCGTACGGCGTGACGCCTGAGTCCCAGCGAGACTTCTTGGGCTTCTCGTCCTTCTCGTCCTTCTTGGTGGTCTCTTCTTGTGCCATAGCGTGCTCGTTCGCTCCTCTATCGGAAGTTGCTGGGGCAATCCTACCTTCTGCAACCAATCGCCTTCCAGCACAATTTCATGCGGAATTCAACAATATTTCTCTATGAGATGCCCGGGGTCTGTTCAGATGCCGAGCTCCTCGGAGGCCATGCGGGCGCCCTCGACCCGCGCGGTGATCTTCTGCATCGCGATGTCGCGCGCGAAGTCCGGCGAGCCGTGCGCCGGCTTCAGGTCACGGCTGAACGGCGAGAAGCCGCAGTCGTCGGTCGCGCCGAGGCGCTCCTTCGGGATGTGCTTGGCCGCGAGCACGAGGCGGTCGCGGACCTGCTCGGCCGTCTCGACCTCGGGGGAGAGCGGATTGACCACGCCCATGAAGCAGACCTGCGGCACGCCGTCGGCGTCCTCGCGGCTGTACTGGCCGACGAGCTTGTAGACCTCCTCCTCGTCCTCCTGGCTCGCGCACTGGATGAGGAAGTAGCCCGCGTTGAGCTGGAACATCTTGCTCAGCAGCTTCTCGTAGGGCACCTCGGCGGAGTGCACCGAGTCGTTGTCGCCGCCGGGGCAGGTGTGGATGCCGATGCTTCTGCGCTCCTCCGCGGAGAAGCGGTCGAGGACGCGGTTGTTGAGGTCGATGAACTCCTGCAGCATGTCCTTTCCGGTCCAGGGGTTCCGGGCATCGTTCTTGTTCGCCAGGCGGCCCTCGGTGAAATCGATCGAGACGCGCTCCGCGCCGGCCTCGAAGCACTTGCGGATGTCCTTCTCGACCTCGTCGCAGACGTCGTCGAGGAACTGCTCGCGGGAGTAGCCGTCGAGCTCCTCCTCGAGCGGGTAGAGCAGCATCATCATCGAGGCCGAGATGACCGCCTGCTTGACCGGCCTGCTCGCGATCGCCTTGTTCTTCTCGACGAACTCCGAGGCGAACGTCTTGTAGCGGAACGGGCCGCCGGTCAGGCGCGGCAGCTGACGATGATGGCCGTCGTCGAAGATGGCGAAGAACTGCCCGTCGCCGGCCAGGTTGTCGGCCAGGCCCGTCCCGGCCAGCGTGTCGGTGATCGGATAGGTCGCAAAGCTCGACTCACGCTGCTCGCCGTCTGAGACGTACGTCTCCCCGGTCTGCTCGAGGCGCTTGATGGAGTCCTCGGCGGCGGCGTCCTGCTCCTTCTGCAGCTCCTCGAACGTGATCTCGCCCTGGTCGTGGGCCTCGTAGGCCTCCTGGAGCTTCAGCGGCCGCGGGAGCGACCCTACGAGTTCGGTGGGAATCGGCATTTCGCGTTCTCCTGTGTTTCGCGAGGGGACCCGGGCGCGCGCGACGCGCACCCCTGATGCGACGAACGTAACCGACGGGCGCCGCCGCCGTCCGGTGGGCCGTCTGCGCTCGCGGGCGGAACAGCGGTCTCAGCGTCGCTCCCTCCGCACGGGCAGACGCTGCCGCGCGGCGGCGAGGACGAGCTCCAGATCGCTCGGCGCCAAGCGCCGCTCGGCGAGCGCGAAGGCTCCGACGTAGACGACCGTCCCCGCCAGCAGCGCCACGGGAAGGATCGCGGCCAGCGCGACCATCATCAGCGCCATCCCCGCCCCCGCGAGGAGCGCCGACCCCACCGTCGCGCGGAGGTCGAACCGCCCGACGAGGCGCACGGTGATCCTCATCAGCACGACGGTGAGCACGATCTCGGTGGCCAGCATGGCCGATGCCGCACCGGTGGCCCCGAATGCCGGGATCATGATCACGTTGGCCACGAGGTTGACGGCGAGCCCGATGGCGAAGCAGCCGAGCAGGACCCGAGGTGCCTGCCGCGAGGCGATCAGCGCACTGGTGAGCATCACGATGCCGAGCACGACCACCGTGGGGGCGAGGATCCGCAACGGCGTGACGGCCCCCTCGAAGCCGCCTCCGAACAAGAGGTCCAGGATCGGCCCGGGGAGCACCGCGAGGGTGACCGCCACCGGCAGCAGCAGGACGAGTGACAGCTTGAGCGAGCGCGCGACCACGGCGTCGATGGTCGGCACCGTGGTGCGACCCAGGTAGGCGTACATCGCCGAGAACGCGCTGATCAGGGCGAGCGACACGAACAGCGTGGCCTCGAGCAGCCGGTACGCCGCGCCGTAGAGGCCGACGGCCGCCGCACCCGCAAACGCCGAGATCAGGACCGCATCCAGGCGCGCGATCCCGGACGACAGCAGCTCCTGAGCTGCGAGCGGCGGACGATCGCGCCGCAGCTCCCGCAGCCCACCCGGGCGCCGGACGAACGCCGGCAGCCCGATCTGGCGAGCCAGGACCGCCACCGCGACCGCGAAGGCGGCGACCGACGCCGCCATGAGGGCGCCCGCCACCAGCTCGACCCCGTGGCCCAGCAGCAGCGCCGCGATGCCCAGCGCCCCGGCGATCAGCCGCTGGACCATGAGCGTCAGGCCGATCAGATGGCCACGCTCGAGGCCGTCGAAGACCGCGAACACCGTGGTGCTCAGCGAGTCCACCAGCAGCGACACGGTCATGAGGTAGACGATCACGCGCGTCTGCTCGTCGTAGCCGAGCAGCCAGACGAGCAGCCATGACGCGACGACCAGCGGCACCGCCTCGGCCAGCTTGAGCGCCCCGACGGCGTACAGGCAGCGGTCGGCCTCGGAGCGATCACGTGCGACCCGTCGCAGGAGGAGGCGATCGACGCCGGCTCCGATCAGCACGGTGGAAAGCTCGGCCCAGGCGAGCGCGAAGACGAAGACGCCGAGGCCGGTGACCCCCTCCCGACGGGCGAGGATGCTCATCAGGGCCAGGGAGGAGAACTTCCCGACGAGCTCTCCCGCGGCGCGCAGCGAGGAGTTGCGCACAACCCTGCCGGCCACGCCGGGGGCGGCGCTGCGCTCGACCACGCGTTCCGCGTCGGGCGCGCCAGAGGTGATCATGCGGCCGACGTGGCGCGCGGCGGGCGCGATTCCGGCTCCGGGTTCGTCATGGCGATCCGGGCCCACGGTATCGGAGCCGAACCGGGCGCCGCGCGAGTCGCCGTGAGGATATGGTCACCTCGTCTAGGCACTCTGGCTCCACACGACGCATTGACGACCGCCGATCGCCCATCTGCACCGGCCGCACCGGCCGCACCGGCCGAGGAGCTCCGGGGACGGGTCGCTCGACCTCGACCGTGCAACCAGCGCCAGGCCGAGACGCTCGACGCGGTGCCCGGGGCGGCGCTGCTGGTGCTCGGAGGGCTGCCACCGGGCGGGCGTGACCTCGACGTGCTCGGCGCGGAGCCGGAGCTGGCCAAGCTGCGCGACGCCCTCCGCGCGGGAGCCTTCGAGTCCCGAGGCGGCGAGTGGGTGCGCTTCTCGGACAGACGCGCTGCGGGCGTCGACCTCCTCGACGCGCGCGCCCTGGGCCTGACGGTCGCCCAAGCCCAGGCGCTCGTCGACCGTGCCCAGCCGCTCGACGGCTATCAGCGCCTGCGGCGCCCTGCGCCCTTCGACACGCTGCTGCTCCTCGCGCGGCGCGGGCTCGGTGTGCAGGCTCCCCTGAGGCTCGACCATCGCCTGCGCATCGCCGACGCGGTCGCCACCGAGCCCGAGGCGTTCCGCCTCGCGCGCGCACGATCACGCGGCTGGTCGGTGCGTCGCCGCCTGCGGGTCCTCCAGACCGCGCACGAGGCCGGTGCGGCGTCGGCCCCGCTCCGCCTGCTGGGCGCGGCGGAGGCCAGGCGCGCCGACGGCGCAGGCCGAGCCAGAGCGCTGCTCGCCGGCGTGCGGATCCTCGCCCCGGCCCGCCGGCGTGGCGTCGTGATCGCGATCTCCGGGATCGACGGGGCCGGCAAGACGACCCAGGCCCTGGCGCTGGCCGACGCGCTGGCCGACCTCGGCCATGAGGCCGTCGTCTCCTGGAGTCGCATCACCTACGACCCCGCGCTGCGCCGCATCGCCGCGCCCGCGCTGGCGGTGCTGTCGATCGTCGAGCGTCTCCGCCGGGACGACGCGCCGGCCACGCCGCCGCCGCAGCCGATCCTGCGCGACCCGGGCGACGACTGGGTCGCCGGTCGTGGCGGCGGGTTGGCCGCAGGGCTGCGGCGCCGGGTCGGTCTCGTCAACGTGCTCTGGGCGTCCGTGGTCGCCGCCGTCCACGCGATCAACCAGCGCCGCGAGCTGGAGCGGCACCTCCGGCTCGGACACGTGGTGATCCGCGATCGCTACGTCCTCGATGCCGTCGTGGGGCTGGCCGAGGCGTACGGGGGAGGAGCGGCCGGCGGCGTGCCCGGGAGGATCGTCCGCCGCGTCAGCCCGTCACCCCTGGTGGCCTTCTGGCTCGACGTCGGCGCCGAGGAGGCCCACCGCCGCCAGCCCGACGGCGAGTGGTCACTAAAGCAGCTGGCCCGTCATCGCGAGGACTACGCGCGCTGCCACGCCGAGCTTGGCGTCCGCCGCCTGGACGCCACCCGGCCCCCGGAGGAGCTCGCCGCGGAGATCGCCTGCACGGCATGGCGGGCGCTCGGATGAGCCGCGAGCGCTCCGCGCGACGCGCGCTGATCTTCGAGGGCGGGAGTACCCCGCACGTGATCGCCGCGGCCAGGGCGCTTGCCGCCGGGGGATGGACGGTGGGGGTGGCAAGCTCCGGCCCCTCCAGCGCGGCGGCCCGCTCACGCCACGTCCGTGCCGTGCACCGGGTCCCCGCGCCGGAGCACGACCTCCCGGCGTTCGTGGCCGCCGCCGCCGAGGTCACGCGGCGGGGGAGCTACCAGGTCGTCTTCGGAGCCGACGATGTCGAGGTCGTCGCCCTCTCCTTCGCGCGGGAGCAGATCCCCGCCGTGGTCCCCTACGCCGAGCATCACGCCGTCCTGCGCGCCATCGACAAGCTGGAGCTGCACCGCGCTGCCGTAGCCGTCGGGCTCGGAGCGCCCGACACCCGCCCGGTGACGCCCGAGCTGCTCGCCGCGTGCCGCCTGCCGGTCGTCGTCAAGGCGCGACTCCACTGGCAGCCGGGCGTCAGCGAGACCGCACGGCATCAGATCGCGCGGCTCTGCGCGACCCGGGCCGAGGCGAAGCAGTGCGCGGAGGCGATGCGCGACGCCGGTGGCGAGCCACTGCTGCAGGACGTCGTCGACGGCGAGCTCATGGCCCTCACCACCGTCGCCGATCGCGGGTCGCGACCGGTGGGCTTCGTGCAGCAGCGCGGCCTGCGCCTGTCGCTGCGCCACACGACCTGCCGCGGGATCAGCGTCCCGGTGGAGGAGGACCTGGCCGCGCGCGCGAGCGCCCTGCTCGCCCGCCTCGGGTGGTTCGGGATGGCCAACATGCAGTTCCTGCGGTCGCCGGCCGGGGCGCCGCTCCTGATCGACTTCAACGGACGCTTCTACGGGAGCTTGGCCCTCGCGTCGGCAGCCGGCATGAACCTCCCCGCCGCCTGGGCGGACCTGGCCACGGGAGGGGGTCGTCCGTCGGGCGCAGCGCAGGCGGCGGCAGGGGCACGCTTCCAGTCGCTCGCCGAGGACCTCCGTCGGGCCCGGTCGGAGCGCCGCGGCGGCCTGGCGCGGGATGTCGCCGGCGCCCTGCGCTTCGCTCCGGGGGCCGCGCATCCGCACCTGGCGGCGCGCGACCCCGGCCCGGCACTGGCGCTCCTGGCCCGCCTCGTGCCCGGTGGTGGCACGGTGTCTCAGGGTGGCGTGCGCAGGGCCCGCAGCGCCACTCTCGGACGCCGGCCGATCCAGCGCAGCGACCTGCCGGGGCGCGACGCGAACACGGGCTCGTAGACCCCCGCCAGCTTCCCGAGGAACGACGGCAGGCCGTCGACGCCGGTGATCATGGCTCGCGGCATCGCCAGCGGCGTCCACGGACCGCCGGGCCCCGCCACGGCGCCGGTGAAGCCCGCCGCACGGACCGCGGCCGTCGCCGTCGGACCGGTGCGGTTGTAGGGGTAGGCGAAGACGTCCACCGGCTGTCCGCTGATCTCCTGCAGCCGGGATCGGGAGGCTGCAGTCTCGCGCGCGCACTCCTCCGCGTCGCTGACCGACAGATCACGATGATTGACGGTGTGCGCACCGACCTCGACCCCGGCGGCGGCCAGCCGTCCGACCTCCTCGGCGGTGAGCATCCGTGCACGAGCGCCGGACGTCATCCACGGATTGGGCCGGCCGAGGAGCCCGGTGATCGCGAACACGGTGGCCGTGATGCGGTACTCGCTCAGGAGCGGAAGGACGACGGAGAGGTTGTTCTCCATGCCGTCGTCGAAGGTCAGCGCGACGAGGCCGGGCGGCGGCGATCCGCTGCGAACGACGTGCGCTGCCATCTCGCTGGCGGTGACGAACGCGAAGCCCGCGTCGAGCAGCAGCTCCAGCTGGCGGCGGAAGCGGTCGATCCTCACGCAGAGGTGCTCGGGATCCTGACCGGACGGGAGGGTGTCGACGCCGTGTCCCCCGATGATCACCGAGCGGCTCTCGCACAATCGTCGGGCGATCGTGCGCTCCGCGCGTGCGGATAAGCCATGGAGCGGAAAGTTTCCATTCGAACGCATCGTTGCTCCTCTAGCCTCTCAGACAATCTGAAGGGGTGTCCACGTGGAACGGGTCCATGCGAGGTGAGCTGATCGACGGGGAGCCCGGCATGCGGGAGCTCTGGCATGCGTGGGATGCCCTGGCGGTGGCGCGCGGCCTCCCCTACGCCGCACCGGCCTGGCAGCTGGGCTGGTGGGACGCGGCGGCGCCCGCGGGCGCGCGACCGATGATGCTCGTGGCCCGCGACGGCGCGGCGACGGTCGGCGTGATGGCCCTGTACCGCGTGGCGGGGCGCAGCGGCCTCCAGCGGCTGCTCGTGATGGGGGCGGCCGCCGCCCAGGGCACCGGCCCGGTGATGGCGGCCGGGCGCGAAGCGGAGGTCGCAGCCGCGTTCGCGGAGGCGCTGAGCGGCGTGCGCGGTCCGCGCCCGGCGACGTTGGAGCTTCAGGGCGTGGCGCAGGGCGAGCACTGGGCGGGGCAGCTGTGCGCGTCCTGGCCGGGCCGCGCGCGGCCCCGCGTCTCGCCTGTGCGCCGGGTCGACGCGCCGGTGCTGACGCTCGCGGAGGAGTCGTTCGACCACTGGCTGGCCCGTCGCAGCGCGAACTTCCGCCAGCAGATGCGCCGGGCCCGCCGTGGCCTGGACCGCCGGGACGCCGTCTTCCGTCGCGCGACGACGACCGCCGAGATTCGAGCGGCGATCCCCGATCTCCTCGCGCTGCACCGCGCGCGGTTCGCCGGTCGGGGCGGTTCCGAGGCGGTCGACGCCGGCACCGCGGCGATCCTCGGCGCGGCGGCCGACGGCCTGGACGGGACGGGACGGATGCACGTGGAGCTCATCGAGCACGAGGACCGGACCATCAGCGCGCACCTGTTCGTCAGCGCGGGCGAGGAGATGACCTACTGGCTGGGTGGCTTCGACGACCGGTACGCACGCGAGCATCCGGGCATGCTCGGGCTCGTCGGTGCCGTCGAGCACGCACTGGCGCGCGGACGACGCCGGCTCGACCTGGGCCCGGGGGTTCAGCCCTACAAGATGCGCCTGGCCGACGGGATCCGGCGGCTCGACTGGGACAACGTGCTGTTTCCGGGGCCGCGACGCCCGGTCACCCGGCTGCAGCTGGCTCCGCGCCAGCTCGCCCGCACCGCGGTGGGTGCGCGAGCGCGCGCACGCGCTCGGACCGACCCGGCGAACAGGGATCGGGCATGACCGAGACGCCGAGACCGCTCCGCGTCCTTGAGGTCTTCGAGCCGCCCGACGGGGGCGTGGCCCGTGCCGTGCTCCAGCTGGCAGACGGCCTGGGCGGGCAGGGCGTGAGCGTCGAGGTCGCCGGGCCGCGAGACTCGGGGTCCTACGCCACGCTCGAGTCCGCCGGGGTTCCCATCACCCGTCTGCCGTTCGATCGCGGCTACGGCCATCCGTCGCGCGAGGGCCATGCACTCGCGGCGATCCTCCGGCGGCTGCGCCGCGGGCGGATCGACGTGGTGCACGCCCACGCGGCCAAGGCCGGCATGCTGGCCCGGGTCGCTGGTGCGATCACCGGGACACCGGTGGTCTACAGCCCGCACTGCCTGCCCTTCGTGGGTGAGCTCTCACGCAGGCGCCAGGGCGTCTCGCTCGGCCTGGAGCATCTCGCGGCTCGGATGACGTCGGCGGTCATCTGCGTGTGCGAGGACGAGCGGCGCATCGCTCTGGCCCATAACCTCATCTCGGCCGAGCGCGCGTACGTCGTGCTCAACGGCGTCCCCGACGCCGAGCCCGGCGCGCCGGACCCGCGCCTCGTCCGCCTCCGCGGGCGCGACGGGCTGCTCGTCGGCGCGGTGTCGGTGCTGCGCGAGCAGAAGGGCCTGCTCGACCTCATCTCCGCGACCCCCGACATCCTGGCCAGGGTGCCCCGCGCTCGCATGGCGATCATCGGGGACGGTCCCTCGGGCCCGGCGCTGCGCGAGGCCGCCAGCGCAGCGCAGCTCGACGACGAGCCGCGCTTCGGCCTGTTCACGTACGAAGGGCCCGCCGCGCGCCATCTCCGGGCCCTGGACGTCTACGTGCTGCCGTCGCTGTGGGAGGCGATGCCGTTCGCGCCGCTCGAGGCCATGGCCCACGGCGTCCCGCAGGTCGTCACGGATGTCGGCGGCACGCCCGAGGCGGTGACCTCGGACACCGGGATCCTCGTCGCTCCGCACGATCCGGATGCGCTGGCCCGCGCGATCGGTGACCTGCTCGTCGACGACGAACGGCGCGCAGCACTGGCGCGGGGCTCGGTCGAGCGCCATGCCCGCTGCTTCCGGGCGGAGCGCATGCTCGCCGAGACGGCCGCGGTGTACCGCTCCGTGGCCGCCGGATCGTTCCCGCCGGATCCGGTCAACGGCGCAGCGTCCACAGCTGGCGCTCGTCCAGCCATGCTTTGACCGCCAGCTCGGCGCGGGTCCCCCTGCGTCCCCCGTAGACGATCGGGTAGAGCAGCTTGCGCCGCCACGGCATCGGCGAGGCGCGGAGGTGGCCGGGCAGCTCGGCGAACAGCCGCGGATGCGCTGCCCGGAGGTCCCGGTACAGCGCCACGTGGCCGCGGCGAACGTCCGCGAGCATGCGGCTGCCGTGGAGGCGCTTGCGAAAGGTGGGGCGTCCCGGGCCGAGGTGCTCCATGCGTCGCCCGGCCTCGGCCAGGCTCATCCACAGGTCCCAGTCCTCATAGCCCCGGAGACCTGGGCGCCAGGCTCGCTGCTGGAGGGCCGTGCGCCGGAAGAGCGCGGTGACGGGGTACTCGTTGCAGAAGGCGACGCGGAACGGGTCGAGCGTCTCGGGGACCGCGCGCAGGAGCTCGCGGGAGCCGAACTCCTCGTAGTCGCCGGCGACCACGGCGGCGCCGGGCACCGCGTCGAGGCGGTCGGCCATCGTCGTCAGGACGCCCGCCACCGCCTGGTCGTCCGCGTCGAGCGGGTAGACGTAGCGGGCGGAGGTCGCCGACAGCCCGGTCAGCCGCGCCGCCACCAGGTGGCGGTTGACCTCGTGGCGGATGACGCGCGTGCCGCCGGCACGCAGCCCGTCGAGCATCGCGAGCGTCGCGGGCTCCGTCGAGGCGTCATCGACGACCACGATCTCCAGCGGCTCGTTCTCCCGCAACGAGGCCAGCGCCTCGGCGAGCAGCGCGCCGTCGTTGAAGCACGGGACGATGACGGCCACCCGTGGCGAGCTCGGCGGGCCGGTCAGCGGCACGGGGCCGTGGCGCGTGGGCACACCAGCGCGTGCCAACGCCTCGTCGAGGGCGCCCCGACGGCGCGGAACCGGCCGCGCGAGGTCAGCGACGCGGCGGCGCGCCGAAAGGCCTCGTGGGCCGGCTTGGGCGCGCCCCGCATGTCCAGCAGGCCGTAGTGACCGAGCCGGTCGGCGGGGTCGGCGGAGGAGTCGAGAAGGTTGTACCAGACCCCCACCGCGACGTACGGCCAGGAGCGGATGCGCGTAAAGCTCTTGCTCAGGTTGGCCGCCTGCGTCCGCCGGTCGACGCCGTTGGACCATGACGGGCCATCGCGCTTCGAGCTCGTGCTCCAGCCCAGCTCGGTCAGCCACAGCGACTTGTCGTCGCCGTGGGCGAGCATCACCTTTCGCACCAGCGGCACGCCGCGCGTGAAGGACACGGCGGCGTCCCCATCTGCCGCAGGGTCCAGCGGAGAGCGGTCCCCGCTGTACGGGTGGATCGACCAGGCGTCGAAGCTGCCCTTCACGCCGAGCTGGTAGAGACGCTCGGTGAACCGGAAGTCCGCGTCGGCCAGCGAGCCGCCGACCACGACGGCGGACGGATCGGCGGCCTTCGCCGCCGCGTAGGCGACCTTGAGCAGGGCGGCGTAGGCGGCGGCCGGGTCAGGCGCCTTGAAGAACGTGCGCTGATTGGGCTCGTTCCAGATCTCCCACCCCGCGACGCGGTCGCCGTAGCGGCCGACCAGGAAGCCGAGCGCGGCCGCGTAGTCGCGCGGGTCCGCGGGCGCATAGTTCTGCACGTCGCGGTCCCACCAGCGTCCCGAGCAGCCGCTCCGGCGCGTCTCCGGCGCGGTCGAGGCCCAGCACGGGGTGCTCGTGAGCGTGAGCAGCAGCCGCAGCCCGCGAGCGTTCGCGCCCTGCACCACCCGGTCGAGCCGCCGGAGGTACCAGTCCTGCCACTCTCCCTTGGCGTCCTGCTCCAGCGATGCCCATCCGACGTCCACGCGGACCATCCCCGCTCCCGACGCGGAGGCCTGGTCGAGCTGGCGGGCGATGCCGGCGTCGTCGACGCCCTCCCACAGCGGGTGGATCTGCACCCCGGCCACCGGCGCGGCGCGCGCCTCGAGGGCCGCTGACATAGCCAGCAACATACTCATCACCACGATGCTCAATGCGACGAAGCGGCTGCGTCGGTACGCGCCGCGGGCGAACTGGTGCACTGCGACGCTCCCTTCGCGTGAACGAACCCTTCTCAAGGACGCCTATCGGTGGCACCGCGCGCGCAGTCGTCCGGCGAGGCCCTCGATGGACGCATATACAGTCGCGGCGTGCGCCGCAGACGGTACGACCTCCTGAGCGGCGATGGCCGGGGAGGCGGGCCGGTGCGGGTCGCCTTCGTCTCCTCCCACGCGGGACTGGGCGGCTCGGAGCGGATGCTGGAGCTGCTGCTCGACGAGCTCGGACCCCCGTGGATCGACACCGTGATCGCCCTTGAGGACGGGCCGGCGGTCACCCGTCTGCGCACGGTCGCCGGCTCCGTGCTCGTCGTTCGCGCGGGGCGTCGCGCGGGGCTCGTCTCCGGGGCCTGGCGCCTGCGCCGCCGGCTCATGGCCCAACCGCCCGCGGTGGTGCACGCCAACGGCGTCAAGGCTGCGCTCGTGGCCGCGCTCGGCCTGCTGGGCACCGGGGTCCCGGTCATCTGGGTCAAGCACGACCTGAGCTGGGACGGGCCGCTGGCACGTGTGGTCGCGCGGGGCTGCGCCGAGGTGATCGCGGTCTCCGATGCGGCGATGGCGACCCTGCGGGCCGGTCGCGGATGCGGTCGCACGCGCCTGACCGTGATCCCCAACGGCATCCGGCAGCCGCCCCGGCTGCCCGCCGACGACCGCCTGTCGCTCCGACGCGGGCTGGGAGGAGACCCCGACGTCCCCCTGGTGGGGCTGATCGGACGGCTGCACCCGGCCAAGGGCCAGCTCGAGCTGCTCGCCGCCGCCCCGCTCGTGCTCGCGCACCATCCGGCCGCGGTCTTCGTGCTGGTCGGTGGGGAGGATCCGACACAGCTCGCCTACGGGACTCGCGTGCGCGCTGCGACCCGGACCCCCGGGCTGAGCGGCCACGTCGTGCTCACCGGGCATCGCGAGGATGCGTCCGCGGTGATGGCCGCGATGGACGTCGTCGTCCTTCCCAGCGCGCCCGACGAGCGCGGGATGGGGCGCGAGGGCTTCGGCCTGGCGGCGGTCGAGGCGATGGCCGCGGGCACGCCGGTGATCGCCTATGCCGACGGCGCGCTGCCCGAGGTCGTCGGCGACGCCGGGATCCTCGTCGCACCCGGGTCCCGTGCGGCGCTCGCCGACGCGATCGACGGGCTGCTCGCCGACCCCGACCGCCGGGCCGGGCTGAGCGCCGCGGGCCGGCGGCGCTTCTCGGCCCGCTATCGGTCGGACAGGATGATCGCCGCGCTGACCGCGCGGTACGCCGCCTACGCCCCTGATGCACGAGGCTCAACCCGCGCTCCGTCGGGGCGATGACCGCCCTCCGGCAGAAGGGCCGCCGGTCGCGAGAGCACCATCGCACAGCCCGCCAGGACGGCCACCAGCGACGCGATGACGTTCGAGCGCAGCGTGTAGTCCACCAGGCCCTGAAGCGCGAGGCCGAAGAACGCGGCCGCCACCGCGAGCGCGAGCGTCCGGTCTGATCGCAGGGCACGCCGCAGGGTGAGGACGAGGGCGAGGACCAGCCAGACGAGGGCGCCGAGGCCGAGGAGGCCGAGCTCGGCCGCGATCGTGAGCGCGATGTCGTGAGCGTGGTCGAACGTCTCGCCGGTCACCGGGTCGACCAGCCCGTAGTTCGGGGCGACCGCGGAGAACTGGTTGGCGCCGACGCCGAAGAGCGGGTGGGCGGCGACGATCCTCGGCGTGGTGCGATAGATCTCGAGGCGCTGATCGGTCTGGCTCTGCCCCGCGGACCGGACCGACTGCACGCGCGCCGCGAGCGCGGCCGCCGGTGCGCTGCCGGCCAGCGGGTTGGCCGGGCTCGCGAGGATCACGGCGACCAGGACGCCGCCCACCACGGCGACCCACCGGACGCGGCGCAGCCCGAGGAGCACGAGCAGCGCGCCGCCGGCGGCCACCAGCCCCCCGCGCGACAGCGACAGCGCAAGCCCGGAGAGCATCGCCACGCAGGCCGCCAGCGCGAAGGGCCGCCAGGCGGGCGGCCCCGCCACCCCGAGCACGACCGCTCCGGGGAGCGCGAGCGCCAGGAACGAGCCGAGGATGTTGGGATCGCCGAACGCGCCCACGGCGCGGCCGGCGGCGGTGTCGCCCAGCGCGTCGACCACCGGCGCCTGCCCGCCCGACCGCACCGCCGAGACGACCGCCACGACCGCCCCGGCGAGCGCCAGGAGCCCGAGGACCCGCCGAACCGTGCCCTCGGTGCCGTCCTCGACGATCATGAAGAAGACCAGCGCGAAGGCCGACCACATCAGCAGGATCCGGACGATCGGGAAGCTCTCGCTCGCCGTCCCGAGCGCCGGGACCACGCTGGCCACCAGGAGGATCGCCGGTCCGCTCAGCGGGCCGCCGACGAACGGCGCCTGGTGCCGGCTCAGGCGCCGGACCGCCCAACCCAGCCCGGCGGCGGCCATGAGCGCCTCGGTCGCCGAGAGCCCGGCGGGCCCCAGCGACACGGTGAACAGCTCGAGCGGGATGGCGATGATCGCCAGTTGCACGACCCACAGCGGGCGGGCGACGGCGAGCACGAGGACGCCCGCGGCCGCGGCCACCCCGAGCGGCAGGACGGGCGTGGTCTGATGCCCCGCGAGCGTGCCGATCGCCGCCAGCGTGCCGGCCAGCGCCGCCAGGCCGGCGACCTGCACGGTGTCACCGGGCCTGGTCACGCCCCCGGCTTCTCCCTCGATCACGCAGCGACGACCCCCGTCGGGAACCGCGGCGGCCGCCCGCAGGGCCGTAGTAGTCGATGCCGTAGGCCCCGTCGCGGCCGTCGTCACCGTTGACGACGACGCCGAGCACCGTCGCCCTCGAGCGCGAGAGCAGGTCGCGGGCCGCCCGCAGGGCCCTCCGGCGCGAGCGACGCGGGTCGACGACGAAGATCACGCCGTCGACCTGGGCGGCGACCGTGCTGGCGTCGGCGGCGACGTTGGCCGGCGGCGTGTCGACGAGCACGTAGTCGCGATCCTGCCCGACCTCCACGAAGATGGTGCGGAGCCTCGGGAGGCTCAGCAGCGACGACGGACTCGGCGCCAGCGGTCCCGCCGCCAGGAGCTCGACGTTCGGGTACCGCGTCGCGACCATCAGCTCGCCGGCGCTTCGACGCGGCTCGACGAGCAGGTTCGTCATTCCCTTGGAGGGCTCACTGCGCACGTAATCGGCGAGCATCGGGCGGCGCAGGTCGCAGTCGACGACCGCGACGTGCGTTCCCCGGCGGGCCAGCGCTCGGGCGAGCAGCAGCACGAGGCTGGACTTCCCGTCCTGCGGCATGGCACTGGTCACGGAGATCACCCTCAGCCCCGGATCGGCCTGGAGGCTCGCGCAGAGCAGATCGAGTTGCTCCTGCCGCCGCGTGTCGTCGGCGGAGTCCGGCCCCTTGCGCAGCGCCACGCGGGCGAGGATCGGGAGATCCAGCAGCTTGCTGAGCTCCTCCTCGTCGCGAACGCGATCGTCGAAGGAGTCGCGCAGCAGGGCGGCCAGGCCGCCCAGGACGAGAGCGAGGATGAGCCCGAGCGCCAGGTCGAGCTTCAGCCGGGGCTTCGCCGGCGTCGTCGGGCGTGTCGCGCTGCTCGACAGCGAGACGTTGGAGCCCTGCAGCGCGTTGGCCTGCTGCGCGGCCACGTAGGACTGCTGGGCGGCCTGCAGCTGGGACGCAGCCTGTGATCGCTCCCTGATCGCATCCGGTGTGGTCCCGGCGGCGAGCCGCGCGACGGTGAGACCGAGCTTGCCGATCTGATCGAGCAGGTTGCCGAGACGGCCGCTGCTGTCCCGCAGCGCGTTGTCCTGCTGCCGGCGCACGAACGTCGTCGCGTAGGTCTGGGCGATCTGGCGGGCACGCTCGGGCTCAGGGTCGAGCGCGTCGATGCGGATCAGCCGTGTCCCGGTGACCACGGAGAAGCTCACCGCGTCCGCGAACTGCGCCCGATCGATGCGGAACGGCATGGCGCGCACCACCTCTCGCTCGACGTCCGAGGTCTGCATCAGCGACGTGTAGGTGCGCGCGAGGACGTCGTCGAGCTGAACGGCGTTCGCGCCGGTGGACACGGGGCGGTTCTCTCCCACGAACAGCGTCGCGGTGGCCCGGTACTCCTTCGGGAGGCTCAGCGTCACGGCGCAGACCGCGAGGAACGAGACCACGGCCACGACGAGGAACGTCCGGCGTTGGCGCACCAGGAACAGCGCGTAGATCTGCGGCAGCGTCAAGGCCCGGACCCTACAGCGGCGCCCTCGCGTGCACCCGGCATACTGGCCGGGCATGCGCGGTGCGCTTCTCCCCGTACACGAGCTGGACGACGGGATGCTCGCCGCGTGGCGCGAGCTCGCCGCGACGGCCCTGGAGCCCAATCCCTTCTTCGCTCCCGAGATGGCCTCGGCCGCGGCCCGTCATCTGCCGCTCGGGAAGGCCGACCGCCTCCTGGCGGTGCACGACGGCGACCGTTTGGCGCTCGCACTCCCCGTACGCAGGGTCGCGAGCTACCGCCGGGTGCCGATCCCCACGGTCGTCTCGTGGGGCCACGCCCATTCCTTCCTGGACACCCCGCTCGTCGCGGCTGCCGACCCGACACGAGCCGTCGAGACGGCGCTGGACGTCCTCCGCACGGCCGGAGTCGGCTGGCTGGCACTCGAGCGGCTCCCCGCCGACGGTCCCGTCCGAGGCGCGCTGGACGCCGCGCTGAAGACCCGGCGCATCTCTCCCCGAACGCTGCAGGAGCACGAGCGTCCTGTCGTCAGGCGGCGCGCGGACCCGACGTACCTCGACGGGCGCCTCAGCGCGCGCCGCCGCAAGCGCCTGCGCAGCCAGCGGCGGGGCCTGGAGGCGGCGCTCGGCGGCCCGGCATGCACCCGCGACCTGGGTCGGATCGACTTCCAGCCCGCGCTCGAACGTTTCCTGGCCCTCGAGCGGGCCGGATGGAAGGGGCGCGCCGGAACGGCTCTGAGCTCCGATCCCGCCGGCGCCGACTTCTTCCGCCAGGCGATGGCCGCCTTCGCCCGCGAGGGGCGCGTGCAGATCTGGGAGCTGCAGGTGGGCGACGTCACGGTGGCCGTCGTGTGCGCGGTCGTGTCCGGCGGCGGCGTGTTCCACTTGAAGACCGCCTACGACGAGCGTCACGCCGTGCACTCCCCCGGCCTGCAACTGGAGATCGACCTCATCCAGGCCTTCCACGACGACCCGGCCCTCGCGTGGATCGACTCGTGCACGCCGGGCGGCAGCTCCCCGTCCGCGCTCCTGTATCCAGACCGGCGGGTCGTGCAGACCCTGCTCATCCCGCTGGGCGACGCGCGCGCCCGGCTCGGCGGGCACGCGCTGGAGCAGTCGATGCGGTGGCGTTCGTGGGTGCGCGACCGGGTGTCCGCCTGCGGGCGCTAGTCCTCCGAGCGCGAGCTCGCCTCGTCGCCGGCGACCGCGACGGCCGCCTTGGCGGTCACGAGGTGGTAGAGGATGAGGACCTGCACGATCGCCAGGGACTCCGAGCGGTGCACGTCGTCGCCG
>JAABUS010005170.1_pt1 | contig 17569 bp, 19 predicted proteins | sample 5560161 | NCBI WGS metagenome assembly JAABUS01 (sample SAMN10711885, study PRJNA513376) | rock metagenome | isolation source: Antarctica rocks | place: Antarctica: Victoria Land, Trio Nunatak nord | collected 2016-01-04
ATACCGCCCTGCCACCAACCACAACTCAATCATTCTCAGCCGCAAGGGTAACAGCATAATGGAAGCGTCTCGGATCGCGGCGGCGACCGCGCCGCGGCCATGTACTCGCTCATCGTCACGGCCAAGTTGAACGACGTGGACCCGCGCGCCTGGCTCGCCGACGTCCTGCGCCGGATCGCCGACCATCCCGCGTCACGGCTGCACGAGTTGCTGCCGTGGAACTGGCGTAAACCTCTCCAGAACACTGCTGCCGCAGCCTGATTGCCCACGGTTGCAACCCTGGCCCGATGAACGCTTGGACTGCTCAGACGACATCGATTGTTGGGAACTTCGGCTCCCCGGTGATGCAGTCCCACAGGTAGACGGCCAAGCCAACGTCTCCGGTCCAGAGCGAGTAGCGGCCCCGCCCGAACGCCGCGCGAGCCCCCCGGACTTGGTCGATGGCCGTCATAGCGAACGCCCGCGCGCGCTCCAACCAAAGCGGATTGCCGGTTCGCTTGTAGAGCTTCAGCAAAGCGTAGCCGTTGCCTCCGGTGCCGTGGCACAGGTTCGACCCCTTGGCGAGCGGTCCGGCGTTCCAGGTCAGCTCTCCCCCTTGAAGAAGCAGAGCTTCGAAGTCCAGCGTGGAAAAGGGCGCACCCGCGAACGTGGTCACCATCCCCGGTGCGCCATGGCAGTGCTGGCATAGAAAGGTGGTCTGGCTGCTCGGCACGACGGCCGGCCAAGCCGCACCCAACTCGGAGCGGACCGCATGCGACGCAAGGGTTTGCGGCACGGCGTCGGCCACCACGGCGCGCTGGTCGGGCGTCAGCCAATCCCAGCCATGAAGCAGCGGCAGCATGTTGCCGGCGAAGCCGTGCACCGGGCCGAGCCAGCGCTGAACCTGTCCATACAGGTCTTGGGTCCAGATCGGACCGCTGTCGGTCGTTTCAAGCTCGGCCAGCAGCCGGGTCGCTTGCACTTGGAACAGCGCCTTGAACCTCCTATCCCCGGTCATGGCGTCCATGTGCACGCAGGCCAGCATGGAGCCCGGCAGCCCCCACATGAGCTCCACAATCGGCAAGTCGGTGTTTGTTGCGGCCAGACCATAGACCTCGTCGGCAAGGCCCAGCTTCGGCGCAACACGCATCGCGACCAGCTGGATGCCCAGCTCCCCCATCAGCAGAGATGCATGGCCAGGATAGCCCGTGGCCGCAAACCAAGGGGCATTGCGCTCCAGGGCGGTTGCCAGCACCGGCGAGAAATCATGGGCGCCCGCAAGGGCGCCGACGCGGTTCAGATGGTCCAATGCCCAGATAACCCCGGCCGCGCCGAAGTACACGCATCCCAGCCCGTCCGGCCCCTGGCCGTCCATCGGGTGCGCCGGCCACAAGGCAGCCGGGTCGAGCACGGCCATCGCGTCCGCCGCAATCTCCGCAATCGCCGTCGCAGCATCATCGCGATCCCAAGCTCTGGACGTGGGGGCGAAGTGACGTGTTCGCTGGAACATAACCAAGGTTCGCACGCGCAACGCAGACCAACAAGGCGGCCTTTGCCGGATGGATACGTCCCATCGAACTTGCGCCTGAAATCACTGCGCATACCTCAGCGATCTCTGCAGCACGGCCGCGCCGCGTGCCTGTTACTTCGCGAGCATAGTCAAAACCATATCTGCAAAGATGTCGGCGATTTCGTCTGGAGAATGTTTTCCATTTGGCTTAAACCAAAGAAAGCTATAGAAATACATCCCAAGAACGCCTTTCAACGCGACAAGCGGAAGCGACTTGAAATATCCTTGCGTTTCCCCGTCCTTGAACGTGCGATGCCAGACGTCTTGATACTGTTGATGAAGATCTGATACAATCTTGTGGCGATTTCCTGTGAGAGCGTCCGCCTCTCGAAAGCACACGGTCATTTCGGGAAGGTTTTGGGCGATGACTCGCATAAGATAGCGGCTTAGGCGTCGAATGCGTTGCCGGGGGTCGACTTCCTTCTGGAGGGCTCCTTGCCCGAAGATTACGAGATCCTCAATGTAACGCACAGCAATATTGAACAGAAGCTCTTCCTTGCTGTTAATGTGATAATATAGAGCACCGCGCCCAAGGCCGACGGCTTTGCCGATTTCGGCGACGCCAATGCCCCTATAGCCGCGCTCTGCGAAGAGCTTCGCCGCAATGTGCTGGATGCGCTCCCGTTGGTGCGTGGCAGGAATTGTCGGCAGCGCTCCGAGGTTTGCAATGCGGCCAGCATCCGCATGTTTTGCGTATGGACCAATCGGTACAGTTGGGCTAAGGTCCGCATCGTTTGCGGCTCGCTGAGGTCGGGCCTTGAAGATCCCGGGCTTAGTCGGAGTGCGGGGCACAAAGGTTTTCCTTGGCTGGCGTTCGGTGTGTATCGTTGATGGAGTGCAGATCATGACATGTTACCGTCAAGTCGCTGCCGCCATATGTCGAGCAACGCATCTTCGCCTGATCATCATCATGACAAAGCCTATGTGTTCATTTGGCATTCAAGCTGCCGATTTCCCTTCTCCCAGATCTCAAAGGTTTGACGAAGCGCTACAAGCGTGATCATACCAACTGGTCAATCATAGCCGCAGCTGCAACAAATGAGTGCAGTGCAATGATTTGGAATATTTCAACGATGGCCGGCGCCAACCTGGCGCGAGATGTAGACGTTTCTGCAACTGTCCGCCAGGAAGCGAGCCCGCCATAAGATGTTAGACAATAATACACAGTTTCGATGTAAAACTCAATCTTCTGGGTTTGATTAGAGCAGTCAATCCACACCGCGTGAACCGGGAGATTAGTTAGGCCAGCAGCAAGAATTTTCACGACTTTAGACTAAAACGGTGGCCGCCAAATTGAACGAGAGTGGTTTACACATCGTTTCCATTGTCCATCTTTAGGAGGTCGCATATGGCGAACGACGTAATTGACGCATGGGCCCAAACCATCAAAGGAAAGCCGGTCGTCGGATCTGTCGCGAGACGAGCAAGACGCACCACGTCTCGCGACATCGAGTTGTTCTCCGATATCACTGGCGACTACAATCCTCTACACTATGATGCAGGTCTCGCCAAGGAATCCGTCTTCGGGCGGATCATTGTACAGGGCGGTGTGATCTCCGGCCTCCTCAACGCGGTCGTGGCGGAGGATCTTCCAGGGCCCGGAACGGTCTTTCTCCAGGTCTCGTGGCGGTTTATAAAGGCCGTAGGCGTCGGGGAGGAGATTACCGGCGAAGTCGAGGTCGTGAGCGTTCGGGACGATAAGCCAACTTGTCAATTGAAGACGCGCGTGACGAACGGAGCGGGCGAAGAATGCCTCGTTGGCGAAGCGACCGTGTACGTCGCAATGCTTAACCAGACCGCCGCCGCGCGCCGGAGTGCAGTCGCGTGACGCAAACCGGGACGCTCTCGTCCGCTGCTGACGCCGATGGCTTCGGTGGCACCGCCTGGCGGACCTTGGCGATCCTCAGCTTCGCCATCGTCCTGTCTATGACGACGTGGTTCTCCGCCACCGCTATCATCTCCGAGCTTCGCGCCGTGTGGAATCTGGACGGTGTCGCCGCAGCGTGGCTCACGAATGCTGTGCAGATTGGCTTCGTCATCGGCGCCCTGAGTTCAAGCCTGCTCAATCTACCGGATATGCTGCCAGCGAGAACGCTCATGGCGGCATCGGCCTTGCTGGCGGCTGCAGCAAACGCCATACTTTTGGTTGCTCCGTCAGCTGAGGTCGCCATTCTTGCGCGTCTCGTGACCGGCATCGCGCTCTCCGGCGTATATCCGCCGGCCCTGAAGCTGATCTCGACGTGGTTCATCCGGGGCCGCGGCCTCGCGCTCGGCTGCGTGATTGCTGCACTTACGCTGGGGTCTGCGTTCCCGCACCTGCTGCGTGCAATAACTTCCACGCTGGATTGGCGCCTCGTTGTCATGAGCACCTCTGCCATGACGCTTCTCGGCGCGTTTCTGATGGCACTCTACGCGACCGAAGGGCCGAACGCTTATCCCCGGGCCGTGTTCGATCCCCGGCAGCTCGGCCGGGTGCTGCGGAACCGCCCCGTAGCCTTAGCCAATCTTGGCTACTTCGGCCATATGTGGGAACTCTACGCCATGTGGGGGTGGTTCCTCGCGTTTGCGCAAGCTTATCGCAACGCAAGCGGCGCCGACGCTACCTCGTCCGCCTCAATGATCACCTTCGTCGTCATCGCCTCGGGCGCGATCGGATGCATCCTCGGTGGCTTGCTCGCGGACAAGGTCGGCCGCACCGCCACGACCGCCCTGATGATGTCGATCTCGGGCGCGTGCTCGGTCCTCATCGGCCTGACGTTTCACGGGCCCCTCTGGCTATTTCTGAGTGTCGCAATCGTCTGGGGCATTTCCGTGATCGCGGACTCCGCACAGTTTTCGGCGATTGTCACCGAGGTTGCCGACCGCACCTTTGTCGGCACGGCGTTGGCCATGCAGCTTGGACTTGGGTTCGCCTTGACGGCGCTCGCGCTGATGGCGGTGCCGGCCTTCGCCCAGTGGACTGACGGATGGCAATGGGCTTTCGTCGTCCTTGCGCCTGGCCCACTGGTCGGAACATGGGCGATGCTCGCCCTGAGGCGGTTGCCGGAGGCCAGCGAGATCGCGCAAGGCAGGCGCTAACTCCAATGTTGTTCACTTTATGACTCGTATTGCGGCGGCGACGTCGCTCTGTGTGGTCGGTAGTGGGGTGCCGCACGGGGCCAAGCGCAAAATGGCCAGCTATCCCCTGCGCCCTTGCACGTCACAACCGACACTTCGCGCTCGAACCTGTCCACGAGCGTTCCTACCCAAGCCGTGAACCCAATTTTGAAGGCGTCGGGACTGATCCGCGTCAACAAGCGCCATAACGTTTCGTGCAAGGGAATACCGTCTGGCAAATTCAAAAACGTCCTGAGCTACACGAGCCTGCTGCGACCACAAAGCGCAATGTCGTCTCAGCTTTCAGCGCAGGCGATCACCGTGGCCATCGCGGTCCCTAGGATGTTGGACAAACAGTGCTCAACCTTATTGGAGCAGCTCGGGTCTTCAATCCCGCCAAGACACTGCCTCAGTTTCCCGATCGACACGCCTCGCTTCCTTGCTATCACGCACGCGCGTCATTCCGTTACGAGCCAGAAGATGAAGAAAAGTTTCATGCGGAGTCTCCTGGGGACAGCCCCTTTCCAGCCCATGCGCTGCCTTCCAAACAAATTGTCTCGGCCGTTTGAAGCACACGACGATCGCACGAAAAACCCGTTAGCGATGAATGGTCCTGGAGCAGAAAATCACGTCGCATAGCTGCGGTGATAGGGCTTGCTTTAAGTTTTTGCCTGGCTCACGATGGACCGATCGATACAGAGAGAAAGTCTCTATGCCGCTCATAGCGTGTGCCAACGATAATCCTCGGCAGATATCGCGCACATGTGCCTTGATCGACGCCAGCGGCGCTAATATCGCGTGGAAGCAATCACACTTTCAAGCTCAAACAATAGCTTGCTCCGTCATATGTTGATCTGCGTTATTATTGCTGCGGCAATAGTATATGCGGTACAAGACGACGTCGTAGGCTGCCGATCGTCGGTGCTAAGCTTTCCGTAAATGTTGCGCACACCTTCCTGACCGGGGTCAGTGTCATAAATTTGCCTTCGCCGCCAGAAATGCATCTCGCACGATCCGCCTAAACGTGGAAAGCCTGAGTTGCTAGACCAAAAAGGACGATGCAAACGATAAGCGTCTTGTGAAATTTTTGGTCGCTACAATCGAGCCAAATTAAAGAGTTCGATAAAGGAGGGATGGAATGCGCGTGCAAAAGGCGAAACCGCCGATGAAGTTCGCCCACTGGGTACCCAACGTGAGCGGCGGCCTTGTGGTAAGCAAGGTGCCGCAGCGAACGGACTGGAGTCTGGATTATAACATCAGCCTCGCCAAAATTGCCGAGGAAGTCGGGTTCGAATACGCGCTCACCCAGACTCGGTTTATGGGTAGCTATGGGGCCGAATATCAACACGACTCAATGATGTTCTCGGCCGCGCTTTTGGCAAACACCGACCGTTTGAACGTTATAACCGCGATCCTGCCGGGCCTATTCCATCCCGGTGTCGTCGCCAAACAAGGGGCGACGGCTGACCAGATCTTCAATGGCCGCTGGTCGGTTCACGTGGTCAGTGGCTGGTTCCGCAAAGAATACGACGCTTTAGGAGTGGCTTGGCCAGAGCATGACGAGCGGTACGTCCGGTCGCGCGAGTTTATTGAAATCCTTCGAGGCGCCTGGATGGAGGACGACTTTGTCTATGACGGTAAATATTGGCAGATCGACGGCTACAGCATCAAGCCAAAGCCGCTCGCGCTCCCTGGACGGCCTACACCTCTGATTTTCCAAGGTGGTAACTCCATTGCAGCCCAGGAGATGGCAGCGGCGGTCTCTGACTACTACTTTATGAACGGCAGTACACTTGAGGAACATAAAGAACAAATTGATAACATCCGGAAACTTAGTGCCGTGACGGGGCGCAAGGTGAGATTTGGCGTCAACGCGTTCGTCATCGCACGCGAAAACGAGGATGAGTCGTGGGATGAATTGCGCCGGATCGTCGGATCTGCCGACAGAGAGGCCATCCAGCGATTCAAAATCACCGTTAAAGAAGCTGGCCAATCCACGAAAGAAAATGTCGGGATGTGGGTTAATTCAACGGATGCCGATCTCGTCCAATACAATGACGGATTCAAAACCGGTCTGATCGGCACCCCTGAGCAGATTGCCGGGCGAATTCATAACCTGAAAAAGATTGGCGTCGATCTTATCCTCTGCGGTTTCCTCCATTTTCATGAGGAGACGCGATATTTTGGCGAACGCGTCATTCCGCTGGTCCGCGATCTCGAGGTCTCCGATCCTGTCCATGAACTGAAGGCCGCATGACTGCTTCGTGGGCAGTCGAGTGGCTCCTTTGTAGCCGCCCGCTCTTTTCCACTCCGATCAAACGGGATGTCGTCAATCGGTGCCTGCCCGTGGAGGTAACAGGCGAATGAACTATTTGTCCGTATCTACAAAAAAGATTGAGCTCAACAGCGCGCATGACATCATCGAGGAAGCACGCGCTGGACGTCCTTTCATCCTAGTCGACGACGAAGACCGGGAGAACGAGGGCGATATCGTCATACCGGCCCAGTTCGCCACGGCGGACGCGATCAACTTTATGGCCCGCAATGCCCGCGGGCTCGTTTGCCTCGCGCTGACCCAAACTCGGGTCTCGCAACTTCATCTCGCGCCGATGACGCAATCCCTCAGGACCATGTCGCACCAAACTGCGTTTACTTTATCAATCGAGGCGCGGTCAGGCGTAACGACCGGGATCTCCGCCGCCGATCGCGCACGAACGATCGCCGTGGCAATCAACCCTGAGACCTGTGCCAGCGACATTGTCACCCCGGGCCACATCTTTCCCCTAATCGCACGCGAAGGCGGTACGCTCATCCGCGCCGGGCATACCGAAGCGGCTGTGGACGTTGCGCGTATCGCAGGCCTCAATCCGTCAGGCGTGATTTGCGAAATCATGAACGACGACGGATCAATGTCCCGTCTCCCGGAGTTACTCAAGTTTGCCCAACTCCACGATCTGAAGCTTGGCACGATCGCCGACCTGATCGCCTACAGGCTGCGCACCGAACGTCTGGTAGAACTCGTCGTGTCATCTGGGCTCCATCACCCTTCTTTCGGCGAGTGGCGAATGATGATCTACCGCGACACGGTCGAGGGCGGGGAACACATAGTTCTTGCCAAGGGCAATCTGACGCGGCCCGAGCCCACGCCCGTTTGCATCCACATGGCCGATCCAATCGGAGACTCGCTCCTTGGCCGTAGCAGCAGCACCCTCGATGGCGCGATGCATAAGATCACTCAGCGGAGCCGGGGCGTCATCATCATCTTGAACGACCCGCGACGCGACGCACTTTCGAACCGAATTCGGAATGGAAGTCCACACGCGCGTCCAAGCAAGTCGCTCCGTGAATATGGCGTTGGAGCTCAAATCCTCATCGATTTGGGAATATCAAGCTTGGTGATCATCTCTGATCTTGAACAGAATTTCGTGGGACTGGACGGCTACGGCTTGAACATTGTGGGACAGCTTTCATCCGAACTAGGAAAAACATAACAAGCAACAATACAGGTTTATGCAATGAGTGGGGGGGGCAACCAATGAATACTGTTGAAAATAACGAAGCGAGCACACGAAATAACAGTGCCAATGATACGTTTATAGATTGCGAGACATTTCGCAATGTAATGCGAAAGCTAGCGGGCAGCGTCACGGTCGTCACTACTGAGGGCGACGGCACGTTTCACGGCTTCACCGCGACCGCTGTCTGCAGCGTCTGCGCAGAACCCCCGACGATCCTGATCGTTGTCAACAGATCGGCCCGGACCCATCCTTACATTCATCAAAAGGGTGTCTTCGCCGTCAATATCCTCGCAGACAATCAGGCGCATATTGCTAATCTGTTCGCAAGCAAATCGTCCGAGCAGTTCGCCAATGTAAGCTATGCGGTGACGCCGCGCGGTGTGCCAGTCATCGAAGACGCAGCCGCCTTCATAGAGTGCAACATCGATCAGCAACACGAAGTCGGCACGCACACGATTTTCATAGGGCGGGTCTTAGGCGGCGGAGCGGCTGAGAACTTGCCGCTGATCTATCATGACGCAAATTACGCGCGCGTCGCGATGATTTAAAGCATCACGTATTTCGCTCACCGCCCATGTGGTTGGGCGGTTCCCGACACAGTTGACCGGAGAACAATGCGATGTCCATCGCAATCGCTCCTTTTCGGCCCTTCAAAACCGCTCGCGCGTTCGTCATGGTGTATGCGCTAACGATTCTGTCTTGCTATGTCTTGAACTTGCTCGTCACCAGGCACCCGATCGGGCCGTGGCGCGGCGCCGACATTCAGAAGTCATTCTGGCTTGATAACGTTAGCTGGCAAATATTTGCCGCTTGGTGGGCTTGCCTGTTTGCGGTCTGCGGGCTTTGGCCCTTTTCCGGCATAAGCAACCGCTTCACGCGCGGCCTCGCCGTCACGCTGGCGTCTTGGGCGTTGGGCTGGCTCAGCGCGACGCTGATTATCGAAGTCGGGCCCGGAGTCAGTGGAATATTCCCTCTAGTCGGCACTACATGGTTCTTCCTTGCGTTGTTCTGCTTTGCCGGGGCGAACTGGCTGGTCGCCGGTATGGCGCCTGCGCGGCAGTTCGCACTCCTGCTTTTGCTGATTACTGGATGCACGTTTCTGGTCACGCATTCGGCTGTGGTTTGGGTGCCAGCATGGTGGTTTCCATTTCTCCTCGTCGGATTGTCGACGGGAACTCTGACGTATCTTACCCGCCGGATGCAACAGCCTGGTCGAGCATTTACTATGATAGCGATCCTCTTTGCAACCGTCGCAGGCTGCGTGGAAGTATCTGTTTTGGCGGGGTTCTGGTCTCCGGAAGTATCACCGATCTCCGCATTCTGGTCTATGGGACATTTCACTCCAGACAATGAGTGGCTTGTCTGCTTTATGGTTGCAACATCGATCAACTATGCACTACCGATAATTTCGTATAATTGGCCTTTTACACACATTCCTATGCCATGGGGAGGTATTTTGGCCTGTACGTTTTATCTTCTTCTTAATGTCCTAGTTACGTCAATTCTGTTGAGACTGGTGGGGACGGTATTCAGTAGTACTGAAGAGTTGCTGACGTACGCCTATATGGGAGTTAACTGGTCCCTGGTGCTTCCGCTGGTCTTTGGAGTGGGATTTGACGAGCCGTATCTTTGGAAAGGGCAACGAACGGTGGGAGACTGGGATGACGTTGCTTAACTCCGGCGCCAAAGCCGTGCCGTTCCCCCAATTAGCGGTGTCAAATTTGAACTTATCGCCCGCCCCAAATCGCTCTGTCGATCGGCCAGCCTGCGTAGCAACAGCAATATCGGGACAGTCTGGAGAAAGGCTTTTGCGGAGGCGGTCGCGTTCACCCGAATATGGACACGAAGGTAGTTCAAGCTATGGCACACTTATTCAACACCCCTTGACAAGCCATTAAACGGGTTGTCGTGTATCGATCGGTCAGTACAAATGCATCCGAGGATGCTTGGGATATGGACGCTGGAGGCTTATGGATGTCCACGGGAAGTGACTCGCACCGAACCGATGAGTGGTCCGCTCAAAAGCGTGCAGTCGAAGATAGGCTTTGTCCCTGTCAGGAGGGTATGCGGCCAGAAGTTGACGCGCCGCGCCGCAATCTGCTTCTGACTGCAGGGGCTCTGTTCGGTGTGGCTGGGTTTCTGCCGGGGTCGGTCAAGGCAGCGATCAATAGTGCTCCCCCGGGCGCCCTGAGGTATAATGTGGCGGACGACCCAACCAAGGAACCAGGCCGCCCGCTGCTAGAGGATGGCGGATACGGATCGCGCTCTCAATTCGAGGCTGAGGTTCGCATCAAGGCCGACAACCCTACCAATATTACCTCGTGGACCTTCACTCCTCTTTCATCCCAGATCGGCAATTTGACGCCGTCCGGCCTGCACTTCGAAAGGCACCATGGCGGTATCCCAACGATCGACCCGAGCCGCCACACCCTCATTGTCCACGGCCTAGTCAACGCGGCGAAGAAGTTCACGGTCGCGGACCTGAAGCGGATGCCGTCGGTAAGCCGCAAGCATTTCATTGAATGCTCGGGAAACACTCTCACTGAATGGGCAAAGCCGACCGCTAAGAATGTGCAGGCCTCCCATGGCTTGCTGAGTACGTCGGAGTGGACGGGCGTGCTCTTCTCTACTCTCGCCCGCGAGGTCGGGTTAAAGCCCGATGCTCAATGGGTGCTGGGTGAGGGATCGGACTCATCCGTGATGACGCGCAGTATACCGATCGAGAAGATGCTAACGGACGGCATGATCGTCTACGGCCAGAACGGTGAGGCAATCCGGCCGGAGCAGGGCTATCCGCTCCGACTCCTACTGCCGGGATTTGAGGGCAACACGCAGATCAAGTGGCTGCGACGGCTGCAGGTGAGCGACCGGCCGTTTATGACTCGGGAAGAGACCTCCAAGTACTCCGACCTGATGCCGGACGGCCGGGCCAAGCTGTTCACGCTCGCGATGGACGCAAAGTCTGTTATTACTTTTCCGTCGGCGGATATGATGCTACCGAAACCGGGCGCTTACGAGATCAAGGGTATCGCTTGGACCGGCCATGGTCGGGTCCAGTCAATCGACGTATCGACGGATGGGGGCCGAACGTGGATGCCGGCGAAGATCGAAAATCTCGCCGAGCCGATGTGCACGGTGCGATTCAGCTTCCCATGGGTTTGGGACGGCACGCCCGTAACTTTGCAAAGCCGATGCACTGACGAGACCGGGTATATTCAGCCAACCCGCCAGGAGCTTGTGAAGCTCCGGGGCCTGAGCAGCGTCTACCACTACAACGCAATCCAGAGCTGGGCGGTGGCCTCTGACGGAGGGGTGAGCAATGTCCATGCGTGATACAGTGATTGCGGTGCTACTGTCTGCGGCGTTCCTGCCCGCAGCCGCGATTGCCGCAGACTCCGGCTTCGGAGTTTCCGTGTCACCGGAAGAGTTGGCACCTTATTTTGCCATCCAGCCGGCAGGAGACGGCCTGCCTGCGGGCTCGGGGACGGCTGAGATCGGTGCAAAAGTCTATGACGAACATTGCGCCATGTGCCATGGCGACAAGCTGCAAGGAATTCCGATGGCTGGCGGTCCGGCGCTTGTGGGCGGACGAGGCTCGCTCACATCGGCAAAGCCGGTCAAAACCGTCGAGAGCTACTGGCCGTATGCGACGACGCTCTACGATTACGTTTGGCGAGCAATGCCATTCCAGGCGCCCGGTTCCCTCAACGCCGACGAGGTCTACGCTGTCTCCGCATATATCCTCCAGAAGAGCGGCATAATCGACGAGAACACGACCTTGGACCCCAAGAGCCTTCCTAAAATTGAGATGCCGAACGCAAAGGGTTTTTACGACGGCAGGGGACCTGATCTCGAGCAGTACAGTCTGTCTGGAAAAAATTAGGAGTAGCAATCATGCATAAGTCGTTGTCGCCTAGTCAAGACCGAGCGCTGGGCTTGTTCCTGAGACCCGGTCGATCGACCTAACTAATGATCTTGGGTTTTATGGGGATTGTAGTATCGCAAATCTGTCGTTCAACAAGGCACTGAATGCACTCAGATGCGACTGCCGCGCTGGTGTTGAAAATCTCCACTAGATCGATAATTTTCAATAACGATTGGGTGCAAGCCGACAAAATGCAACGAGTTATTGATCTGATTTCTATATGCTTTTCGGAGCAGCACGGTTAAGTTCTATCAATAAAGCCGCCTATAACAAAAAGAGTTGACTTACTATTCGAGATAAAGCACTTGTGTGTTTCAATCGAAGTAGGTGATTTTCGAGAACGAGAAGCTTATGTCTGGTGGGGGCACGGGCGCTCGTAATGGCCTTCCTGCAAGCCCAAAGCGTCACTTGCATGAGGCCTTTCTCTACGTTGAATCGTGTCCGACTGAGGAGATCACAACCTTCGTAATGCTTTGAGCATCTCTAAAGCAACTTTCTTTAAAGTCTAGGCACATACAAATTAGGATCGTAACCAAAAACGACCATGAGGAGAGGAATTTTCAATGGCAAAACGTATACTTCTGAGTGCGTTCGATATGACCTGCGTCGGTCATCAGTCGACCGGCACCTGGCGGCACCCGTCCAGTCGCGCCTGGAACTATAACACGATCGAATACTGGACCGACATGGCCAAGGAGTTAGAGCGCGGATGCTTTGATTGCTTGTTCATCGCGGACGTCGTGGGCGTGTACGATGTCTACCGCGGAACGGCCGCAGCGGCCGTGCGGGATGCAGCGCAGGTTCCTGTGAACGACCCCTTCGGCGCGATCTCAGCCATGGCTGCGGTCACGAGCAACGTCGGCTTCGGCATCACGGCAGCGATAACCTACGAGCCGCCTTATCTGCTGGCGCGCAGGCTTTCGACGTTAGATCACCTAACTAAGGGGCGTGTGGCGTGGAATGTCGTGTCATCCTACCTGAATAGCGCCGCGCTGAATGTCGGCATGGACAAGCAAATCTCGCACGACGAGCGTTATGACCTAGCTGACGAGTACATGGACGTAATGTACAAGCTCTGGGAAGGCTCATGGGAGGATGGCGCCGTCCACAGGAACAAAGAGACTGGCGTCTTCACCGATCCGAGCAAGGTTCACCCAATCCGGCACCAAGGTAAGTATTATAAGGTTCCGGGCTTTCACCTGTGCGAGCCTAGTCCGCAGCGTACGCCGTTCATCTTCCAGGCCGGGGCATCCGGCCGCGGACGTCAGTTCGCGGCGAGTCACGCCGAAGGCATGTTCGTCCTGACGACAAGCGTCGAGCAGGCGAAGACCGTCACGAACGACATCCGCAACCTTGCCGAGAAGCAGGGCCGCAGCCGCGACTCCATCAAGATCTTTACGCTCCTGACCGTGATTACCGGCGCGACCGACGAGGCGGCCGAGCAGAAATATCAGGAGTATTTGTCGTATTCGAGTTCGGAAGGTATGCTCTCCCTGTACGGCGGATGGACTGGCATCGATTTCTCCCAGTACAACCCGGACCAACCGCTTGAAGCGATGGACAACGACAGTCTTCGCACGACGCTTGAATCGCTGACGCATGGGCAGAGCCGCAAGTGGACGGTTCAGGACGTGATCAAGGACCGCACGATCGGCGGCCTCGGCCCTGTGCTTGTTGGAGGCCCGCATAAAGTCGCCGACGAACTGGAGCGCTGGGTCGACGAAGGCGGCATTGACGGCTTCAACTTAGCGTACGCTATCACGCCGGGAACGACGACCGACTTTATTGATTACGTGGTGCCGGAGTTGCGGAAGCGGGGCCGCGCACAGTCAGCCTATCAGCCAGGCCCGTTCCGGGAGAAACTGCTTTCCACCCCGGACGGCAAGGTCGAGAGAAGCCATCCTGCCGCGAAGTTCCAGGGCGCTTATAGTGGCAAGGAGAGCGTCGCAGACAATACCACGTCATCCAATTTCTCAGATTATGAGCCCAGCAAGGCGGCAGCCGAATGATGATCGGATTTTAATCCAACATCAAATGTGAGAGCGGCACTGCCGCCCGCTCTCACTCTGGCATCCTGGTCGAGGAGCGAGATCTGCCTAGGGAGTGTCAAAAACCTTGGGCGCTACGCCGCGAGTGGGATTGCCTGGTGGCCAAAGCGCCCGTTCAGCACCGCGGCCCTGACCTGAAGTATGCGGTGGGCGCCGCGGGGCGACCAGCGCATCTGTCGGCGCTTGTTCATGCGGGCACTCACCAGTTGGTTGACGGTGCCCTCGGCCCGTGAGGTCGAGATCGGCTTGCCTGCGCGGTAGCGCTGGCCGTAGTCGATCAGCGCACCCTCGTTGCTTTCGATGTAGCTGCGCAGCTCCGTGCAACGCGCGATCAGGCGCCTGGCCTTTGCTTCGACGCCGGGTTCGTTCAGCACGATGGCGTCCTTGGCCCAGCTCACGATCCGGCACAGGGCCTCGCATGCCTTTTTAGGCGTGGTTCAAAGCCGGGTGGCTCTTGTCGGGTTCCGGGGTGATGGAGCTGGCTGGCCCCACTAGCGGGTATCTGGTGTGATGGCCAAAGCGCGCGAGCGGCCAACCAGCTCGCGCGAGGAGCTTTCGCGATCATGACGGCATCGGACTTGGTCAACCTTTCGGGATTGATGGACGACGCCAAGTGCTTCGCCTTTGTGCGCCAATGCCGCTGGCCGAAGGGTGTCTGCTGCCCCGCGTGTGACAGCGGCGCCGTTGTCCGGGACGGGTGCGACGACACGCAGCCATGTCGCCAGCGCTACCGGTACAAGGCATGTGCTGGACGCTTCGACGACTTCACTGGCACGGTGCTGGCCGGGCACCACTAGCCTTTGCGGGTGTGGGTGCTGTGTCTATACTTCATGGGCCTGAACCTTTCCAACGAGCGCGGCTCGGCGCGCCTCCTATGGCGGGAGAAACGGTCAGCTGTATGATCAGCACCGGAGGGGCGCGGCCGCTCCGTTTTTGGTGGTCAAGAACCCCGTTTTCCAACTTGGCCCGTGGGCTGCTGCGCACTTACGAGTAGTGACGCCCCCCGGGGCGATCCCGGTTAGGAAACTGATCTGTCGCGCAGCTCATCCCCTCCGCCCTTGCGCAGCAGAGGAGGATTTGATGAGCAAAGCCAAACGGCCCAGCCGGAGGCGGGAGATGTCGCCCGTCCACGCCGCCGCCGCCGCCGTCGACATCGGCGCCACGCTGAACGTGGCCGCCGTCGGCCCGGACCGCGACCCCGAGCCGGTGCGCAGCTTCGGCACTTCACCGCCGACCTGCTGATGTCCGCCTCCGTCAAGCTGGTGCTGGGGTGCCCCGAGATGTTCCTGGAGCCGACCCGCCGCCGGCTGGGGTTGCCCATGGCCGAGCAGGACGGGCGCAAGGTCAATCCGCTGAGCACCATCCGCCCGCGGCAGACAGCGTTCGCCGGCGTCGCCATGGCCGGGGAGAACCGGCCCATCGCCGAGATCCGCCTCGGGGGGCCGGCGTGACAACGGCGGCTCTGGGCGCACGGGAAAGCCGGCTCCGTTTGCGCCGAGTGTCCCTAACGCTGGTGAGGCACACCATCGGGAAACCACCATGAGCGCAACCACCAAGCTGCCGGCCGCCGGGACGCACGTCGCCTCGGCGTTGCTGCCAGCCACCCGGCCCAGGGGCGACCTCGCGAGGAAGGTGCTGGCCTGCCTGGCGTCGGGTCCGAAAAGCAGGTCCGAAATCCGGGGGATCGTCGGCGGCTATACCTGGGATGTCTACAAGGCCGTTGATAAGCTAGTGCGGACAGGCGCCGCGGCCGAAATCGGCAAAGGCCGCTACGCGGCGGTCCCCGGGGCGCAGGAGAGGATCGGCGACCATGCCCGTCTCAGCCGCATGATCCTGGCGTTCCTGGCCGCCCCCCGGCGCATCGGCGAAATCGTCCGGCACACCGGTGTGCCGCGTGGCACCGTGCGGAGCCGGGTGGATGCGCTGATCTGCACCGGGCAGGCTGCCAGGATCAGCCAGGGGCTCTACGTCGCCACCGGACGGCCGTGTGCCGAGCCCTGCGTGCCGGCAGCGCCTGCAGCGGCGCCCTGCAGCGGACGACCGCAGCCGATCCGCGATGCGATCCTGGCCTTCCTGGGCGAGCCTCGGCGGGCGCAGGACGTCGCAGCCCATATCGGCCGGCCGGTGTCGACCGCCACGGGCCACCTCGCGGCGATGCGGCGGCGGGGGTTGGTGCTGCGCATCGCGCCTGGCCGCTACGAGCGGGCGGTTGTAGCCGGCACAGCGGTTGGTGCATACGGCGACAGAGGCACCGTTCCCGTTCGCAGCGCGCTTGCCGGGGCATGGGCGGGTTCCGGGCACTTGGAAGCGGATACCGCGCAGGCGGCCGGTGCCGCTGCCCCCGGTAGCCCGACAACGGCCTGCGCCGGCAGCGTGCCGCCGCGCCGCGTCGTGTAGGCCGGCACCCGGTGCTGTCGGTCGTCGACAAGAAGGGCAGGGTGCTCGGCCCGCTCAGCGCCGAGGACGGCCATGCCATGCTGGCGGCGTTCGCGTTGTCCGGCGCAAGCGTCGAGGCGCGCGAGCGCGGCGCCGACGTGGTCCGCACCACGCAGCAGCGGGATTGCTGGTTCCGCTGCGATTGCCTCGGAACGGAAGAGGCCCCCATCCTGGTCCCGGTCACCGAGACGCACATCCGGCGCAGCCCGCACCATCCCGAGCATGCTGAGGGCTGCCCGTTCGAGATGACCGCGACCGAGCGCGAAAGCTACGCCGCGAGCCTGCGTGAGCCGGAGGCCGGCGACAGCTTCCAGCTGGCGCGGGCGATCGGGCAGCCTGGCAGCGCGCTCGTCCGGGACACCGGCGCCGGGGAGGACGAGGGTGGGCAAGGCACAGGCCGTGGCGTCCACAACGCCGGCCGTGAGCGGACCAAGCTGTCGCAGCTGTTGTTCAAGCTGCTGTCCGACACGAGGCTGCACCAGGTCGGCCGCGGGCCGCGCGGCCATGCCGACCAGCAGGCGTCCCTGTACAAAGCGGCGCGCGGCATCTCGCTTGGCGGCGACCTGATGCTGTCGGGCGTGCTCTACACCGACGCGGGCCATCTCGAAGACCTGGTCGGCCGTGTGAAGCTCAGGGCACGATGGCCGGACGGGCGGCGTCCGCACGGGGTGCTGGTGTTCATCGCCGTGCGCATCGAGGACGACGTGATCGTGGCGATCTCGGGGACGCGTCTCACGGTCGAGGGGCCGATCGCCGTGTTCGGCCCGGGGACAGGCAAGGTGCGGCACGGCCCGTTCGTGATGGCTGTGTTGGTGGCGTCGCCGGACGGCCGCGCGCCGCTGGCGCCGCTGAAAGGCTATGCCCATCCCTGCGGCGTTGGTGCACTTCGATGGTGTGAATGATGGTAGGTTGCTCTTCCCTTTCTTTGGTCCTGACCGCACCGATGCCGCACAAACACAACGCCGACCGCCGTCACCACATCCCGAAGATGTCGTTC
>JAABUS010005172.1_pt1 | contig 17565 bp, 20 predicted proteins | sample 5560161 | NCBI WGS metagenome assembly JAABUS01 (sample SAMN10711885, study PRJNA513376) | rock metagenome | isolation source: Antarctica rocks | place: Antarctica: Victoria Land, Trio Nunatak nord | collected 2016-01-04
CTTTGTCATAAGTCTGATCATACTTCTAAAGAGTGCTTGAATAGATCTTTCAGAATTAACACATTAGATGACGAGTTTGATCATTCTTTGAACTTCGATTCAGAGTCTGATTCAAAAAACTAGTCATTTCTTTCAGAGTCATCGAAAAGATAGAGATCATTTCTTTGTGCAATCTAATCGACGAAATTTCATCTATCAAAGAGAACTACTTTGAAAAGTCATTTCTAGTTGATGTCATTCTATTCTCGCAAGACGAATTCTTCAAGCTACGATCTCTGATAAATAGTGACTCGACGATCTACATCTTGATTCATACAAAGCTAGTTGATCAAATATGTCAGAAGCTCAAAATTCAACTTATACAACTAGCTAAAGAGAAGTTAATAAGAGAATATGACGAAAAGCTGACAAAGAAGATCATTATTCATAAAATTCTACTCAATCTCACAGTCGAAAGTCATAAGAAATTGACTGTTTCAATGTTAATAGCTGATATAAATCATCATGACGTCATATTAAAAAAGCTTTGAATGAATAAAAATGAAATACTACTAGATATGCAAAACAATGTCATCGTTTTTTCAAATCAATTAGAAGCTCTCATTTCTGTTTTTTTAATGTTAGTCAGAGCTTCACACTCAAAATAATCATGATCATCAAATTCTTCTATCAGTTCAGCTTTCAAAGTGCTTCAACGACTCACTTCTACTGCTTCAAAAAAGAACTTTTTTATGTTCAATGTGAGAACTGCATCTTTTCATGCATTGATTAAACGATCAAAGAAGAATTGCATCGAGATTTTCGCTATCTCAATCAAAGATATTGATAGAAAAATAGTCTACAACACTTAATGCAAACTGAACATTCTAAAGATTGCTTTCATCGATGCATCAGCTCTAAATCTAGAAGACATCAAAGTCAAGCTATCTTTGAAATATCAGAATTTTCTCGACGTGTTTGATCGAGCTCAAGTTGATAAGCTATCATCTCATCGTTCATATGATCATAAGATAGAACTCACTAACGATGTCACTTCTTCTAGATGTCGAGCTTATTGAATGTCACTCTACAAGCTTCAGAAGATCAAGAAATATCTGAATGAAAATCTGTCAAAGAGTTTTATTACTTCTAGCAAAATCTCATATTTCTCACTCGTTCTATTCGCTCTGAAGATCAATGATGATCTTCGCTTCTGCATTGACTATCAAAAGCTCAATGTCATTATCAAAAGAAATCGCTACTCTTTATTGCTCATAGATGAGATGATCAACAAAATCATTAACTGCAAGCATTTGATTCAACTGAATATAATTTTCGCTTTCAACAAACTTCGTATACATCTTGATAGTGAGAACTATACGATCTTTATTATCGCTCTAGAAGCGTACAAATCAAAGATTCTATCATTCAAATTAACAAATGATTTGATCTCATTTCAGCAATATATGAAAGATGTTCTATGAGACTTTCTAAATGACTTTTGCCAAGCTTATTTAAACGACATTCTCATATACAGCAAGACTTAAAAGAAGCATAGACAACATGTCAAGATGATACTAGATCATCTACGAGACGCTGATCTGCAAATAGATATTCAAAAGTGCGAATTCAACGTAGAAGAAACAGTCTTCTTAAAAGTCATAGTATCAGAACAAGATCTTTGCATGAATTCTATCAAAGTGAAAGTTATAGTCAATTGAGCTACATTTACTAATCTAAAAGAGATACAAGACTTCGTCAACTTCGTCAATTTCTATTGATGCTTCATCAAGAACTTTTTGAAACTAGTCAAGTTATTCACTCAGCTGACTTGAAAAGACATGTCTTTTGTTTGAAACGAAGTCTGCGTCAAAGTCTTTGACAATCTAAAGAAGCAGATCAGCTTGATCTCAGTTCTACGTCATTTTGATGTCAAACATTAAGCTATTTTGAAAATCGATGCATTCAACTATGTAAAAGACAACATACTATCTCAGTATGATGATGAGAATGTGCTTCACTCGATAGTCTTCTATAGCAAGAGCATGATTTCAGCTGAATGCAATTATCACATCTATGACAAGAAATTGCTAACTATCATTTGATGCTTCGAACACTGACGACTCAAACTAGAAGATACTGAGCTATTTATTCAGATGTTTACTGATCATTAGACTTTGAAGATCTTTATGAAAAACAAACAGCTGACTTGATGACAAGCGAATGATCTGAATATTCTATCAAAGTTTAACTTTCAGATTATCTTTCAATCAGACAAAACAAACATCAAAGTTGATGCTTTAACTAGAATGTTGATGATCAATAGTTTTGAATCAGCTAAAGACATGAATGATCGTTTTCAGACTATACTGATTTCAAATCAAATAAACGTTTTATTGATTGAGTTCAAAATTGATTCTGAATACGAGACTAATCTCTATCAACGCGTACGTCTAGTCAATCAGAAGAATGAACTATGCAATGAGTATTGACAAGCTATGAACAAAGATGAACTGAAGCTTCATGACATGAAGCTAAAGAACTGTCAAATCATTGACAACGTTCTATTCAAAAAGAATTTACTATGAATGTCAAAACAAATGCATACGAAATTGCTTTGAAAGATTCACGATCAATCATCAATCTTGCACTCTGATATTAGATGAATGATTGATCTAGTTCAACGCTTCTACTATTGATCAGATCATCAAGCAACTATTCAACAATACATTTGAAACTGTCATGTCTATCAGCGAAGCAAAGCATCTTAAGATGATACAAATGATTTGCTTCAGTTTCTATTGATTTCTCAGCAGCGTTGACAAGATATAGCTATGAACTTCATCATTGAACTATTTCTATCGAAAAACTATAACATCATTTGCATGATCATATGTCATCTCTTCAAAGAACATCACTATGTTTTCTGTCATTGAGAAAACAATGACATCTCAATCGAAGAAACAGTATGAATCATGCTATGAAACGTCTATCAACTTCATGATCTACTCAGTTCTATCATTTTGAATAGAGACTCTCAGTTTATATTGATCATATGACAAAGTCTTTGTAAATGATTGAAGATCAAAGTCAATTTATCAACAGTTTATCATTCAAAGATCAATGATCAGTTGAAACGAGCTAATCAAGATGTTGAACGCGAACTTCAAATCTACTGCAATTACATGCAGAATGACTGAGCTAAATGACTTTCAATGATGAAATTCAGTGATAATTTCAATACATTCTTGATTATCTTGATGATATCTTTCTACTTCAATAAAGACTTTCACTTTTGAATGAGTTTCGATTCAAATACGACTGATTATAAAACAACTCATCAACGTATTGAAACTAGAAAGATCGATGACATTGTCACTTGAATGAACGAACTTCTTATCTTCAATCATCAACAATTGAAAAAGATCAAGCAGATCATCGAAGCTCAGATGAACAAGCATAGATGAGACGTCATTTATGAAGTAGATGATCAAGTTTGATTAGTCTTTGAAAACATCAAAATCACTAGATCATGCAAAGATTTGAAAGACAAGCAGCTCGATCTCTATTCAATCACAGTCAAAGTTGAGATCTTCTATCATCTTCAGCTATCTAGAAGCATGAAGCATATACATTCAATGTTCAGCTTGAAGTATCTACAATCTTCACTCAACAACTTTTTATCAAGACAACATTCTGAGTCTTCTAGATTGATGATCATTGAAGAGAATGAAAAGCACTGAGAAGTAGACGATATATTGAATTTCAGACGATATAAAGAAAGACTACAATACAAGATCAAATGAATCAAGATAAATCATGATGACGAATGATACTATGTCGATAAAGAAAAATTCAATGACTCGAAGAAAGTTCTGAACAAATTTCACAAGCTATACTCAAATAAGTTGCACTAAATTGAAAACACGATGAATTTTTTTGCTTTTATTTCTTTTCTATTCATGCAAACATGAATGTTCAAAAAGAAGAGTAATGTTATGAACATGTCTGAATCAATCAGAGTTCAGATCTAACTCTAATCAATTTGATTAAAGCAAGTCATGATGCTATGTTTAGTTTGAATCTAGTGCATCTCTTTGAGTCATTCTCAGCACTTCTTCTCGTTGTTCAGCACTTTCTTCATTCACTTCTTTCATCATTCTTTTAAACAAACACATCTGACATATTACATCACATTTGTATCGAGTCTAACGCAGTCTCAAGTCATTATTTATAGAAGAGCTTGCACTATTTCTCTTCTGTATTCTTAATGTCTTGTTATAGCTATCTTTAAAGAGCAATACATACATATCAGTCTTGAGTCTTTTTGATTGAATGATCTAGACACGATCTCAACAGTTTTTAAAGATCAAGTGATTCTGAAAATGTTGTTTCAATTCTGTGACATTATTACAAGACTTTATAGTCAAAGTAGACTGCTCAGCTTCTCTCAGATTTCTCATGTTGAACAGAATGTCACGCTTGAAGAGTTGAAAACTCATGCTGAATATTCATAAGAAATGAGAAAATGTTTGAAGATTTGATGTGATTGTTGAGTAAAAAATACAGTCGAGAAGAGAATGAAACGTTGAAAACAATGCAACATATAAGTAGATTGACAATGATCAGAAAATTATTTAAAGCACAGAAAGAGAAACAGTTTCAAGTAGAAGAGTGACAGCACTTTTTGAAGTCTGTCAGAAACGATGCGCAATACAAAGTATAAGCATTGTCAGATTGCAAGACACTTTAATGTACTTATCTGTTTTTCATTCTTCATCAAGTAAATCTTCTTAAAATGTAATAAGCTTAAGCGCATGATGAAGAGTCAAGACTCAAGACGAAAAAAAAGCTTAAATACAAAGAAATGACTTGCATCAGACTCAAGTAACTGCATTTTCAATGAAATGAGTCAGAGAAGCTCAATGACACAAATGTAGAAAGATTGAAATTAATATTTCAAAAAAAATGTTGTTGACTTGACATATGTAATCACATCTGTGCTGTTGTTGATCAGCAACATTTTGATGCTGCTATACTGATTTCAGAAATTTCAGTGAAAGCATTGTTGACTAAATTGAAGAGTAAATATTCAAAGTTAGTTTTTTCGATCAACTATCAGCTGAAATGTCTGCATGAACGACACAGAATTCAGACAGAAAAAGAAGTTCTTTCTGTAGCAAATAAATGATGAACAGTGAATCTTTATCTTGCAGATACAATGAAACTCTTCTCAAAATCAATGCTTCTGATCTTTATCTTTTACAGACATTGATCACGAGCTGAAAACATATCTGATCGAGAAGTATTTCAATGAAGAAAAGTTCGTTGATGATGAAATTTATCACAAGATACATCAATATCACTTTCAATATAATTTTAGCTTCGAACAATAATGATGAAATCATCTGACTGCGCATGAAAAGAGATGTCTGAAATAGCTTTTTTGACATGATAAGCTGATCGCGACTTGCAATGCTCTGTTGAACATCACTGATCTTTGAAAGAATTGAAGAAATAACACACTACACACAATCATGATCATTAAATGTGACGAGATAAGCAGATACTTGACGAGTGCTCTGATTTGCTTATTCTTCAATAGAAAAGTCTGTGCTATCTCAATCATATCAAGAAGATCTGAGAGATGTTACTTCAGCGAAACAAGAATGCAATGCACAAGATGAATCAAGTTACAGTGAAAGCTTTAAAGCTGAAAGCATCACAATTATCAACGCTGAATGTCAAAGTTTTGCAAGATCAAGTGCTAGAAGAGAAAATATTCAACGCTTTTAATGAGTAAGAGCGTGTGATAATATAAGATAAATTGCAAGTCATTAATGATTTAATTTCTTCTTTGTTTACTTTCTTCAAGAACGTCAAATATCTGAAAGTGTATATCAATTACGTGAAATGATTGATAAATTTATCTTCTTGAAACATCATGTTCATCACGCTGAAAAAAACATTTTGCAATGCAAATCAAAGAGCAGATTGAATTGTCATTCAAATTACGAAATTTAGCTTTACATTTAGTTCAACAAGCTTGATGAATTGAGTGAATCTGAGCTATCAACAATTGCATGTTTATGTCATGCATCACTATCTTCAAATATTTAAAAAGCTCAAAGAGAAAGAGCTTCTGATGAGATTGATGATCAATACAAATGAAATGATGCTGCGCAACTTTATTGATCTGACTGATTGATTAAATTTCAAGTTTCTCAAGATTATCACTTTAAAGCAATGTTTAAAGTCAATGATTGCAAGAGTGTGATTTGAAAGATTGAAGTCTTTGCTAGTCATGAATGATGTTAATGAAATAAAGAAACAAAGATGTAAATTATCACATGTAGAGAATTATGTAAAGAATGATGAGTTTCTGTTTGTAAATCATTTACACAACAAGAAGAAGAAACAAGATGAGAGAATTACATTCTTTTTTATTTAAAAGTTCATTTACTTTGCATTTTTTAAAAGATTGTTATTCTTGATCTTGAATTTAATTTCTTAAGTTTCTGATTGCACAGATGAGAATATAAACAGATCACAAGATGCATACATATTGCAGAAAAGATGAAAGCAAGAGCAGCAGAGACAGAAGTTGAAAAGACAAAAGTTGAAAAGACAGAAGCAAGAGCAGCAAAGACAGAAGCAAGAAAGACAAAAGCAAGAACAGCAAAGATTGAAGTTGAAAAGATTAAAGCAAGAAAGATTGAAGTAAAAAAGATTAAAGCAGAAGAGATTAAAGCAAGAGCAGCAAAGATTGAAGTTGAAAAGATTAAAGTTGAAAAGATTGAAGTTGAAAAGATTGAAGTTGAAAAGATTAAAGCAAAAGCAGAAGAAACAGAAGCTGAAAAGACAAAAGCAAAAGCAGAAGAGATTGAAGCAGAAGCAGAAGCAGAAAAGATAAAAACAAAAAATATTTAAAAGATTAAAGCAAGAGAGATAAAAGCAAAAGAAACAAGAACAAGAAAGATTGAATAAGAAAAGATTAAAGCGAGAAAGATTACAAGAGAAGCAAAAAATGATAAAGCAGAAAAGATTAAAGAAAGAGAGACTGAAGAAAGAAGAGCAAGAAAGAATGAAGAAAGAGAAGCGAGAAAGACAGAAACAAGAGAAGTGAGAAAGACAGAAGCAAGAAAAGTGAGAAAGACAGAAGTAAAAGAAGCGAGAAAGACAGAAGCAAGAGAAGTGAGAAAGACAGAAGCAAGAAGAGCGAGAAAGACAGAAGCAATAAAGATGAGAAAGACAGAAGCAAGAGAAGTGAGAAAGACAGAAGCAAAAAGAGCGAAAAAGACAGAAGCAATAGAGACGAGAAAGACAGAAGCAAGAGAAGCGAGAAAGACAGAAGCAAGAAGAGCAAGAAAGACAAAAGCAACAGAGATGAGAAAGACAGAAGCAAGAAAAGCAAGAAAGACAGAAGCAAAAAGAGCAAGAAAATGTCAGAATCATGTCTAGATGATACAATTGATGAAGATCAGAGTTGATAATGCTTGATCTTTAGAAATAGTTATAACTGAATATTAAGAATACAGAAGAAGATTGATACAAAAGCTTCTATTTATGTAATGTTCAGAGACTGTGCTAGACTTGAAAGAAATGTGTTTGTAACATGAAAAGAAAATGATGTAAATGAACAAGATGTTGATGAAAGAAAAGAGTGTTGAGAAAGAAAAAGAATATTGAGTCATATCTGAGTCAAATCTGAGTCAGATCTAGATCAGATCTCGACTAGATTGTTGACTAGCTTTAATCAGTCTTGATACACTCGTAACATTACTCTTTTCTTCGAAAATTCATGTTTGCATGAATGTAGTTTCTTTGCTCACTTTTGTTGATAGTTATTTCGATATTTAGCGCGATTTGCTTGAATATAGCTTATGAAATTCGTTCAAAACTTTCTCTGAGTCATTGAATTTCTCTTTATCGACATAGTATCATTCGTTGTCTCTATTTAGATCTTTTCATTTGACTTTGTACTGTATTCAATCTTGATAGCGTCTGAAGTTCAATATATCATCTATTTCTCAATGTTCATCATCTTCAATAGTGATTGATCTGAGTGATTCTGAATGTTGTTCTGATAGAAAATCTTCTGAATACGATCGTAGTAGCTTCGAGCTGAATATCGAATGCAGATGCTTCATGCTGACTGATAAATGAAGATGATAGAAGATATCTATTTTAGCAGTGATTTGATAGAGATTTAGTTGTTTATCTTTCAAATCTTTGCAGAGTCTCGTTGTCTTGATGTTTCTGAAAGATAGTCAAACTCAGTTATTTACTTCATATGTGACGTCTCGTCTATGTTTATTGATCTGAACTTCAATGATCAGCTTTGATGATCGAAGCTCAGTAACTCTTTCATTCAAATGACAATATCATCTGCTTTTCTAGCTTCAAGTCATTCACAAATTGTTTTGTAGTCAGTCATATCTGAATCGAAACTCATTCGAGAATGAAATTCTTTATTGAAGTAGAAGAGAATCATTAAAGTGATTAAGAAGATATTGAAATTGTTGTTGAATTTCATCATAGATATTCATTTGACTCAATCATTTTGCATGTAATTGCAGTAAATTCTAAGTTCGCATTCAACGTTTTGATTAACTTGTTTCGATTGATCATCGATCTCAGAATGATAAACTGTGAATAGATTAACTGTGATTCTCAGTCACTTGCAAAGACTTTTTCACATAGTCGATATGAATTGAGAGTCTCTGTTTGAAACAATAAAACTGAGTAGATCATGCAGTTGATAGACGTTTCATAGCATGATTCAAATCATTTCTTCAACTGAGATGTCATTGTCTTCTTAATGACAGAGAACATAGTGACGTTTTTTGATGAGATGACATATGATTATGCAAATGATGTTATAGTCTTCTGACAGAGATAGTTCAGTGATGAAGTTCATAGTTATATCTTTTCAGCGTTTCTGTGAAATTGAAAGAGAATAATGAAGTTCATTGATATTATCTTTAAAGACTTTGCTTCACTGACAAGCATGACAGTTTTAAATGTATCATCAAATAGTAGTTTGATGATCTGATCAATAGTAGAAACGCTGAACTAGATCAATGATTTATTTATTGTTGAAGTGAAAGATTGAAGATTGATTATGCACTTCTTGTAGTAATTTCGTGTGCATGTTCTCAGAAATTCACAGTAAATCTTTTCTAAATAGAATGTCATCAATGATTTTGCAGTTCTTCAGTTTAGTGATATGAAATTTGAGTTTGTTCTCGTTCATAGCTTGTTTATATTCACTGCAGAGCTCATCTGTTTGATTGATCATACATACTCATTGATAGAGATTTGCTTTCGATTCAATAAATAGAACATCAACTCTATCAAGAATCAGAATAGTCTGAAAATGATCTTCAAGACGTTGAGCTGATTCAGAGACGTTCGCTAAAGACATTCTGATTAGAGCATCAACTTTAATGTTTATTTTGCCTGATTTAAAAATGATCTGAAAATTGAACTTCAATAGAATGTTCAGATAGTTGACTTGTTGTTGACTCAACTGTTTGTTTTTCATGAAGATTTTCAAAGTTTGATGATCAATGAACATCTGAATGAGTAGTTCAATGCATTTCAGCTCGAGTCGTCAATGTTCGAAGTATCAAATAATGACTAGCAGTTTCTTATCATAGATGTGATAATTGATTTCAGCGAAGATCATGCTTTTGCTGTAGAAAGTCATCGAATGAAGAACTTTCTCGTCATTGTACTGAGATAGTATTTCATCTTTTACATAGTTCGAAGCATTGATCTTCAGAATAGCTTGTCGTTTGAGATTGAAGTGACGAAGTATTGAGACTGAGCTAACTTGCTTCTTTAGATTGTCAAAAGCTTGAACACAGATCTCATTTCAAACAAAAGATGTGTTCTTTCTAGTCAGCTGAGTGAATGATTTGACTAGCTTCGAGAAGTTCTTAATAAAACGACAATAGAAGTTAACAAATCTCATGAAGTTCTGAATTTCTTTTAGATTGATCGAAGTGATTCAGCTGACTATGATTGTCATCTTGCTGAGATTCATACGAAGATCTAGTTCAGATATGATGACTTCTAGAAAGATAGTCTCTTTTACATTGAATTCGCACTTTCAAATATTTATCTGCAGTTCAGCTTCGCGTAGTCATCTCAATACTAGTTTGACGTGATCTCTATGTTTCTTTCTTGTTTTGCTATAGATGAGAATGTCATCTAGATAAACTTGACAAAAGTCGTTCAGAAAGTTTCATAAAACGTCATTCATATATTGCTGAAAGAAGATCGATTCATTAGTCAGTTCAAATGATAGCATCTTATATTTATATGCTTCTAAAGCAGTGATAAAAGTGATGTAATTCTCGCTATCAAGATGCATTCAAAGTTTGTTGAATGCTGATATGATGTTCAATCTAGTTAGATGCTTGCAACTTACTATTTTATCAATGATCTCGTCTATTAACGATAGAGAATATCTATTTCTTTTGAAAATGACATTTAGCTTTCAATAGTTCACGCAGAATCAAAGATCTTCATTTGCTTTGAGAGTGAATAGAATCGAAGAGAAATAGAGAGTCTGACTGAGAGTGATGAATTTCTTTGATAGATTCTCGTTCAGATACTTCTTTACTTTCAGAAGTTTGACAGAGAATATTCAATATGCTCGACAGCAAGAGAGCATTGAATCACTAGTAAGCTCGATTTTATGATCGTAGAAGTGATGAGAGAGTAGTTTATTCAATTGAGCTCGATCAAAAACATCTAGAAACTCGTGATATTTCAAGAGCAGCTTCGCTTTAATGTCTTCTAAATTCTGAGTCATTTCATTGATTGAAGAGACGTTTAGAGCGTTCAAATCGCACTGAGTATTGTACGCGATTTTTCTATTAATGTTCATCATGAATAGAGCAAAGACTTCGATCTTGTTCTTTTTTGAATGATTCAACAGTGTTTTAAACGAAGCAATGTTTATGCTTTGAATCGAGAATGACTCTTTCTGAGCAGTGATTAAAACGAGTCGTTTGAGCATCATAGAAATCTTAGTCTGAGTGATTGAAGAGAACGAAGTTGATCGCGATTAACTTGAATGCTTTGAATTGAGCGAGATCGAAAAAAATCGAAATAGAAGTATTCAATTGATTCGAAAAAACAATGACGTCGTTTTGCATATTCAGTAATATTTCGTTTTTGTTCATTCAGAGCTTACTCAATATGACTTCATGATGATCAATATCAGCTATCAACATTGATACAGTCAATTTCTTATGACTTTCAATGATGAGATTCAATAGAATTTTATGAGTGATAGTCTTCTTAGATATCTTTTCATCATATTCTTTTATTAACTTCTCTTTTATCAGTGATATAAATTGAATTTTCAGCTCTTTACATACTTTATCAACTAGATTGATATGTATGATCATATAAATGACTGAATCACTGTTTATCAAAGAGCAAAGACTGAATGATTCGTTCTGCAAGATGAGAAAAGCATCGACTAGAAACGACTTATCAAAGTAATTCTCTTTCGATAGAATTTCGTCTAAATTGCACAAAGATATAATCTTCACTTCAGTGATTATTGAAGAAATGACTAGTTTTTTTGACTCGAACTTTGATTCAGTATCAAGTTCAAAACGATCATAGTTCTTGTCAACTGCATTGACTTTGATAGATTGATTCAAGCATTCTCTGAAACTATGATCTGATTTGTGACATATGAAACAGGTTTCAACTAGAACGTTTGCATTCTTGACGCTAGTTAAAACTGCGCTGCGCGACTTTGATCAGTCAGATTTCAAAGTCGAAGACTAAATAGTAATAGTTGCTCTAGAAATGATGATCTTTGAATCATCATGTTTGAGTAGTTTGTTCTTGATCTTTCGAACTGCTCTATGTTCATTGTTCAAGCGAATCAGATAGTTTTGAATATCTGATAGCTTGATGAGTGACTTCATCTGAGCTGTTCAAAAGATTCAAAGACGAGAGTTTATTTTATTCTTTAGATCGACGACTAGTACGTTCTTCTGATACTTTAGATAGATGTATAGTTGTTGAAACTGATTAAAGAAATCGCTGAATTTCTTTGATTCTTGAATCAGATTAATATATTCTCTACGATAGTTGTCTTTCTTATCAGAGTCATGAAACGATTGAGCTAGTTTCTCAAGAAGTTCATTGACAGTCAGATAAAAATTGTCACAGTTGAGATCGCGTCTGACTTGAGTGATTTCGACGATGTCATCTGTTAGTCGAGAGTGAATGTAGCTCAGCTTGTAGAGTTTATTTGAAAAGATGTCGACGTTAATTGCTAGCTTCTCTCGTATGTCAAGAAATCAGTTCTCTCAAGTAGAGTTCTTTTCATCAGTAAACATCGAAGAGTCGAGTATTTTGTGATATCTAGATCGTTCAAAGTAGATGACAATCAAGAAAGCAGTGATGACTACATTAGCTGTGATAGCAGTGAGAGCTTGTAGTTTTGCTTTCAACTGTTGAATTTCGTTCTTGTCTCGTTGTTTCATCTCAACGAGACAATCTGTTTCTCTATTAAAAGCATAAATACGTTTCTTTCATACTTTTATATCATCATGTATGATAGTTTCAGTATTTGATTCGTTGAAAGCAATGAATGAAGAAGCGTGTTGTGAGTCGACAATAGAAGAAAGAGCTTGTAAACGTGTTTGTTGCAAGAAGTCAACGAAAGCTTTATCTTTATCAGATGTGTTCTTAAATGTCATAGTGAAGAAGATGAGAGTTGTTTGAAAGAGAGTTGAATGAATGACGATGCTTGATGATTGAAAAAGAAAGACGTATGTTTGTTCAACTAAGAAGATGTTTCTGAGAACGATTGATCTTGAAGCAATTCACGAAGATTCTTTATCATAATTCTCTTGATTGATTTGATTCTCTAGCAATTCACGAAAATTCTTTATCGTAGATTCTATTAATTGATTTTAAACGAATGCATACTGAATGAGCGATAAATCTTCTAGCAATTCAACGATTGTATGTTTTCATTGATTCTATGAATTCTCTGATGTTGTTCTTGTCTTTCGAGATCAAATCATCAGGTAAACAAATTTCTTTAGACTCGATTCGTCTGTACGAGTTGATTGAATGAGTAATGAAATCAGTATCATGTGATTAATGAATTCTTAATATAATGTCAGAATCATGTCTAGATGATACAATCAATGAAGATCAGAGTTGATAGTGCTTGATCTTTAAAGATAGTTATAACTGAATATTAAGAATACAGAAGAAGATTGATACAAAAGTTTCTATTTATGTAATGTTCAAAGACTGCACTAGACTCGAAAGAAATGTATTTGTAACATGAAAAGAAAATGATGTAAATGAACAAGATGTTGATGAAAGAAAAGAATGTTGAGAAAGAAAAATAGTGTTGAGTCATATCTGAATCAAATCTGAGTCAGATCTAGATCAGATCTCGACTAGATCGTTGACTAGCTCTAATCAGTCTTGATACGCTCGTAACAGAAAGACAGAAGCAAGAAAGATGAAAAAGACTAAAGTATCAAAGTTTAGAGAATCAACAAAGATTACAGAATCAGCAAAGACTTGAACAAGAAGAATTACTCAAGAAAGAAGAACATGATCAAGAGAAAACAAATCAGCAAACAGAACAAGATGTAAATCGAGACAAGACTTCAGCAAATCTGCTCTTGATGAAAAAAGCACGAAAGTCTGAGACTCAACTTGAGAAAAGATCAGATAACATAAAGATTCACATCAACTTTAAATTTCATGAAGAAGACTTTTGAAAAGATGCATCATTTCTTATGATCAATTCATTCAATTCATTCAAGATCAAGAGAGTAGCAAAGAAGAAAATAAAAGAAAAAATAAGACTTTTTGATATTGAGCTGTGCATGTTAACTTCACAGAAGTGTTATCAAGTCGTGATGATCAATGAAACTTACACTATACTTTTAATTCAAGAGTTAGAAATTTATATCAACGATGAGTTACAGATTTCTGCAATGAACGTTTGCATTAACATCTTATTTCAACAACAACATATGCTGAAGAGAGTTATCATCAATGATATATTTCAACTGCATCATGTGCAAAAGAAACATCATGAGAGAGTCTTCATATGAAAGAAAATCATTCTGAAAGACACAAGATCATTGATGAATTGATAACATAAAGAGCTAAAGTAGACTTCTCACAGTTATAATATCAGAATTATCTTGTTTTGAAGATCACAGACATCAAAAATAATTTTTTCTCTTTATCATTAATTGTTGAGCTTTTACGAAATTTGAAAGAACATGAAAGCTTTCATGAAGAAGCAAACGATGAACATATGACATGTAGTATATATCTTAAAACTACATTTAACAATTAAGAGTTTGCAAGCATCTCATAAACTTATGAACAAATTGTGATTTCTTACATGATGAAAGATGATCATGAACGAGTCAATCTTGAGAATCATTCTCATTTATTAGAAAAATGTTGTCAAGAAAACATAAGTGAGCAAGAGATGATATCTTTAGTAAATTAGTGCAGCAGACATAAATTTCTTTGAGATCATGCATGTCTTGTGACACATCACTTTATTGACTTCTATTATTAATCTGATCTAGCATGCATGTCGACTCAGCTCATTGTACTACTATCATTACTCTCAAAGTACTACAAGCACATTGATTGATCATGATGACGAGATCTTTTCAAGAAGAACGCAGACAATTGATGAAGAAGAATGACAGCAAGACATACATCTATCTTCGCTTCTCTTGAAACTGATGATCAGTGTATAGTGAATTCTTCTTGCATCTATGTTCACTTGAGATGTTTTCGAGATTGATCTACTCAAACTCTAAAGATGATGTCATGAACATGCAGATTCATTGATGAGAAAGAACTTAGAAAATATGATAGATGAGATTCTGAGCAGACTAGAAGCAAAGACTGATGACAATTTTGCTGAAAAGAGAAATTGCTTAAGCATTTATCTGAAATTTATACAGCATTCTCATTCTTGTTGATTTACTACATAGCAATTTGAATAAATAAATGTTAAAAGATGTTTTCTGCATGATAATTGTAGTCGAAATCTATTCACGCTACTGCATGTTGCACTAGATAGTGAGTAATGTGACTTCGAGCTATCAGATCACGAAAGTTTCATTCTTCATATTTACAATTTTGAAAGACATAACAAAACTAAGCATCATGTCTCATCTCAGTATAAGCTGCTCGCTGAAACAGTTGATGAGCAGTTAAATATACAAAGAATATGACAATCATTAAGCAGTACTTGTTCATACTCTCATGTTTGCAATGAATTGAGCAATAAAACTAAAGCTCAGACAGTTCATTCAATTCAGAACGTGCTCAGCTTGCAGAGTTTAAAATGTTCATATCATCAAAGTCAGCAAAGAGCAAATCAGATGACTGTCATAGAAATCACTGACAATTTGCAAAGTCACTTCATTCAAGCTGTTGTTCTTCTTTGCATGTTGAATTCTGTTCATGATGATCTCATGATACATGATTTTGATCAAGACTCACACAATATTAATATGTCAAAAAAGTGTTTACTCAAACGAAAGTTTCTTGACTTCTTTGCTCTCATTTGCGTCACAAAAAAGAACGATGACAGTGTCTCAGCAACATGCATGAAGAAAGACGCGTTGCAAGAAACAGTTCTTTGAATTGTCAGTAACTTTGAAGTAGATGAAAGAATTTTGAATCAACTTCGCAAACTCATGAATACATTGAACAGCATTAAAAGTGAAGATATGATACTCTCTGTTTCTATAACTGAACATAGACTGATTGTTGAACTAATATCATTATTTTCTAGTTCTCATTGTATCTGATGAAGAAGTTGAGATTTTAGTCAGAATTATAAAACTTGACATGATAAAGATTTGATACTATCTAAAGAATCTTCGTGATGTCAAAGATATTTTCGATGAGTGTATTTCAGCTGTTGAATCACGTATCATAGAATCTTTCACGTCAACATTTACTTCTCAGCAATTTCTGAAATGATTTAAGCACATCTTCGTAATCAAGAATTTGTCTGTTAATTCGAAGCTTAAGATTCTAATTCATTATATTTAATGAGTTCAGAAAGTCAAAAGTCATTATCTTGACTTTCTTAAGACTGCATTTTTCGACAAGATTCAGTCATTATCTCGATGAGTTTATATGATTTTCAAGCTGAGATGATATGATATTGCTTTCAGAATGCTCATTCAACTCACTTATAAGCTTTCTGCTCTTCTTAATTCTATGATTATTGAGTTTGTAACTGCATCGTCAAGAACGTCATTTACTATCTTCAAGAATGAGATATTTCTAATCTGTGTTTTATGTAGAATAGTCAAAGCTCATACAAAGAAATACATCTTTCATCTTGCTAGCATCTGAAACGTAGTGAACGTAGAAAATTATTTTTGAAGAGCATGTTTCTTGAATCTAATTATTCATGCTGAGATGCAGCTTGTTAATTTCTACAATCACAATTAACAGTGCAAATCATTCTTTCAATTCATTGAAGTGAGTAAGAAATCTTGCTATTTCTGTCACATGTTTCTGACAACTCATTTCAAGTTCTTTTGCATTTCATTCTGTCATCAAAAATTATATCTATCGTGAATTTCTTCTTCAACAACTGATTTTAGCATCTACAGACAATATAAGATCATTATAAGAGAGTTGAGCAAATTGATGAAAACAGCAGCAAAACATGATCTAGCAGATTGCTTAAATGACGAATGCAGATCTATTTCTTTGAATTTCACTGCAAAGATTTTTCTCTCTGACTTGATGAAATTTGCAAAGATGAAAACTCAAATTCTTGCTGAATTGCAAAATAACTTTCAACTTAGATTGAACACAGCAATGAACGAGAACATTGCAATAAAAAGAGCTGTCATGATTGAGAAAGAGACTTTCAAATCTGCATCATCTTTTCGTTCAATTGATGTAGTTAATCTCATGTCATACATGAAAATCGAGTCAATAACGTTGAACAAAACAGAAGTAACTACATCAACAGAATGATTCTTGACAAACAACAGCTTGATCTCAATTCTGACAATGATTTTTCATTTCATACAAACTGATGATGTCAATAAGCAAGATATAATCAGCATGAGAAATATTTTTGATTCTTCTACTAACTGCTTGTCATGAGTCAAGCTGCTTGAGATTCTAAAGATTGATCATGACTTGAAAATGACTTTTAAGAAGAATCAAGAAGTCTTGATGATCAACAATCAGATTTGCATAAGCAATGAGTGATAATTTCTTGTCTGTCTGCAGTATCTGCATAACTTGAATATATTAAATTCGAAGACTTTCGTATATGATGTTAGCAAATTAGTTTTTTCAAAGAATGAATTGACACTTCATCAGCTGTGACATTTTAGCAAGAAACTTCAAGTCAGTCAAAAATGACATTGACTTTTCTGTTAGGACTCTCCCGCGTGTGATTACATAACAGCAATGATTAGGTAATCATTAGGTAATCAGGGTCTCGGAATGATCGCTCTGATCGCTCGGATCAGGAGTGATCGCAGTGAGCATGGCGAGCGT
>JAABUS010005173.1_pt1 | contig 17561 bp, 19 predicted proteins | sample 5560161 | NCBI WGS metagenome assembly JAABUS01 (sample SAMN10711885, study PRJNA513376) | rock metagenome | isolation source: Antarctica rocks | place: Antarctica: Victoria Land, Trio Nunatak nord | collected 2016-01-04
CCGGCTGGATCGTGTCACCCGGCTGGATCGTGTCACCCGGCTGAATGTGCCCTATTACTGGTTTGTCAACAATCTGCCCAACCTTGACCGTCGCTTTGTACCCGGAGACCTGGGTAATAGGTCTTTCTTTCCTGAACATCTAGCAAAACTGAACTGTGAGGGGAGCGTTGGGAAAGTCAGTTTATTTAATCTTTGTCTTTCTTTTAGCTCTAAGAGCCGAAAACAGACGCTTAAGCAGCCGAAACTTGATCCTACGATTACTTGAAGATAATGATGTGCAGGTAAAAGGTAGTTCGTGAATGCGATTATTAAAAGACTCTAAGCTCAACTATGGAAACCCCTTTTGGGCCTCCAAATGGAAGACCAAAAACGTCGTTGTCTCTCCGCCGGCTGATACTCCAATTCCAGTAATTTAATATTCCCATTCAGACGTGGCCTGACAAGGTTCCGTACCTCATCGCGAAGATTCTCGTTCGCAGCGACTGCAGTGAATGTTAGCCTGAGGAGCTTTCCTTCAATGATGGCCTACAAACCTGTAATCAAAATTCTCTCCTTGCTCTTATCGGATGTCGGACCAATCTGCTCAAGTAGTAAAGTGGAAAGGTTCATCACTCCGCTGCGGTATGCAACGCGCTTTCCTAGATATTGAGGGTCCGGATCAAGGCGCGTTTTCGCAAAGAAGATGGAGACATGGAGCATCTGGCACCGCTTAATGAGCCGAGGCTAGTTCCACCTTCCTGTTAACTTACATAACCACGATCTAACGTGTCCTCCTTCAGCGCTCTGTCAAGCAAATCATTTGCCGGGTATTCATCGCCTATCGTTGTTAAATACCATCGGTGCTAAGTAACGAGGGACGCAAACCAAGATTCTGTAACTGCCACACTAAATGGAGATTACGCGTGCGAACCTCAGCCCGATTGAACCCTTGTATCAGCTCTTTCAACAACGGCAGCTGCGCTGTGATGCCGAAGCCCGTGGCAATCATAAGTACCTTACCATACTCACCGGCAGGAACAGTAGATCCGTGGGGCCCACTGATAGACACAATACGGAAATCGGACGGCTCGGGGCTACTTGGATAGCTTCTGGCGAAGCCGAAAGGCCTCTTTTCGAACTCGTCTTGCAGCTCCAGATGTGATTTATCCTCTTCCTGGTAGTCATCGGCACATTCGAGAAGCTTTCTTGTAAACCCGTCCCGTGGCTCTATCAAGATCTCGAGGGAGGTAAGCTGTTCGTCTCTCCACGATGCGATAGTAAACGGATGACTTTGAAGGACAGAACAACGATCGACGGATGGAATCCACACATTGACATACTGTCCGGCTTTGACATTCCAAGGCCTGGCGAGGAAGATGGTCATTCTGACTGCATGATTCTGCCTCGCAAACAAGGCCCGCGAGCAGCTACGACCGAAAGCGACATTTCGATACAGAATGGCAAGGCACTCTATAGCAAATGTAGCCGCAAAGGTGCAGCTCGAGGTAAGTAGATAGATGCGAGGGATCTTCGAGGGAGAAGGGACATGTCTCCAAAGAGCATAAGCGATGGTGATGGCCAATGCCTGATGACAACGAAGGAAGACTTCATAGGGCAGCGGTCGAAAGAAACGCAACGACAGCGAGACCATGCCAATGATTGCCAACGATGAAGATCAGTAAAGAATCTTTTCCTGGGGACAGATAGACTCACGATCAGTCCAAACATTAGCCATGACTTGCCGAAGTTCAAAGTCAACTTGCCGACCGCATGAATAAGAACGTGGAGCAAACCAAGAAGAACCGACATGGTTCCCGTTGATGCGTGAAACAAACGGTACGTGGTCAATGGAACGTTCAACAAGTCGCAAACGAAGCTGAGGTGAAATCCAAAATAGGTTGGAATCATGTTGATTAGCGATAGATGACTGGCGCGAGTGCTTACTTCCTTCGCGGTGTGGACTTTGAAACTGGCACAGAAGACGTTGGCCGCAAGGTAGATCAGCTGGAATGATATCTGTGCGGGGTTCCAGGGCCCAACAAAACGATGTCGCCTGATCAACATGGGAAGCAGAAAGTATTTCTGTAGCAACGCTCGACCAGGCGCAAGAAGTTCGGGCAGATGACGTGCAGAATTGACGACGAGCAGTAGAACAATGCTGCCGCCTGCGGCAATTGCATAGAATTGAGTCGCGTCCATCTACTATTTAAGGAAGGCGACGATGGTGAATGGTAAAGGGATTGTTCGCTTCAGAAACCACCGCCAGTCATTGAATACTTATATCTCACTGTCTTCCGTAATTGAAGATGATGGTTCAACATGAAGTACTCGGCCAGAAGAGGGGGGGGGAAAGAACTGAATATAAGGGTGCCAATTCTCAAGGTGAGCCAAGATTGGAGGAGTCGTTTTTGAAGCCTCATACTGTCAAACTAATAATAGACACGCAAACTTTCGAACACTGCCGAGGGCGAAGAAGAAAGAAAATCGGAATCAAGACTTCTGTAGGTCCGAAAGAAGAGGAAGTATCAGGAGGGATGGGGTTGAGGCAATGCGAGGATTTATTGCGAACACGTCTCGTGCATCACTATTGAATCCTATCAGATCCAGATATGGCTCGCTTTGTTGGTTCACTAATAGGTATTCATAGCGCTCCCGAACGGAAAGGTATTTTAAACCATACACATGCTTCATCATGGATCACCTCTCAGCTGACGACCTGCAGATATTTCGAGAGAAGAGTCGGACGTTTTGCGGTTCAGTCAAGATACCTCTTGACAAAATCCGTCACGAAGAGCTTCCTAACAATCCGCGCCAACTTAACAAGAAGAATGTTACGACGTTGCTGAACTTATTTCGCTTGGAGGGATGCTTGCGCCTGGACCCCGAACACCACGTTCCGGCGCTGATATCTCGGTCTGTTGTGCCCCAAGGCCTCCATCCGGGAGCGGAACCACCGCGCTTCAATCCAGAGCATCCTGTTGTCTGCCTGCACGGAAGACATCGCGTTGAAGCGGCGCGAAAGCTTCTCACGGGGAACGAGGACAGATGGTGGGTTGTGGATCTTTATTCTGAGGGTGGGAGGGCCCGCGCTAGCTAAGATAAAAGTTCGCTGACAAGCGCCAGATCTTAGCCCCAAGGTGAAGGAGGTCTTGCGTGAGCACAATGCAAAGTCCTCGAAATTCTATGATGGAGACACTCTTCGTCAGATTCGCATTTCCACCTTGCGTGGTGATACCGCAAGAAGGCGAAGATGGCTCACCAGGCTTTCCCAAAGCATGCGGAGATGCGTCCTGCGATTGGAGGCACTCCCGGAGAAATTTGTGGAGAGCCTGGACGCTCTGATCCCATTTGCAGGTCTGTGGCCCGCATTGCTGATAGGGACTTTCACCCGACTCCTGGATCTACGTTGCCCCGAGGTACGAGCTTCGCCTTTATGTCATGTCCATCTCTAACGTACTTTCAAAGGAGATGACCCGCTATTTGCGTCAGATCAAGAAAACATGGACACATATCGTCGGGGATAGCGAGGCAGATCAGCTTGGGCTCGATGCCAACACGGTCGCGATCCTTCAAGGTCGATGCCCCTTCCTTTCATTGGAAGACCGTGCGCACATTCAGAACAGGATAGTCGCTGGTGATGTTCTACCCGCATTCCAAATCGACGATCAACGATCACGAATCTTCGACCGAGTCTGCTCAATACAGCATGTAATTCCATCCATTCATACCTTTCTTGAAGACACGAAATATCTGGAACCTGGCGCACGGATTCTGAAAAAAATTCTACCGGGGAAATGTAAGGTTTCCATATCTCAAGATTTCGGCGCACTTCACAGCGGACAAACAAGGATGAAAGTGCAGACGAGTGAGTTTACTTTTGAGGATCGCACATTGACTTCTTACCATTCATCGTGGTTGTCGTACAGACAGCTCTGGCTCTTTGCCCTTCGCCACTTCCCGGCCATGGACGGCCAGGCACCCCGAAGAGACATTGCTCGACAGACCACCTTGCACGCAGGACGACAGCAGCGACGCTGGTATGAGCTCTACTCGCTGGCATCGAAGAATGGGTATCGACGTGTACGATGTACGTATCGTGACCGAAAAGCAGCGGATGCCAGCGCAATCGAGGAGTGTGTGCGTGGTATTCTGCCTTTAAAGGATTATGCCATGGATGCTGAGCAAATGCGTCGAATAGTGCAGCTTAACTGTCAACTTCTCAGCGACGTGCCGTACGTTGAAAAAGGGACGGCAACTCCAGGATTGGCTTCGAATCACGATGGCTGTGGACAGGACATCTCCGACCGATGCGGCAGGCCGAAGGAGCATTCTTTTCAAGCAGACGAGGAAAGCCTTTTCCTTGATCACATCTATTCAAGTTCTTACTGCACCCTTCCCAAACGATATCTTACATCCTTTGCCGTCAAACGAGACTTCTTTCGCGCCTTCTTTGGTTCGAAAGAAGACGACCTGGATCAGCAATCGTTAACGCGCTTACATCAAGAAAACTATGCTCAGCATCAGAATGAAAATGTTGCTATGTCGAATTCGGAAGTGCAGCCAGTGGTGGATCGCCTTCCAACCTCGCTGGACGTGGCACTTGCGGATGAAGACGCTGTTATAGAACAAGATGGTCTTGGTAACGGGTTAGATCCTGATCATGCGGTTGACCCAATCCCTTCTCCTAGGGAGTCAATACTGCCGCAGCCCGTGTCAGTCTCCCCAGCCTTGCCAGCCTCCCCAGTCTTGCCAGCCTCCCCAGTCTCGCCAGCCTCCCCACTCTTTACCTCGCCAGCCTCCCCACTCATTGTCTCGCCAGCCTCCCCAAAACCGTCGATTGGAAGCCCTCAAACATCTCTTGTCCCTTATGTACCGTCTGCAATTGCCGACCAACCCGAGCCGCCTTTGCATATGGCTCAGCAACAGCGTGGAGAGGAAAGTCTGTCCTTTGCGCAGGCTTCGCGATTTCTGTTTCGCCGACAAAGCGGGCGCATGCTCGTGGTGCTCTCGCCGACTGGGGACAACAGGTTTCGCAAGCGCCATGCTGATGCACGCAGTGTAGTCTCTGTGATGAATGCTTTGGGACTGCCGTCTGAACCCAGCTTCATTGTACAGGACAATGGCAAGCGAATGAAGATGACAACACCAATTACCATCTGGGAAGAGGCCCGTTTGCAGCGGCTTCAGGCCGTGGTTGCAGTGCCGCAAAACAATGTCGCTGCACTGGTTCATCGCTTCGAAACTTTTAAAGATCCTGATGAGGAATTGTGAAGTCATGGAATCTACGAACCCAAGAAAAATATCAACACCTCACAAGGAAACAGCGACAATGTGGCGTGGTTGCTTTCTGCTTGTATTTAGGCTGAAACCAACTTCCTATGCGAACCAAGTATCTACTGTCGCTTTCCTTCTCCCTCTCGCTCTCAGTATTGTAACGCCTGTATTCCCTCTTCCACATCTCTCACCCGTTCATTGAAGTTCATGTCAGATAATTCGAAAGTCTCCATAAAGCCCTTTATACGGTTTTCTTCAGCCGCCAGCTTTCGTATCAGCGCTGCCTGTACCTCCAGCATGCATTCTTTCATATCTAGCTTTCTGGAGTAATCTGGATCCGAAGCAGATAGATTCTCGAGCCGTTGCTGTCGCTTCTCTAAATTTGAATTGCGATGTAGCCTAGTTTCTTTCTGGACTGCCTTCTTCTCCACGTCTTGAAAGTTGTGTGACGAGCGAGACGTAGCTCCGTCGTCTACTATGTATTTTCTTGGTCCTCTGCTTGCATTGAGGCCGATCTGCATTGATAGACAATGCATTGAGCCCTTCACAGGAGGGCGCAATGTGTTCTTAGCAGCCGTCATATCTAATGCCCGAGCGCGAAACAATTAAGCGTCTCCCTTCGCCCAAGATTCAAATGAAGAGATCTGTTTGATGTGATCAGACACTTAGGCTGCCAAGTTCGAAACAGGATTCGAAGTGTTTCCGTTGATAATCTTAGTCTGAGGCACCTTCAAAATCAAATTTCGTCTCCCATCTTCGGCACTTATTTTTAGACAAGATTCTTTTCCGGCTCCCTCTTCAACATTCATTTTTGGCTTTCAGCGTTTATTTTTAGATTATGTCCAGCATTCTTTTTCGGCTCTTCCTTCGGAATTCGTTGTTGGGTTCGTCTTCAGCATTCTTTTTCGTGTCCCTTTTCAGCTGTCATTTTCTTTTCGGTGCCAAAATGTTCCTTCCCTTCAGGTACTTGTTCCATCACACATTGCCTATGGACTTCCTATTCATGGATGCGGATTGGGGATTGAGGAGCCGGGAGTGAGAATTAAAAATTGAAGGGTAATTAATGTCTTACAGAAATTATCTTTCTACTTGACTATCATGTAAGATTTACCCAGGGTGAAGGTCCTCGCGCAACCATCCCACGACAGTCTGTCCCCACATCTCATAATTGTTAGAGCGACGGAACTTTCTATTCCTTGGTATAAATCCATAGGTCTCTCGGTCACCTTCAGAAGATTTGAGATACAGTAAGACTACATATTCAGGACCATTCGGCAGATCTCTTCTGCTATAACATCCATCCAAATCCGCACGTTCAGTGATTCGAGTTGCTTTTCGTCTATCCTGCCAGAACAAATAAACTAATCTCTCCCTGTTGGTGAGAAATCTTTGTGCGTCCACTCTGATGACCCCAGTCTCTAGAGCTTCTGAATCATGGACCAGGCCTGGACTTCGGTCAGGGCCACACTGACTGACGTTGAAAATCCCATCAACGTTCAACCTAATGTCTGAGACTAGATTATATTCTTGAGGCGCCGTAACAAACATGTTATTATCTTGATCATGGTCGAAAACATTGTAAGGTTGTAAACAACTTTCGAAAAGACCTTTCGATCGATGAAGGGCCTGAGACGTTTTTGCGTCTTTAGCGTTCACTGTAAGAACAAGATAACGAGTCTCTTTGTATTCTCTTTTCCTGCCGTCATAAAGACTTTCTAAGTCCGGGCCAATCAGAACAGGATTAAGTTTGAGTTCAACAGAGATTTGAGAAATCCATGTCTCATCTTTAAAGATCGCTTCCCATACTGCATGATACCTTTGGAATTCAGGAAGAAGTTTGAATTCGAAGATGCGAGCTGCGTGTCTTGTGGCAGAGGGCGGCAAATCGCTGACGATGATGTCCCAAATCTCTTGAGAGATTTGAGTTGCGGCTCTCGAACCTTTATTCCATCGCAGTAAAGACATAAAGCTCAAATGAATTGGTTTCTGGAAGGCTATATTGATATCGAAGAAGTTTAAAAGCTATAAAAATTGCAGAATCAGGACTTAGAACTGCTTGTTAACAGAAAAAAATCATTCTAATAGTTTTGATCAAGAACCAACTTTAATAGGTCAGGTTCATTTACTTTCGGCTTTCAGCTCGAAGCATACGCTTTCTTCGATCATCCGTTTCTCTTCTCATAAATGCGGATCATCACACGTCAAAATTGAAGGCCTTCACAACTGACGTCCTCCATAATAGGCGTTATCCACGCGCAGCATAAGTATGGCCAGCCTGCTGATAGTAGCTAGTGAACAAAAAGACAGACCATCAAACCCAGATCTTATTCAACAACTATGTGCTGTCTTATCGTTCTTAGACCAAGACCCTACAACGAACGACCTCTAACGAAGTGGTTCCGCCATAAATACCCACATCTCTTCGAAGATCACGAAAATATCCTCGATCCTAAGCCATTACCTTACCCTATGCCCGTCACCAACATGCCTATGCCTCTCACCAACATGCCTATGCCTCCCACCAATGTGACTATGCCTGTCACCAACATGCCTATTCCAGGCAACGGAAGTGCTCCTCCATACGCCCCAAGTGGACCTTGCTATCAATTTAAGTAGCGTTAAGTTATCTAAGGGTTTCTCAGATTTACGATATCTTGAATTGTTCGATGAGACTTGAGCGAGGATGTCTTTGTTCTTGATATCGACGCATGGACATTCAGTCTTAATCATTACTGTATGTAAGATATTGAGTTTAGGCTTCTTACAAGCACCGAAATTCTCTCCTTATGTACCAAGAGTACCTTGTCTCTTTGAAATGCTGCAGCTCGACTGATCGAATTACATCGCCTTTCTAGCCGAGGACAAAAACATGATCGTTATCATACACATGCATCCGGATACTCAACATGCACGAGACAACGTATGAGAAATTCAAGTATCTTAATCAGCTGTGCTGCTCTTTCAAAATTGTGACAGAAGACATAACGTCTTTGTTCGAAGAATGTCAATGTCTGATCAAGAAGCGTGTAAATACATTATATATCACAGTAGCTGAATATAAAGAAGAGTAAGTTGCTGCGTGAATTTCAAAGCAAAGAACTAAGTAACACACATAGATCAATTATTCAATGTTTAGTGCCTTACATGAAAAAGGATACTACTTTGCTACATTCAAGAAGTTGTCTCGACATTCAGTGGCAAATAGTAAATGCGCGTACCTCTATTTTTCAAGATGCCTTGTTCACTTTTCGCAGAGTTAATGGTATCAATGTCTGCTTTGTGAGATTTGAAAGAAAACCATCCAGACCATCAGCGAATTCTCAGGACGGAGGGAATGAGCTTGATAAAGATCAAGATTCCCTCACATTTGAGAAGTTGTAGAAAGAGCGAAGTAAGAGATAATTTCTTCCGTACTGTGAATAGTTCGCTTTTCGAGTTCATCGTTTCATAGATGGTGAGGGCGAATTATCACAGTGGCTGTCATCTCAACTCGATACAAGTAATTTGTAAATATTTCAGTCTTATGGGCAGATGAGACATTTTATAATGAAAGACGAATCACTTTTGCATGTGTAATAAGTTATTCATTGAGATGAATTGAGACCTAACCCAACGGTCAATAGTACACACAAAACCGCTGTCCTGCTACCGCCAACTACTTAGGGTAGAGTAGAGTAGAAGAATCCCAATCAAGTCCTTGAACCACGCAATTGCTTCACATAAATTTACTATATACCGCTTATCCAACATTGCAAATGACATCTCGATCTTTAATACATTAATCAGTTGTCAGATGCAACAGCACCTATTCTCTCCAGGCCTTCTTCAGGCCAATTTCCACCACCAATTGCCACTCATTACCAATCCTATTGCCACTCATTACCAATCCTATTGCCACTCATTACCAATACTATTGCCACTCATTACCAATTCTATTGCCACTCATTATACTCATGTATATAAACGAGCTATATTTCATTAGATATCAATCAGACGATTTCATCCCCATTTGCATTCCACTCAGATATTCATTCATCTGACATCAGTGTATTCTGGAGGCGCATCATAATCAACTGGCTCTATAGCAAGAGAGTAAGCCATGGCAATCCAATAATGACCATCGGATTTCAATCTCTTCCGGAAAGCGGTCGCATTGAGCTGATGAAAGTGAAAGTCGTGCTGATACGTCATAAATGAAGACTCAGAATGTATAGCGTCGGTCAAGGCGACGATATTTTTGATTATCTCGGCTCGACAGCGTTCGCGACGGGACATCTTCTTGAGAAGCGATGCCAGATAAAGACAATACTTCTTTGAAAGGAAATCTGGCGGACAAGAGTCCTCAGGCCGAGAGAATGTCATCTTTGACATGAGTTCGGTTTGACGCCCTATATATGCAGCGCGACTGTCGTTTATCCAGGAAAAATCAGAGGTAACAATGGAGTAAAGGACAAAGACCTCCAGAACCGCGCGAATGTAGGTAAACAGTATGTCTTCGTTATCAGCCACGCATATTTTGGTCGTTAGAAAAGTGATAACAGAGTTGAAGGTCTCACGACCCGTAGTCGAAAACTCTTGCAATAAGCTTTGCAGCTGAGCAACGTTTTTGTCTTCTTGTCGTAGCAGAGCCGCCGAGGAAGAATCAGTAATGACGGAATCATATGTGCCAACATCATTCTGTCCCAAAAGTAAGCGCATATTCTGCCAGAATGCAGGCATAACGAAAATCACGATAGATATAAATGTATAGATTAGTCCCATCACTTTATGATATAGTGCTCGTTCGGCTTTGACTGCATGAACGAAAAGTCTAAATCGAAGCTTGCACTGGAGAGGAGTTAAAAGTGAAGGTTAGACGGCGAATTGAAGAAAGTTAAAACCGAAGGAAGTCAAATTCGAAGGGAGCCAGAATCGAAGGGAGTCAAAATCAAAGAGAGCCACAACTGAAGGAAGTTTGACTGCAGTAGGAAAAGAAATTCTGTGTTTTTAAAGGCGGTCGAGATATCTTCAAATAAGGATAAACAACAGTATTTTCGAAAGTATGAATCAACCAGACATTGCAAGAACAAAGTCAAAGCCTGGTAGCTTGATCCTGAAACCTCCGAAGCCGAACTCAGCTCACCAAAACGACAAAATGCCTGAGAGAAATCTTCCACTCACACCATATCCTTTACTTCAACGAGGAGAAAAGCGATTCATTTCGTTCAATGAACAAGATGATGCTTCACAAGGTCGTGCAAAGAAGCGCAAGATCGTTCGAAGCGAAGAAGTTTCTAGCTTTTCGCCTCGACTAATTAGCTTTCCTTCCATCGATCTGAAGTGTTCCCCCAAAAGTTTGCGCTTCAGTCTTTCTTCAGCTGAGCTGGCAAAAGCGTCCAAATCAATTCTTAGCCAAGTCGACTGGTCAAAAGTAGTGCAGGACGTAGTTGGCAAAGACAAACCGGACTGCTATCGAGATGTATTTGCAGAAATCTTTCAGACCCAGATTAGGGAAATTCTTGAACAGGAAGAAAGAAATACGAAGATCTCTCGGAGAGATTGTGAACAAGACGAGGAACACAGTCAAGAACGTGAAGAGACAACGAAAAACAACACTGAAGAAGAGGGAACGAGCAGTGATGACGAGACTGAGGGGGGATCTGATTATCTTAACGACAGCTTCGTTGAGACGGATGGGGAGAATGATGACGACAGCGGAGGATATGAAGATATTGAGAACGAGAATGGGAGCGAAGAGTTTGAAGATCTTGAGAGTGAGAACGGAAGCGTGGAATATGACACTGAGAACTATGAAGACGATGGTATTCAAGATGAAGTGTCAGTTTAACAGTTATGCCACTATTTCTCCTCTTTGTCTTCTTTTTCGGCAGTTTTTCAATGTCTATCATTTCCTTAGAAATCTTGTAAGCGTCGTAACTCATGCTGAACTCGATTCCAGCAAGGTCAGAGTCTAGCCTATCTTGAACGAGGCTTTCTACAATACGTTTGAAAGCATGTTTCTCTAGCGCATTCGAAGCACTTTAATAATGTAGTCATATCTTAAATGTTTCACATGAACATCACTTTCCTTTCATAGTCAGAAAAACAAGGCACTTCATCAAGCTGAGAAATGTAAGGCGAACGTCTTCGAAAGAGATAAGTCGATTGTGCGTGCATAATTGTGCATTAATATTTGAATTTACCTCAAGCAGTAATGAATTATCATGATACTCAACAGATCTTGGTTGATTTTGATTAAGTATCACTTAAAGTCTAGCACTTGGGACGTAATGCAATAATTGTTCTCTGTTCACACTTTCGCAACCAGGTTCGTTGTAGAAGTAGGGTGAGACGAGGCCAAAAATTGAGGACGGTGAGCAAGGTATAAAGTGAGGGTAGGCTAAAATTAGATTCTAGAAAGCCAGAATTGAAGCCTGGGACGTCAGTATCGAAGCATGCGAGGCTTGCATTCTGAGTGTGGAAAGAAGAATATTGGCTGGGAGCCGAAATTGACGCTTGATGGCCCGGCTTTGAGCCAAGGGGTGCCAAAAACAAAATCTCGGGCACGCAGAAGTAGGTTAAAGTGTTTGAAGCTGCATGTATAAACGTCTATCTCGTCTGGTTTTCAGGTTAGAAATTTCATCCAATTACTTACATTTAGTTCATTCTCAATTTCGCTGCTCTAGAACATATACAGCATGCCTTACGCATCAAGGACCGCTCGACAAGAATCTCGGAAGTTCACAGCATGAAAACTGAGTCTCATGAAGACGGCAGATCAGCTGGCGCGATTGTGTCATGCGGATCTTGCATTGATCATTCGCAGAAAGGGAAGGTATTACACTTATCATTCATCGGATACGAAGACTTGGCCTCCTACTTTAAGAGAGATTGTATGTGTTGTACAAAAGCGTCGAGCTCAAGCTAACCTTAGTCAGAAAGCATCTTATTCTCTACCTGTTAACCTGCTCTCTAAAGACATTGAAAACGTTAGTCTCAAACATCAAGAGTCGAAGACTGACAATATCTTGACAATAGAATTCGACTCGATAAAGAATTTGTCTTAAGAACAATTCAAATGACGATGTTTGAGTTGTTCAAGAGCCTGTATGTTAATCAATATAGATCAGAATGCAATTTTTCTCGATCAAATGTCAATATAAGTAGAAGGGTTCAGAGAATTAAAACTCATATCCTCACTGAAACCTAGACTCGAAAAAGCGTAAGAAACAAGTAGAAATATCTCAAATGCATTAGTCAAGTATTGACTGAATTGCTATAAATACTTATTATGTGAAATCCAAATTTTGATGTCTGCGAGCATTCAAAATCGACGCTTACGCCTTGAAGCTTGACGGCTTCCCTATAGCCGCTGTGGTTCTCTTTATTCATGCATCTTTTTCCGTAAATTCATCTTCTGATCGTGATGTCGATAGACTTTGAGAGTCGACATCGTTCTACGTTCAAAATGCCAGCAGATATTGTTTTCTCGCCGAACATATTTGACTATCATACCCTGACGAGTGGTTCTATAAACGAACATGAATCATCATATGACACTCGATCTTCGAACAAAATGCTGGCCACTACAGAGACTGGCAAGCTTTCAGAACGTCATGTAACATTTCAAGAGTCGACGAAGACACCACAACAATCTGTGATACATCCTGCTTACCGACAGCGTCCCAAATCTGGAAAAGCGGGCGATGTCACTCCTTTGGATCACTGGATCGCAACACACGGGGGAACAACATCGAGCTATGAGGAGTTGCCTCATCGCATTCAGAAGTCTAAGAATCATCGGCCGCTCACTCCTGAAGAGCGGGTGGAAGAACTTACCCACGAGAAAAGCTTTTTGCTACAGGAGTTGGCATATCATAAGGAAATTCGTGCTGCTGAGAGTAGATTCTTAGAAAAGGCCACCGAGCTACGTGCAGAGCTGCAGGTCGTTCTGACCGAATTTGACCAAGCTTTACATAAAAGATGGAGGGAGAGAACAAAAGCAGAGTTGGGTCTCTGCAGCTACTGGGGCATCGACTTTGGCGATGGAAACGTTGAAGATGTTATTTTCTAATTGACAAAATTTCCCGTCTAAACCGTTGTACTCGAAAGCAAATACTGCGGCAACTAGGGGGTTTCTTTTCCTACACAGCGCTTTTGACGACTACTCTCTTCGATACAAGCCCAGTATATAACCTAGCCATAAGAATGTTAATGGTTTCATGCCTCTCATCCTTCCTGAAAGCTGACCGGCAGCCATGATACGTCGAACAAAAGAGCAATTCGCATGCTGATCGGCGTCGAAATCTTTACAAATTTTCTTCGCTTGAAGTGTTTCCAACGTACTTTCTTTGCTTGAGATATCTTCTGATGCACTTTCATCGCTCGAACTATTCTCTGAGGTGCTTTTAAACTCGAAGCTTGAGGAACATGTGCGATCAAGGGAACGTGTACGACTTGAGGAATTTCTCTTTCTTGGAATTAATAAGCTCTATCACGATGTTCAGCGATAACATGTTAGGACTTGCAAGGTGACTTACAAGTTCGCTCTCCAAAGGGGGCCAGTTTTCCCGCTCTCCTGCCGATTTGAGAGTATAACAGCGAGTGCCACGTTGAACAAATATGTATATCTTCGCGTCTGTCAAGCGTGCCAATTCATCTGCTTTCTTGAATATACCGTTTCTACGCTTACGGAATTTCTCTGAAAGAACTCGTGTATCTGTCTTCTTGCAAGTCTGTTTAGAAGTCTGTTTCGCCATGATAAAACGATGTTTTCTGGCTCTGCGAAATTCTCAAGATGCATCATTATAAGACACAAGACTGCGGTAATACATAAGGTATGTGACCTCAGAAACTGGATGTATTCGCAACAACCGAAATCTAACTAAGTGACCGCATTCAAAAAGAGTTTAAATTTAGAGACATTCAAAAGTGGCTGCGTTCAAGTAAAATCTATATTTAAAGACATTCAAAATCGAAGGTTTAAAGGTGACGACAAAAAGAACGAAATCAACGACATTGTCACGTCTTTAAAATCTTACGATTTTATGTTCATGTTGCAGCAATTACAATGTGTCTCACAATCTTAATAATGAATATTGAAGACGCTGGAATTAATACATCTCATATTTCACGTCGATTTTTACCATCTTTGCCTTCTTTTACTTCATCATGGAAGTCAATGGCTCATTCTCTCAGACGAGGAAGCGTTGGCAAATGGCTTTCACTCAAACAATCACGATTGTATCTGCGTCTGTGTTCACGATTTCCTAACAACAATGCAGCGACAAAAGAGCAAATATCGGAAAATGAGAAGATGGCGAAGATCGGTCCAATCCCATGACATTAAACCCAATGGGCGGGCGAAGGTGGTTTGAGTCCTGACTTTTAGCTGGACCCAGATTGGGTTCTACTTGCTTGGGTGGGTTGGGTTGGATGTCTTAGACACAACCCAACGGTCACACTAAAGCTTACCTTGACTATCATGATGGAATTTAGCAATCATATAAAACAACATTAATTTGCTTAATACGCGCTATCAATTGATGCGCTTTACCAGACTTTATGATCTGGCTATCGGAAAATGTGATTAAGTATAACATGCCGCTTTCTAAAGCGACGTTCCCACCTGAACGCACAGTCCCATAACTTTTGCCACGATTGCATCAAGACCTTCCTCTGCACTTTCCAGTATCTTTCCAAGTTCGTAGTGAAGCACGGGATCCAGTGAGTCCCTCGAGGAGGCTTGTTGATATTGAAGCAAAGTCAGTATCATCACAATCTTTTGTGCCTTCGTAAGCTGAATGTCGGATATAACACTTTTGATCGCCTTCTCTCGTGAACGGCTTCTTTCGCTCCTGTGACATTCATATACAATCATCAACCTTATTATTTCAAGTTTCTCACGGAAGGGAAGGCTGGCCTTGCAGGTCTTGAGCAGCGCACTTGCGTCCCCTTGGTCAACAGCGGCGTCATGCTCAAGTAAGAAGCGAATTATGATCAGTTTATGCTTCAGCCCGAAGTTGCGGTCCAGAGCTATGCTTGTTAAGGCTAAACCATACCAGCCAAAGTTGTCGTTGATGTCCGCATCATTCGCTAATAAGAGTCTCATAATTTCGAGCCGTCTTTTCAATTTCATTTTTGGGTTCGCAACGCATGCATATCTGAGCGCTGCTTCATGATTGTGATTCCATACCGTAGCGCCAGCATTTAGCATTAAGCTTACCATATCTGTCGATGAGGAATATATAGCTGCGAATAATGCAGGTTGCGGTGTTCTAGAGTCGTTGACGTGAGCTCCGTGTCGCAGCAATAACCGGGCTATTTCTAGTCTTCCCTCGAGGAAAATTCCGTCCTTAGAGAATGAGACCGGCCCATTCGCCGTCACTTCCAGTGGCGTACGGAGCTCATCGTTTAAAGCATGAATGTCAGCGCCGTACTCAAGCAGTAGACGTACAGTTGCGACGCGACCCTTTTCACTGGCGATCATTAAAGGAGTTGTAGAACAGTAATCATCTCCTCTCTCGATTTCGGCACCCTTATCCAGCAGTAGCTTAACTACTTCACTGCTACCCCATGCCGCTGCGCAGTATAGCACTGATTCACGAACACTCATCGAGTTGTTAATATCAGCTCCATACTGCAATAATAGCGTAACGATGGAAAGACTCTTCTTTGATGAAATTATTCGAATTGCAGCGTGCAATGCTGTTTGACCATTCGTTGACGCATTTACATCTGCATCATAATCGAGTAACATCTGCGTAGTTCTGTCGGACTCAGAGATGACGGCTAAGATCAATGGAGAGTTTGCGTATTGCATTTGAATCTTCGAATTAGTAATCTCAACATTCACTCCCCTTTTCAACAGAAGTTCTGTGGTTGCCACTTGACCATAGGCGGCAGCGACTCGAAGCGCCTCGAACTCTGTAGAGTCAAATGACGACGACGTGCAACGTTCAGTGAGACGACGAGCCTGCGTCATGTTGAAAGCAATCTCTAGGGTTAGAAGATGTCCGGATCCCGCAGCCATCACGAATCTTCGTCGATAATGTTCAATGCTCCATCTTCTCATTTCGATATTCATACGGTCAATGATGACTGCTTTCCACCATTCTAAGAGCGATCAGATCTTTCGTAAGAGTTGAGAAAGAAAGACACGTACGGCAAACTTCTCGACAATTGCGAAGAAAATCGTAATTTTTTCTCGTGTCTTTATCGATCGACAAGCTTTTGGCTTCAGCCCATGCTTTCAAGAAATCAGAAAATATTTCTACTAGAATCTCTGTGGAGAGATCTTCGAATTTTGTTATACTAGGTCGATCTGTCATGACGAAGATTGTTACGCTGAATATTGAAAATCTGTTTGTAGTTTGTAGATGCTCAAAATCTTTAAGATATGTTAATTCAAAGTATCTTAAGATTTTCAGGGCAGCCGAATCTGAAACCATGCCGAAAGTAGCTCCCTCAGTAATGATGGTTAAATAGAACAGAGATCATAGCCCCTTTCCGTTCTGGCCATCAAGTCAGTCATTCTCATCTGCAAGACTCAAGGCCACATCGAGATTCTGCTTTTTGTGTATGTCGATCGTTCTTCCTGCTCTTGAATTTGTCACAACTCACTTCGAGGGCTACATATCCGGCAGGATCCGGTAATCTGTTAATCCTTCGTTCTGCGAACTATTTTAGCTCTATATCAAGCGTAACATGAAGCTCGTCATCGTTATAATTTTTCCCTCTCTCTTCGCTTTGGTCGTGGCCTCGCCGTTGCACGGTAAGTCTCATGCAATGCATCACTTGAGGCGTAGCCTAGTCACAACCACGTCGGTAAGTCAGGTGGAAAAGACCATAGTGTTAATCCAGACGGCGTATTGTACTGCCAGTCAGAAGCAAACAGAGACTGTATCATTCTCTTCTGACAATCCAGCCACGAATTCCGGACACGACGGCGTCGTCACCGCTACTTCAATAAGGCATAGCGCATCAGAACTCACGAGTACCGTGCCTGGCGCAACAATCTCCGATGAATGCACTCAGTCCTTTCCATGCAGTGATGACATTACCAACTACGACCCTTCCATAGGTATACGGCATGATGGGAGATCTGAGCAGCGGCATGGAGGTTAATCCTATATGTGCCCGCCATGTTCAAATCAAGAATCCTGCCAATGGAAGAACGGCACGCGGAATAGTTGTGGACAAGTGTAAGGATTGCGTGAGTACTTCGGTCTTCGAAAATTGAGTCTGGTTACAAATAAAGAGCGAGAGTTGGAGCTAAAATCCTCTTGCAGATTAGTACCAGCATCGACCTTTCTATGAAGCTTTCGAGC
>JAABUS010005176.1_pt1 | contig 17550 bp, 22 predicted proteins | sample 5560161 | NCBI WGS metagenome assembly JAABUS01 (sample SAMN10711885, study PRJNA513376) | rock metagenome | isolation source: Antarctica rocks | place: Antarctica: Victoria Land, Trio Nunatak nord | collected 2016-01-04
CCGCCCAAATCCTAATGGTTATGTTGATGGGCCTGTATTAGATATGAAACTCACATCCGGCATTGGCAAATTTCAAATTCCTGTTACTCACGGTATGACTATTGGAGAATTTGCCCAAATGATCAATGGTGAAGGATGGCTACCCGGCAAAATGCAATGCAGAATCAAAATTATACCGGTAAAAAATTATTCTCATGATATGTATTATACCTTGCCTGTTGGTCCCTCTCCCAATCTCAATACACAACAATCGGTTTTACTTTATCCATCCTTATGTTTATTCGGAGGCAGCATTGTTAGCCAGGGCCGCGGCACTTACATGCCTTTTACTGTTTTAGGAAGCCCGGATTTAAAAGGGATTTATGACTTTTCTTTTACACCCGTAAGCATACCAGGAAAGTCTGAAACGCCTCTGCACCAGAACCAGGTTTGTTACGGACTGGATTTAAGAAATTACAATGCTGCTAACATTCGTAAGACCGGAAAGATTAATATCAAATGGCTTATGGATATGTATAAAGCTTATCCGTTCAAAGAAAAATTCTTTGATATGACGCAAAGCAAACAGATGGGGAATATTGATAAACTGACGGGTACCACTTTATTTAAGGAACAGATCATAGCGGGTAAAAGTGAGGAAGAAATTCGTAAAAGCTGGGAGCCACAGCTTTCGAACTATAAAGCTATGCGAAAGAAATATACATTATATCCATAGGGTAATTGTATTCCGCCAATATCTGCAAATACGCATGTTGTGTATTCAGCATTATAATTTTTGAAATGTAAGCGTTTTTTTAATTGTCCTGATGGTTAATTTTCCTCCTATCTCAAAACTATATTGTTGAGCATCTCTTATATTATTTACGAATTGGCTGCCCCAAAACGTTTCTCCAACTTTTGTCATTGACAAATCAGGTATTGATATTGCCTGGTTTGTCCCAATTGAATAATCATTTGGCTCAATATCATTAGAGGGAGTTTTTCCTGAAAATGTGCCTGTTGTTGAACTATTGGGAACAAATGTAAGAATTACGTCTCCCTGAATTGAATACGGTTTAGTTATGGAAGCGCTTGCAGCATTTTCTTTTACAATTATCATTTTCCATGTACCGTCTAAAGACGCAGGAACTGTATCAGAAACATTCTTTTTACATGAAAAAAGCATTAGCCCGATTAATGACATTATAAGAATGGAGAGTTTCATATCTTATGTTTATTTTATGGCAACTTACGTTAGTGGAGTGTTGCATTTGCTGACGCACAGCGCTTTACTAACTTTTGGAAGTTATGGTTTAAGTAGAAAAGTTGACCTAACTATTAATTTAATGGCAGCAAGCGGTACATTTTCTTCATTCGTAACAGCCCTTGGCATGACTAAAATAAATGATTGAGTAACCATTACCCAATCATTTATTATGTCTGAAATTTTTGCTTTATGCAGTAGGATCCTGCAAAGCAGCAAGCTTATTATCTACATAAAATTTTTCTCTATGCGCCTGGAATTCCTCCAGGAGATCAGCAACAATTGTTACACTGGAATCTACTTCTTCGTGTAAATCAGGTAATTTTTTTTCGAGCAGGCCAACACCGAGGGTAATATTATCAACTTCTATTTGTGCCAGTTTTTTTAAAACAGCAGTTTGGCTGTTTTTCAGATCGTCCAATTCTCTCAGGATCTTGTCCATCAATTCCAACTTTTGTAATTTTTCCATCTTAATAGTTTTTTAGGTGTTTTAATAATTATTCCACCATTTATAATAGAACAAACATAATGCAAAGAAATTCTGTAAAACACTTTTTTTATTGTGTTTTTAGAAGTACCAGCGTTGCAGGAGTTATAATACAATCAAACGTCGCAGTTTAAGCAACACTAACAAACTGTAAACTGTTCTTCCGGAACCATCAGGAAACGAACGAAGGAAGCTTCATCGGCAGTGTAACATACCGAAAGAATTAATTATGAAAGACTCATTTTATCAGGTGTAAGAGTTAAATCATGATGAACCTGATCTGCGTTAGCTCTAAGTTGACGGGAACAATTTATTCCTGCTCCTTTCAGAAAACCAAGTAAGTCTAAAGAAGAACTTGTCGCTTCTATTGCTCCCTCATCTTTCAGTTTCTGGTAATATTCTTTGATGCTTTTCTCCGAACACATTACAAATACAGGAGTTTTGAAACCGCCATTTTTTACCTTTTTAAGCAACTCCAGACCAGCTTGTGGATTGTTAACCTCATTTTCTTTTCTGCTCACTCCTGTTACAATAACATCTATTATATCTGCCTGTACATTTAATATTTCCATTGCTTCATTTGTTGAATGCGCCCTTATAACTTCAACATTATCCTTCTCAAGGTAATCAATTTCAAAAGCATGATTTTCATGTTTACCGGTAACCCATAAAACACGCCATTTCTTTTTTATTAATCCGTTTAAAGGTTTCGAACTATCTCTTTTAACATTGGTATTATCCTCTATTTGGCACTGCAGCTCAAAAGCTTTTTTTTGAAGTTCATGTATCTGCTCACTTAATTGGTCGGCCATATTTTGAACATTCAATTCCATGCCTGCAACTTTGATAGAAAAGCTTCGTGATCTGTTATATTTTTTATTTGGGGATAAAGAACACAGAAAATAATTACAGCTATAACAGGCCAGGCAAGGCTGGTTATTGCCTCAACATTTTGGGCGAAGGGAGTTTTAGTCGTTGCTTGAGAATAACTCTGTAAAAAGGAGGTACTCATAAAACCAATAAGAATTATCTGTCTTTTCATAGCCTTTGATTAATTGATATAAATATAATAATTAATTAATTTTAATACAATAGATCTGTTTGACTTTTTTTGAAGCTTTATTAAAGTCTGGCTGGATTTTTAATATTTCGTATACAATTATGTCATTAATTTACCTATATTCAACATCATTAAATATTGTATTATGGACCAAAGGATTATTTAACCTGTACGATGAATACACTCATAAACCTTTAAAAAGGGAAGATTTTATAAAACGATTAATAAAGATTACTGGCAACTCGGCTATCGCTATGTCAATTCCTTCCTGCGTTAGAAGGATGTTATTCAAAACCCCTAACCAGTTCTTCTGCTAATGACCGGCATACAGAACGCATTACCTATCCGGGTGCCGCAGGCAATATTAAGGCTTATGTTGCCCGGCCGGACAAAGAAAAGAAATATCCTGCTGTTGTGGTGATACATGAAAACTGCGGACTAAATCCGCATATTGAAGATGTGGCAAGAAGGGCTGCAATGGCCGGTTATCTTGCCATAGCGCCCGATGCTTTATCATCGTTAGGCGGCACTCCGGCTAATGAAGATGAGGCAAGACAAATGTTTGGTAAACTGGATGCAAAACAAAACATTACAAATTTTGCCAAAGCCTTTGATTATGCAGCTACCCGTAAAGATTGTAACGAAAACTATGGATGTGTTGGATTTTGCTGGGGAGGCGCAATGGCAAATGAGCTTGCGGTAAATGTACCTTTGCTAAAAGCCGCTGTTGCTTATTATGGAAGGCAACCAAAACAGGAGGATGTACCTAAAATAAAATCTGCTGTTCAATTGCATTATGCGGGTTTGGATGAAGGAGTGAATAAAGGCATCCCCGCTTATGAAGCTGCATTGAAAGCAGCAAACATTATTTACGAACTATACATGTATGAAGGAGTAAACCATGCCTTTCATAATGACACCTCTGTTGCACGCTATAATGAAGCTGCCGCTAAACTTTCATGGAAAAGGACATTGGGTTTTTTTGACAAGTACCTGAAATAGGATTGAGGGTTATTTTGTTCCGTTGTTGGGGTGGTTTTGCAGAATACCTTAAACTTTTATTAATGCAGATTCTACGGTCGGTTGGTGTTCCTTACTACAGCACTTCTTCATCTTAGTTTGCAGGTGAAGAACACGCTGCAAAGGCTGAAGATTATTCTGTTCCGGTTGTTATAGATGGTTAGCAGATTACTCAGACCCGAGTAAACTATCTTCTATCCAAAAATCTTTTCAATGAATAAATTTAAAACCTCTACTAAAATAAGAATTATTATGACCCACTCAAGCCGGGTACTGTTTCGATATTGAAGTATATCTTTAAATAACTCGAGGTTCTCTTTTACTATTCCTAATCCTTCCAGTATCGTTCGGAAACGAGCCTGCAGGTCAAATGTTTTTTTTAGTCCGACATCAAGCTTGTTAAGGGCTTCATCTTCCCATGTTTCATCTGGTGAATCAAAAATATAAAGGTTGACAGTAATGCGGTTTTTGATATTAAGTGTACGGCCAATATATTTCTTCAGGTTTATTCCCGAAAGGTCCATCCTTCCTTTTCGCTCCAGGATTTGTGTGTGATAATTTGTTTCCTCCAGTAATATGTTTGTTAGTTGGGAATAATGGTCCAATGCTACGGACTGCGAAACATTCAGCATTATTAATCGCAGCACATTAGAATTAATACTGGTTAATTCAATTTTATTAAAGCCAAGCTTCATCCGGGGCGCATTTGTTTCAATTTCAAACTCCTCACTTAATTTAATATCAGGCATATTTTTACAATAAGGAGTAATTAGCTGTATAAAAGAAGTTACCTGTAATTCATTATAATTGAAGAAGCTTACAATCCCGAATTTGAATACATAAATAAATTCATCGGAGTTGGTGCGGTAAAACAATTCATCAGAATCAGAATGCAGCAGGTCAGCAGTAAAGACAGTTTTAAATGCTTTAATGTCTATACTGTCAGCAATTTGAAACGATGATACTTTTAACATAAACCCGCAAATGAACTATAAATTTACTTACAAAGTATCACTGCAAAGGTTACTTCCATTACATTTTTTGCAGCTCTTGATGTTCTTTACCAACAGCTTTTGACATAATCTGTATTGGCAGGTAAAGAACACCCGGGGAAGGCGAAAAAAATTCATAAAATTCTGAGCAGACATTGATCTGCGATATATAGAAATTATATTTGAGTGATAACTTTATTTTACGCCATGAAAAAGTTCTTCTTCTGTTGCACTCTGCTCTTTTCAATCAGCCTTGCCACCTCCTCCCAATCACAACGTTATAAAAACCTTGTACTGGAAGGCGGCGGCGTTCGGGGCTTTGCGTATACCGGAGCATTCGAAATCCTCGACAGTCTTGGTATACTGGTGCCAATAGAAAAAATAGGGGGCACATCTGCAGGGGCGATACAAGCCGCTTTGCTTGCAATTGGTTACACACCTGCTGAATTAATAGATGTATCTGCAAACATTCCATTAAAAGAATTTAATGATGGCTTTTTGCCGGGAGGTTTTACAAGAGTAAGTAAGAAGCTTGGTTTTTTTAAAGGAGATAAATTGAATACATGGATAGAGCAACTGATAGCTGCTAAAACAGGAGATGCAAACATAACTTTTATGCAATTGCACCTGCAACGTTCAGCAAAGCATTATAAAGACCTTTATATAACAGGCACCGATCTTACCTACCGTTCTCTCCGGATTTTTTCTTATGAAAGTTATCCAAACATGCAAATAAAAGATGCAGTCCGCATTTCGTTTTCCATTCCATTATATTTTGAACCTGTACTGATAGATGATGATGGCAAAGTGCAACAAGACCGGTATAACAGGAAACTCCATTTGATGGTAGATGGCGGTTTGCTTTCAAACTATCCTATTCAAATGTTTGACTCAATTAAATACACTCCAGACAGCAGTGAGAATGCTTTTATGGAGAATAATGAAACACTGGGATTATTGCTTGACAAGCCGGAACAGTTAACATACAACGAGGGTATTTACCCTTTGCCTATACGGTCGCTGGGTGAGTATATAAGGGCAGTTTATCAAACTCTTATAGATAAACCCAACCCGGACGTAAAATGGTTAAAACGGACAATAACCATCAGCCACATGAATATGACGGGACGTGTACGAAAACTTTCCCGTTCAACTATTCAAAAGCTTACAGAAAGCGGCAGGCAAGGAGTGAGAGAGTTCTTTAAGGTAAACCCTGAAAAAATTCCATCAGCAAAATTACTTTGAATATTCCTGCAGCAGCGTCTTCTCTTTTTCACTCAGGCTGTTCATTCCCTTCTTATGAATTTTCTCAAGAATCTTATCAAGTTCTTCCTGTTTATTTCTCTGTCTTAAGTTGTATTTATCTTCTACTGTCAGGCGGTGCTTCTTTTTAAAATAGAGGTTATCAATAAGTAATGCTTCGGGCTTCTTCATAATAAAAATGATGAAAGCTATAGCGGGAACTGCTATAATTAAAATAGTAACAAGATTATCATGTAATGCTGAAGGATGAAGCAATACAGCAACCAGCATACCGGTTAAAGCCCCGCCTAAATGTGAGTCATGACCAATGTTATCGGCCCTGGAACGAATGCCATAAATTGAAAATAGTACATAGGCTAATCCAAAAAGCCATGCAGGAAATGAAACAGGCAGAAAAAACAATCCTATGCTCATGCCCGGGAACAAGGCAATAGAACTAAACATAATACTAAAAACCGCCCCTGAAGCACCTGCTGAACTATAAGAACTATTATATTTATGAACCAACAGGCTCAACAGGTTTCCACCGACAAGCCCTGCTGCATACACTAATATAAACTCAGCAGCGCCTATGTACTCCTCAAGCGCCGAACTAAAAAAATATAAAGCAATCATATTAAAGATCAGGTGTGTCCATCCTACATGTAAAAAACCTGAAGTAAAAAGGCGTTTGTAATCTTTATATACCTTCACCTGTTCAACCTCGAACCTGTACTTGTAGAAAAATGAATGATCCTTAAATCCTCTGTACGAGAAAAGAAAGTTAGTTATAATTAAAAAGATAGTAATAAAGCTCATTAAGTAAATGTATTATTCTATAAATGATTTAATTCAAGTTATTAAAATAATCAAAACGGGTCATATTTTTATAAATATTTAGCAAACACTGTAAACTTAAAAACAATTACGAAAAATTAAGAGCATAATCTACATCTAAGGGACAATTAATAAACACATTATCATTATAATGAGGATCGTTATACCAACTTATTTACTTTTGGGCTATTTGCATTATTTTGTGTCTCACTTGCTGTTATACTTGTTTTCAGTAATACCTGACCTGCGTGTTGAAGGCAACAACACTAATCAAGGATATGGCAACAAAGAACAACTAAAGCAACATAGCTTATTAAGATAAAAATACCTGCAAAAATATAATTATCTTTATCATTAACGAATTGTATGAATCGTATTGATCGTTTAGCCGCTATTGTTATACAGCTTCAATCGAGGCGATTGGTAAAGGCGCAGGATATTGCTGATAAATTTTCGATAAGCCTGCGCACAGTTTACCGCGATATACATGCCTTGGAAGAAGCCGGCGTGCCGGTAACAGGCGAAGCAGGCATTGGTTACCGTTTAATGGAAGGCTATAAACTGCCGCCTGTAATGTTTAACCAGGATGAAGCTTCAGCTTTATTAACCGCCGCAAAACTGATGCAATCAATGAGCGATGAAAATTCATTCAAGCATTACATTTCGGCTTTGGATAAAATAAAAGCAGTGCTAAGGCTGGCAGAAAAAGACCACCTGGAAGAAATTGATGATCATATAGCTGTTGTATCTCATCCTGCCTTTGTGTATGAAAAACCATCTGAATTACATCTTCAAAAAATATTAAAGGCGATTGCATCAGCGACAATCATCGATATCAATTATACGTCTATTGAAAAGAACGAAACGCTGCAACGAAAAGCAGAACCTATAGGCATCTATTACCAGGGCAGCCATTGGTATCTTATTGCATTTTGCCAATTAAGAAATGATTATCGAAACTTCCGTACAGATAAGATCAATACGCTACTGCTTACTAATGAAAAGATGGTGCATACACATCCTCCTCTCCAAAGTTTCATCAACCAGGTAGCTGCACAAAGGCAGGTGCAAAAAGTGGTGATTGATGCAGAGAAGGATATTATCAAATATTTTGGCGAACAGAAATATTACAATGGTTTTGTAAAAGAAGAAGAAGCCGGTGATTATATACGCATGACATTTTTAAGCGGGTCACTAACAGGCTTTGCCCGCTGGTTCATGTTGTTTGGAGACAAAGCTGAAATTATAGAGCCATTAGAGTTAAATGACATGGTTACAGAAATTGCAGAAAATATTTTGAAAAAAATTGAATATAATCAAATGCTCCTGACATAGGGTTGTCACTAACGTTTGTTGCTTTGTATAACAAAAACAAAACACTATGACATTCATTGAATTTTTTAAGAAACAATTTATTGAAGAAGGCGCTACCACGCGTAAAATGCTTTTACGAGTACCTAATGATCAGTTTGATTATAAACCACATCATAAAAGCATGGATATGAAACGCCTTGTTATGCACATTGCAGATCTGCCCGGTTGGATATACATGACTTTTACTACAGATGAAATTGACTTTGCCAAATCGTACGATCAACCGGAGGTCAACAATAATGCAGAATTGATGGCTTATTTTGAAACACGTTATAACGATGGCTTGACCACACTTGTACCTGAAAACGAAGCTCTGCTGGATAAGCCGTGGACGCTGCGGAATGGCGATAAGATATATAGTACCGATCCCAAAATAGATATTATAAGAATGTCCCTCAGCCAGCAGATACACCATCGTGCACAGTTGGGAGTATATCTAAGATTACTCGACATACCTATACCAGGCAGTTACGGCCCAAGTGCGGATGAAAACAATTTTGACTGATAAGATAAGCGACAAAAAATGGTAAGGCCACTCTTTGAGTGGCTTTTTTAGATGCCCGACTTTGAGATTATAATTAAGATGCCTATTAAAATTGCAAACAAAAGGAATAAATCTTACTTCCTGCAAAATACTATCGTACCGTTGTTTTAGTTATTGCTTTACTTCAAAAAGCGCAAATGATTATTATGCGAGAAATTTTAATCTTCTTCCTCAAAATTTTATTATCATTGGATCAACTTTTTATTGTCAGGCTTGTTTATTAAAAAACAGAGAGCAATTATGAATAATACAACGTTATTGAATTATCCATAATTTTCAGAAGAAACTCAAAACATTTATTACTTTAAAAAAATGCTATGATTTTAAAATTAGACCGGTTACTGCATGAATTGCCGAAACCTAATAATCCATCACCAAATGATGCGGCTGCAGTTCAGGAGTTACTAGGAGGAAAGTTTGGCGAAATGTCAACGTTGATGAATTACACTTTTCAATCTTTCAACTTTAGAGGACGAAAGCGGTTGCGTCCTTTTTACGATGTCATTGCCAGTATTGCAGGTGAGGAATATGGCCATATTGAGCTTGTATCGTATGCTATTAATTTACTTTTAACAGGTACAACAAAACGTGGTCACGATCCTGAACCCGGTCCTTTAAAGAGTGTTGCAGATGCCCGTAATATTCGTCATTTTATTGCAAGCGGACAGGCAGCTCTTCCTATGGATTCAATGGGTGACTGGTGGACAGGTCAAAATGTTTTCAGCAGCGGGAATCTAAAACTTGATCTGCTGCATAATTTCTTTCTGGAATGTGGTGCCAGGGGAAACAAAATGCGTGTGTACGAAATGGTAACTGATCCTACCGCAAGGGAATTAGTTGGTTATTTGCTTGTTCGCGGTGGTTTACACGTCGTTGCTTATGCACGTGCACTTGAGCATCTTACCGGGGTCAGTGTTACAAAATTGGTACCTGTACCTGATTTGAGTAATAAAGCTTTCCCGGAAGCACGCAAGCTCGAGAAAAACGGACAGCATCTTAAACTCTATACTTTTAGTCCCAACGATTACCAGAGAGCTGGTGAAGTATGGAACGGAGTGCATCCTGAAGACGGACAACCTTTGGAAGTAGTATTCGGAGCACCTGAAGGAAGCCCCGCTCCTGACCTGGATGAAGAGCCACAACTAAATGCACCGGGCGCTGAAGATTATGATCAGGGTATGTTTCATGATATAGCCAAGAAGATGGGCATTAATATTTAACTGTTACTTTAAACTAATCAACAAAGCGTTTCCCCCTAAAAAATAGGAAACGCTTTGTTTTAAAAATAGGGATGTAGTCTCTATGTGAATACCTTATTTAATACTCCCATAGCTATAGATTTTTTTTACCTCAGAGAATAGGAGGAAAAGGCAACACAGAGAACACGTAGTTTAATCATTCAAAAATCTTAAACAACTTTTAATATCTGCTATAAAAAATTGTAAGGCTACTCTTTGAGTGACTTTTTTTGTACTCAGCTTTGAAATTATAATTGAGCTTCCAATGCAACTGCCTCGTCAGAATTGTAGGGCCCTAGGTCTCGAAGGTTTAAGTTATTCTTGAATATTAAATTTACTGCTTTTGATTAATAAGCTCATTTAACTTTTTTCTTTCTTCAACAGTATATTCTCTGTTGACGATAATTTTAGTTAATAACTCATGTAATTGCACTTCAACAGGAATATTCCTGACTTCATCGCTATAATTCTCCATTGATAAAGCTTTTATTTCCCCAGCCTTGATAGCATATCGTTCTTTTAAAAAGTTCAATTTGTTTTTTAAATCATAAGAATGATTTGAACTTTGTTCAGCTTCTGTTCTCTTTATGGCTTTATCAAGAAAGTCAACTTCATTGTTTAATTGTACTATCCGATTCATCCTGATCTGTTCCGGAGTTTGTGGTATACTCGTCACATCTGACATGGAAATAGTTCTTTTAGATTTTATTACATCAAAAACCTGATTAAGTTGATTATCAGATAAAGCAGTGCCATCAAGATATGCATACAAAGGCTTACCCTTGATAGTTGAGACTAAAAAAATCTCATGTTTTTGATTCGCATTCTCATAGGCTAAAACATCAATTTTATGATTGGCCTGGTTGTCGGCCAATAATTGTTTTAAATAATCTGATCGTTCCGGAAGATTAGTGTTTTTAAGGTTGGGGATTTCTTTATGGTCATATACACATTTTGTCAATAACAGTATAGTAAATGTAATTATAACAAAAGTTAAAAATGAATTAGCAATTGATAATTTCGACTTAGATGTTGGATATATTAACCGGTAAACTCTTTCATGAAAGATGTTTTTTACCGGTGCGGCTGATAAGGATAACTTAGGATGCATGGTTAAGATTTTTAAATTAGTTAATGCAATAGCCATCGTTTTATCATTTCCACAAAATGTTGAGGCCATGTCATCACAGCAATATTCTCTTTCATTCCTGACAATGTCAGATATGGATTGAAAAAATGGATTGAAAAAATAAATAGCCTCTAAGGATGCTTGTAACAAATTAACAAGAAAATCATGGCGTTTTATGTGAGACAATTCATGAGCCAAAATCATTTCTAATTGTTCCATAGGAACTTGAGTGACATAACTAAAAGGCAATATAATTATCGGTTTAAAATATCCGAAAGTCAATGGTTGAGAGACTTTATTAGTTATTATCAATCTTATTATTTTATTAATTCCCATTTTATCACATAGCACGCCAATTTTTTTATTGGCTTCCGGATAAAACTCAGTGGGTAACCTACTTAGACGCTTTAAGTAAAAGCTGCTATTTAAGATTTTAGTTGAATAGAAAAGCATTCCAATAATCCAAACAACTGCTAAATAGGGACTGATATTATTCAGGAAATTTAAAAAGTTTAAACCTGTTCCAACCTTAGAATCACTAGTTAAGTTTGTATCGTCTGGCGGGACCTGTAAATTACCTTTCAGAGAGTTTGTCGTGGTAATCAATGGTTGTATATTGTTGTGAATAAAAAATTTATATTCATGTTGAAAGGTGTATATAGAGCAAATTATTACCCCCAATAAAATACTTATACCAGTGAAATATCGAAGATTTGAGTTGTTTTTCTTAATAATCAGCAAAAAAACTTTAAGTGCAGCAAATAGAATCAATGACTGCCATATAGAATGTATGATAGACCATCCAATGACCTTGAACATTTCTGTGTTTATCCATTCAGATACTTGCATAATCTTATTTCTTATCTTGTTTTAACTTGTTAACTAATTCTACTAATTCATCAATATTTTCATCACTTGCCGAATTGCCTAAGGCATGTAAGGCCAACTTGGAATAAGAACCTTTAAAAAATTTATTTATCAATTCTTTTACAGTATTGTTTCTCACATGGGACTCTTCCACTAAAGGATAATATATATGGCTCTGAGTATTTATTGTTCGTCCAATTAATTCTTTCGCGGTCATCTTTTGCATAGTTTTTAATGTTGAAGTGTAAACACACTCTTTATTAATAGAAATGGCGTCATGCACTTCCCGCACTGTGGCCTTTTTTTTCTTCCATAGAATTTCTAATATCTCTAATTCCGCATTGGTAGGTGAATTTCTTTTTGTTCCTTTCATGGTATTAATTTATAATTTAAAAAATTATGACATTTTATGCAAATCTCCCCTGCTACCATTTTTGACGTACGTCAATTGTCGTATATCAAATATCAAAAGTTTTATTTAAATAAAAAAATATATTTAGAAATAATTTAACTCATTTAAATTTTATAAAATTTGTAGCCATAAGTGTAGAATTATCTGCACCTATTTCAATGCTGCATCTTGAAACTGATACCTCTTTTTTTGGGTGCCTGCTATTCTTTACAAACAGCTTGAAGTTTTTTATATAGTTTTTGTTTTTCAGCCATGATGACATTTTATTCATTACTTCTTCATTTGAATAAGCAGGTTCACTTTCCGCTAATTCCAAATCCTTATTGTAATCATCAATTGACTGGCCTGTTACTCTAAGGCAAGCTTGATTAGACATTGTCTTAATTAATGTAAAAACAACCTCTTTTTCCTCTTTATTCAACATATTGAAATATTGAAGCAGTTCTTTTGACTGTAATGATCCTTGTTCCATAATAAATTTTATTTATAAATTTACCTTTATTTACATGGCAAATAGACAGCTTTTGCTTTGTGTATAATTGTTCCTGCCTTTTCAAGACAAGCCAACTCTATTATTTCCCTGATGATTTATAGCCTTTGCTTGCATCATCAATTACCAGCACCCAGTCGTTTCCTATGCCTTTTGTTGGCGAGGTAAATTCCATTTTTTCTTTTTTATCTAACGTTGCTGCCTGTTGCGTTGAAGCATCTTTTGGGTTGAACCACCATGCAACGATTTGTTTAGGCATATTCGCTGTATTGATAGTAATCGTTTTTCCTACAGGTAAATAAATCATTGCATAGCTGTTATCTTCTGCACGAAAAGCTTCCATATGTTCACCTTTTTCGCCCTGACCTTTGATGATAATTGAATTATCAGGAACACGTTGGAGCATAGGCCTTGACTCTATCAGCTTTCTTAAATGCCCTGCCTGGTAAGCACCCGGACGATCCATTGCGTTGATCCAGCCACGATCAGGATAGTTAACAGTTTCTTCTCTTGCGCTCATAAACTGCCAGATAGCGTGGTTACCATAAGTAACGCCACATGCACCTGCAAAAACGGAACGGTAAGTCTGCTTGCGAACATCATAATCGCGATAGTAACCATTATCAGGATTCCATTTTGGCCATGGACTAACCGGGTGATCTTCATAGTTAGGCTCTCCATCCAATGTTGGTTTGGCAGGGGAGTAGGTGCGGTCCCGCTGCACTAAATCCCAGCATGCTACATCGTGTCCGCCTCCATGACCTGATTGAAACATATTCATGTCTAACCATGCTTCTTTGTGTATCCATTGTGAAGTGGAGTTTTCACCACCGGAAGGATGATAAGTAATAAGACACTGATGATTTGTCGCTTCGATAATGCCTCTAGCCATTGCCCGCCAGATGGGTCGCCAGTCACTGCTGTCATTAACAGCGGGCCTGTCGCCACCTAATATCCAGATAATGTTGGGTTCTTTTTTATAGCGATTGCCAATCCATTTTCCATAGGTGTATGCATTGATACTGTCAAATACTACTGGTCCTTCACCCCAAAGTTTTGTTACTTTATCACCCCAGGTTGGCAATAATCCTATAAATAAGTTCCGTTGTCTTGCCATATGAATAGCGCTGTCAACAACTTTAAAGTATTTATCGTTTGGTTGTGCAGGATCTAAATTTTTAAGTGGTACTTCCCCATATTGATTAGGTTTGCGCAAACCATTAAATTCTGCCAAAGCAACTGCTTGTATCACTGTAAAACCTTTGGCTGCCCGGTTGTCAAGGTATTGTTTTATTTCATCCAGTTTAAGACGATGAAATAGCTCCCAGCCTGTATCTCCTAACCAAAAAAAAGGCTTTCCGTCTGCGAATTGAAGATAATGTCCATCTTTGGTAACCTTTAAACGACCGTGTTTAAACAGATCCTGAGCAGAAAGATTTGTAATTAAAACAAAACAAAAAACAAGAAAAGCAATAAAACGCATCTGAATAAATTGAAGCAGAAAGTTAAGGACTTATCAAATTACTTCAAATTAAATATAATAGCATTGAAGATCATAGGTTAAGGATTGACTGAAAGTCTTTGAGCTTGCTATGAACAGCATCCTTCGCAAATACTGACCCCGGTAACGTTTCTGCAGTTTCAAAATCATCCAACACCTGGTCTGTACTTAATTGTTTTCTTGCTCCAATCGTTATTTAAAACAAAGATGCCACCTAAATCGGTGGCATCTTTGTTTTAATACACTACTATATATATTTAATTAAGTAAAGAGACATTAAAAGCCTCTAAACCTTTCTGTCCTTGTCTGGTTTCAAATTCAACCCGGGCGCCATCATTTAGTGTGATGCCGTTTAGTCCTGACGAGTGTATAAAATAATCTTTCCCTTTACTGCTTGTAATAAACCCAAAACCCTTTAATACGTTAAAAAACTTAACTGTTCCTGTTTCTGTCATGATAATTTTTATTAATAATTAAAGGTATCGTTATTATTTAAACTAACAACATGTTAAATGATATTCATTTGTTAATTTGTTTAACAATAAAGTAAATCGTGTTATGACCAAACAACCGTTTATTCTAATTATTGTCTGCTGCTGTGCATATTCTTACCGACAGCCTCTCACTCATCCATACCTCAGCACGATGTAAAAAGTACTAATGTTATCAAATAAGGTAAAAAGTTGCACTGGTCATAATTTTTTTTTCTTAACTAAATTCTATTATTTTTTAAAAAAAATCAAAAATTATTTATTTTACGACCTTGTCAGTAGGTGCAGATAAGGCGAAAGCTATTTTGGATGAATTTTCTTCTTTAACTACCCCGAACAAGTTATAGTGCTAAATCAGGAGCGGAATGAAAAAATATGAAAAAAGATTGATATAAATTTTCCCCCTCTTAGTATGCAGGAGGGAGCCGGGCATTTTGCATTGATAGGTTAAAATTATTTACATAAATAGGATTGGATTATTTCTTCATAACCTGTTACTATGGCTACACTATCGGGTCTAGCTCACATCCATAAGCTATTGAAGAAGAACCAGCCGACGAAATGACCTAAACTTGCATTAGTTTTATGACTTTTGTCTTCTTTAATTAAAAGCTATGACGATAAGCGGTTTTACAATGGTAAGGAATGCAACTAAATTGTATTATCCTATCAAACAGGCAATTTCATCCATACTGCCGGTTGTAGATGAATTTGTCGTAGCGGTTGGTAATTGTGATGCTGATGACCGCACTTTGGAAGAAATAAAAAGTATTGGTTCTGAAAAGATAAAAATAATATATACTGTTTGGGATTTAAAAAAGTACCCAAACGGGATGGAGCATGCCCATCAAACTGACATTGCAAAAGAAGCCTGCACCGGAGACTGGCTGTTTTATGTGCAAAGTGATGAAGTGGTGCATGAAAAATACCTGCCTGTAATTAAGAAACGCTGCGAAGAACTGCTGGATGATAAGGAGGTGGAAGGGCTTGTATTTAACTATCGTCATTTTTGGGGCGATTATAACCATTACCTGGTTTCGCACGCATGGTATGCAAAAGAGATAAGAATTATAAGGAATGATAAAGATATCCACTCCTGGGAATCAGCGCAATCTTTTAGACGGATACCAGATTTTGATGGAATACATTACCGGCAACAGCAAGGAACTTATAAATTGAAGGTGGCACAGGTGAATGCGGAAATATTCCATTATGGATGGGTTAGGCCGCCACAATACATGCAAACCAAAAGAAAGGCTTTTTCGGTAATTCATCATGGAGAAACAAAGGCGGAGCAGGCTTTCAAAAATGAAGAGCAATATTTTAATTATGGAGATTTAAGTAAACTGAAGGTTTATAAGGAAGCACAGCCGGCTGTAATGGAAGAAGTGATAGCAAAATTTTACTGGAGCAATATGCTTTATCCACACCGAAAACCTGATCCAAACATCACACACCGCCATGAGAAGCTGAAGTATAGGTTACTCTCATTTGTAGAACAGTATTTTTTAGGTGGAAACCAAATATTTGCTTTCCAGAATTATATTTTGCTAAAAAGGTGATATCCATTTTTCAACTTTAGGAAGTTTAGCGGTTAAGGCATTCTTTTCGTCCTGCCGCGGCCTCCTTTTAAAACTTATTGGAAGGCTAAGGGACCCGCTTTTCTATAGTGCTACTAAGGCAATATCTGTATAGATTTCCCTTGTAAAAATATCTGCCCATTTGATTTACTGTACAAGTAAGTGAAATAAACTGCTCCACCATCAGCTATTTTATATACAAATTTCATAATATTAGTATTACATGGTGAGTTAGTAGTAGTTCCGGCTTTATGAATTCTGTTAGATGCCTTTTGAAAGGCAGGAGTCTAAGACCTTTATTTTATCCTCGTTCGAAGTCCTTCCCGAATACGGGACAGGCTCTGCGGAAGACTTTTGAACAACCCCAACGCTATTAGCAGAGGAACATGTTGGCAGAACGGGCGTTTGAAGTACGTCATGCGATTTCATATTCCACTTTCATAGGTCGTTCCATTTTTTTTGATGCATTCAACACTTCAATACCTACTATATTTTGGTCACTGTCATAATCAAGTATAATACCCGGCTTTTCACTGTCACTTTCTATTATAGGATTATTGCTTAACCGGATATATAGAATGTCATTTTCTTTGTCATATTTTACTTTCATAATTTTAGATATTTATCAATCTTAGAGGTTTTATAAACAGTTACCGCAATTGGTGGTTGCTTATTCTCATTTACAGAAAGACGTATTAAATAAGATAAGTTATTTGTAACAATTACTTTTTGATATATGATCAGTTCATCTTCCATTACTGTTTAATGCGCATTAGAAAGTACATCTCAACTTCTGACATACTTATATTTCTTAATTGCATTTGCTCTAAGAAATGTTGAGAAAATTGATACATTTTTATATTTTCTCTGTAATGTTTAATATTCATTCCTCAAAAAACGTTGAATAATGTTTGAAAGTTGAAGATACAATACATAACTCAATTAATATTCTTAGGCTATAGCAAAAAATAAGTAGATTTATTGCTGATTTGTCACCCTTTACAAATTACTTATGTGAACTTTATAATAGAAATCTTAATAAA
>JAABUS010005177.1_pt1 | contig 17548 bp, 25 predicted proteins | sample 5560161 | NCBI WGS metagenome assembly JAABUS01 (sample SAMN10711885, study PRJNA513376) | rock metagenome | isolation source: Antarctica rocks | place: Antarctica: Victoria Land, Trio Nunatak nord | collected 2016-01-04
GCACACCTGATCGCTGGATACCCAGGCATCCACACCTCATTAGACTTTCCGGGCGACACCCGTTCAACTGCGAAACCCCGCTGCAGGACCTGGTGCAGAAAGGCTTCATCACGCCGACCTCCCTGCGTATGACGCGATGCTGTTTGCGTGCTTTCCGTGTGAGAGCAACTGTGCAATGTCAACTTCAGCTTGTCACCTCTGACTTTGAATGGTCACTTTGCAGACTTTGTCAGAAACCATGGTGCTGTGCCCAATTTAAGCTGGGACACACACATGCTCTCTGTTACTGGCCTTGTGGACAAGCCAACCAGATTCACCATGGCTGACCTCGTGACAAAGTTTGACCAGGTCACTGTCTCTGCCACCCTTGTTTGTGTGGGCAATAGACGCAAAGAGCAAAATCTGGTAAAGAAGACAAAGGGCTTCAGCTGGGGCGCATCAGCAGTGGGCACTGGTGAGTACCATCACACATGCAGTGCTTGCACCATAACATTGCCTGTCAAGCTGCACATGTTAGCATGGCCTGCCATTGGTCTTGCGCATGCGTCAGTGTGAACCCAGCCATGGCTAACAGATCATACCACAAGCTTGTGGTATACCCAATACGTATATGTGCTGTAGGCACTCCAGACCTGGTATCACAACGCATGCAGTACTATGCCACCTTGACTAAACTGCTGATTAGCAGGTCAATGTTGCAGCTCAGCCATTTGTCTGAAATAGCAGCTCAGAACAACCAGGTTGCAGCTCCGCCGCTCATGTCCAAATTGGTCTGTGGCCTGGTGGTTCCTCACTCTGCATGCAACTAATGACAGTATGATTGATTTCAGCAAAAGTCAGCTGCAGGCTGACAGTGCCATTGGTACAGAATCGGTGTTGTGTGACAGCCCCTCAAGCAAAGCAGCGTATCTGTGGATCTCAACACAAAATAATATTCACTTGGACAAGGCGTCTTGGCAAAAGTATTGCAGGCAAATGGACAGGCGTACGCCTCAGACATCTGCTGCAGAAGTGCTATGCACACAGATACCAAGAAGGTGCACGGCATGTGCACGTGAATGGGGTGGAAAGGGAAGTTCCACTAGGCAAGATGGGATGCTATGGCACTTCAATCCCCTTGTGCTCTGCCAATAACGCAGCTAATGACATCATCATTGCTTACAAGCACAACGGCAAGGCAAGCTCTGCTGAGTCTTATCACTTTGTGAAGGGGCAACACCACCACTTACAGAACAGCTTGGCTGACCAAGATCAGGCCAGCTTTGCACTATGTTGACCAAGACATGTTTGCAAACAAAGGTGTTAGCACAGCTTTGTTGACTGTTGCATATCATTGTTGTAGTGCCGGCATCCTGTCCACTGCAGGCTCTGCAAGCTCTTCAGATTCCTGGGAACATTGGAATCGAGTCTAGATGCAGACAATACACTTTGCATACCTTGCAAAGAATCACAAGCCCCGTGGTCACTTCACACTTGTCGGCCTTTTGCTGTGACTTGTGACCAGCCTCGGTACCTAGTCCTCCAAAAACAACAAACCAGCACATCTGTAATGACAATAATTGTTGTGATCACCCTAGTTTGAGTACAGGTGCTGACTCCAGATCATGGCTACCCAGTCAGAGTGATCATCCCTGGCGGCATAGGCGCTCGCATGATCAAATGGCTGTCAGAGATTGTTGTTTCTAGTACTGAGACTGACAACTGGTACCATTTGAATGACAACAAGGTTTTGCCTGCTGGTGTTGATGAGGAGCGTGCTGCTAAGGAAGGTGAGGCTGTCTCAGCAAGTGCTGTGCCCCTGAATGAATGATGTCATATAATGTGCTTGTGCCTTTTTTATCCTTTTCCATGTGCCATCTCTACAAAAAACTATGAAGCACTGACTAGAAAGACAAGTGACACCTCATGCTCACCATTTGCATTCATGATTGTAATTCAATAGTAACAAGCTCTGTACTGTAGGTATGCAGTCAAGCACTGTTTGCAAATTGTTTGCAGCTGTGTTTGCAAGCAGCAGCACATGCATATGCTGCAAGACACTGTGCAAAGTCACATACAAACATCTCAAACACTGGCATCTCAGCTGAAAGTAGGTTCTCATGGCTGCAAGTTTGGTCATGCTCTGACAGGAGTCAGATGCAACTGACAGTACATTGAAACGCTTGTTGCAATGCAACACAAGCCCGAACAGCTGCTGCAATGCAGCGTTGCACTGGGAATACTCACATGTGCACTGCATGCAAACTAGTCAGTGTTGTTGGAGCGTGAGTAAAATTGCCGGTTGCACCGTTTGAACATGCTGAAATGCAGGATTTTGGTTGAACCCAGACTTTGCCATCAACGAGCTCAGTATTCAATCAATCATCACCAGCCCCATGCATGGCGAGCTAGTCCCATTAGCTGCATCAACAGGCACCACTTACAAAGTCAAAGGATATGCCTATTCAGGTATGTTGGCAGCTGAGGTTCACATCATTTTTGTATGATGATTCAGCTCAATTGCTAGTCCAGGCTTCGTTGCATACTTGGCACTGAACAGCAAACATGTCACAGGCTGGTACATGCACGTGTCAAACCCTGCCGCTCATTTTTTTGATAAGTCACAAAAGCAGCATATGCTCACCCATGGCAGCTCTGTTGCTGCCCACACAAACAACTTCTGATGCATTTGTGCACCACATTGCGCCTTGGACACAGAAGCCCATGTGTGAAGTTTGCAGGAGGTTACTGATATCCACTCTGCTCACCAACTGCTGCCTGCAAATTAGGTTGTACTTGCATTTCAGGCGGAGGCCGGAAAGTGATCACAGTAGAAGTTTCTCTGGATGGCGGGAACACCTGGTTGATCAGTCTCATCACCCGCGGGGAGGTACCTTCAGAGTATGGGAAGCACTGGTGTTGGGTGTTCTGGGAGGTGCAGGTGCCCCTCATGAGTCTCTTTGCAGCTGAAGAGCTGCGGTGTCGGGCTGTGGATAGCAGCAACAATGCACAGCCTGAGAAGTGAGTCAAGTCGTGAGGCTTCACACTTGCATTGAACAACAGACTGTAGCTACAGTGTTGAATACACAGGTGATGTACGATGTACAGGTGCTGCTTGCTTTGTCAGTTGCTCACCTGCTTGCAAACAGGGTCGACAGGCATAGCTTGCTGCATGCGATGCTTTGGCAGCACAGCATACACGCACTCACCTTTACAGCTGGGCAGGATATCAATAGCCACCCTTGCTACCTGGGACATGATGTGTCAATTGCTCTGCATATCATCTCAGTTGTACGCCTGCTACTAGTAAGCGCTTACTGGTAGAGTACTTTATTGTCTCGCTCACCTACTGGCTGCTGTACCACTTGAGGCAGCTGTGCACTGTCCTACAACTAAACAGCGTATCACAACAGAAGGGACTGTCAGCAATAGATTGTTGCTGTAGTGCCTGAGTCAGATGTGCTACAACAGAAGGATCTGTCAGCAATAGATTGTTGCTGTGGTGCCTGACTCAGCTGTGCTACAACAGAAGAATATGTCAGCAATGGATTGTGGCTGTAGTGCCTGACTCAGCTGTGCTACAACAGAAGGATTTGTCAGCAAATTAACAGCTACCCCATGCCCCATGGATGGAAGAGCTATCTCATGCTCTTCCTGTGCCAGCCTGGACACGGCTGACCTCATGACTGTTGTGCTTGCATACAGCTTGCTGTGGAACGTGACAGGCATGATGAGTAATTCTCACTTCCGGGTGAAGCTGCAGCTGAAGGCAGACAGTGCCAACCAGGTTGCTCTACACTGTGAGCACCCCACCAAGAATGGTGCTGAATCAGGAGGCTGGATGGAAAGAGAATCCTTGAGCCTTCAGGTGTGCTCTGTTGAAGGCATTTGCAGTATTCACCAACAGCTGAGACAGGTGCATGGGTGGCAATGCAGCTGATGAGTGGCGCGGCAGCTTTGCTTGACCACCAGCAAATTTTTTGGAGTGTGCCTTGGTGAACATTTGTCTGGCTTGTTTTGAGGCCTTGAGTGATGCAGAGCATTACACTCTCTGCTAGCATGGCTGAAATGCATACAACATGCACACTGCCATTGGCTTGAGCAATCAAGCTAGCGTGCATGAGTAGCATTAGCTTGAGCAATCAAGCTAGCATCTGCATTACAGCTAATATACATGCATGTCACAACTCGAGCTGGAATCATCTAGCTAGTGTGCTATATCTCTGCCACAAACTGCATTATTAGCAATTTATCGTCATTTTCACGCTTATTGTATCATATTGGTAGTCTCATATCATGGTACGCCTGGCACAACTTGTTCTTTCTGACCATTTTGTTTGCCATGCTCACGCAGGAAATCAAGGCTGTAGCAACAGTGAGTGTGCAGTTTGATCTGGCCAGGCTCACATCTTTGCATTTTGCCACACCAAACAAGGCAATACCCATCAAGAAGCTTGCTGCTCATGCCAGACCCTTCTCGGAAGAAGTGGTAAGGCACCAACATCTACCAGAGCAACTTCTGTCCTAATACATTGGTATGGTTGCTCAGCCACGCTTAGCTGCTGTGCTCCACTCTGTACCTACTCGCTCTCCTCCTTGAACACCTTGCTAATGCATTTTTACGCCCTGAGAGCAGCATGCCACCATTGACGGAAGCTAGCTGTCATGGCTGGTTTTGCTTTCATGAACCCCCAGAGGCTCAGCTCAACCTCCATCTTTTGCTTTCATGACCTTACAGGCTCAGCTCAACCCCCACCTTTTTGCCCAACCCACAATATTGCAGCTGGACATGCAGCTGAACGAACTGCTATTGCCAGCACTGGTTGCACTTTGTGCTGTGCGTTGCTCCCCAGCATGAACTCACTCAAACTTGATACGGTGTTGTGTGCTAATGCTCTTTCAGAGCAGCAAGCTTCAAGAACTGCAAGCCTACCTCATGAGCATGCGCACCATGGCATGGCCGTCATCATTTCATCAGCTGACTCATGTCATCACTCTGTCTGTGTTACAAACACATTGTGTTTTCCTTGAGTCCAACTCCTTACATGCAGGAGGCTGAAGCTGAGGGAGTGATGCTGGGGCCAGCCACCCCCCCCTGAGTGGGTGCACCTGCTGAACTATACATAACTAATCAAATGTTCCTGTTTCTACATGTTCTTTGACTGCTCCACATTGACTTGTCAAAGGCTGTACATCACCTGTACGTCAAAGGCTTGCAAGCATCAGCAAAGAAGCAAGGCAGCATCGTTTACATGTCATGAGGCGCAGTTCTGTGGCAGGCGTACTATCAAGGGTGATCAGCATTGCTGCCATGTATCAATAAAGGATGATCCTTGCGGGCAGAGGGAAAGGGTGGTGTAAAGTAGCCTAGGAGTCACTGCATGCTCCATGACTATTACTACAGATATGATGTGCCTGTTCAGCAAAGTTCTGCCGAAGCATTTGCTTCACCAAACTGTTAAGCACAAAAACTGTATCCGTCAGCAGACTGCATTTGCTTTCAGGTACTGGTCTGATAAATATTGGCCGCATGGTTTTCTTTTGTCTGTTGCGCGCTTACAACTTAGTTGAGCAGATTCCCAGGAGTGCTCTAAGAGTATATCATTCTAAGTTACTATTTGTAGCCACCATTGATTTATGTCTGACAAGGGCCTCTGCACTGCTGTTTGCTCAGCACTTGATAGCAACAAAAACCAATGTGAAATCTTGTATTGACTTCTTCACTTGTCCAGCCGTTGTTGTTGCAAGCTTGTTGCACAGCCAAACAGGATGCTTTTGGGTGTGACAGCACCTGGATGCACCATTGATTCACCGTTCACAAGACAGTACACAAATGCCCTGGTGGGGCCACAAGACATGTTGAAGTTGCATCTGCTGCATATGCTTGCTGCCTGCTGATATGTACCCTTCATCACAAGAATGGCAGCTGCAGTCTTTGTCACTTGCGAAAGGTCCAACTCCACACTACAAATCCAGCAGGTTGTGACAGAAGCACTCTGATACCAGAGTGACATCAATGCAGTTGACAGACAGTGCGTACTTCTGCTGTTGGCTTGCGAGCTGAATATGATTACACAAAAAAAGTGTTGTACACTACATGCAGGTGAGTAGGATTGGTGGTATCTTTCCCAGTTCAGAATATGGTAGCAACACTGCCACTCAAGACCGTCAGTGGTGGTATGCTGACACTATAATGATCAAACGTTTCAATAGCATCACACAGTGACTACAAAACAGAGCATAGTTATGTAGAACATTACCCAAAGAGTACAAGAAATAACAGCAAAGTCACAAAGCAGCTAGATCTGATCCAGCAAAATTACAAGGCGGTGATGCTCTCAGAAGTGTTGCTGCTACAGCTTCACTTGCTGCACCCGGTGTACACAGTTGCCACGCATCAGTCAGTAGGTTGTAGTTGTGCTTTGGGATACCCCAAAGTTGCGCTGCCCAGCTCAGTTGCTGAGGTTGAGCTTGTTGACATCAGTCAGACGCAAGTAGTCCACACCACTGGGCACCTGCAACAGCAAATACAGGTCAAGACTGCATTGCAAGGCCGACTGCAAAGCTGTGACACACCCAAGTGTGGTCAGCTTGACTCATGTCAAAATGCGTTGTCATGACATGAAGGTTTAGTGAGACTACCCCAGTCTGTCAGATGATGTCTTCAGCAACATGCAGCACAGAGACCTAAGCATACAAGTGGGCATTTGTCATTAGACGTAGCAGCACTTAGGTCACACCAGTAGGTGAGTTAACCTGCAAGGCGTCAGACAAGTATGTCTCACACAAGGCAGGGTGACAGTATACCTTGCAGGAGTGGTGGTCAGGAAAGTGCTTTTTAGCATCCTCTGGTGTGACAGTGGGCAATAGGAAAGCCCACCCCTTCTTGCCAATGCTGTCGTGATTGTATGGCCAGTTGGCTGGGGTTGCCTGCAATGTTGAACTGACTTGATGACACATTTGAGTCATGCTTAGGTTGGTAGAAACATCCAGCAGTGCCACTTGTTTTTGGACATGGAGTTACATGGCCGATGGTGCAATACAGTTGTTTGCATGATGTGAAGGGGATACCATGAGAAGCATGTGACAGAAGGCACCCAGCAAGACAGTGCACTGTGTCTGCAGTCTATGCATTACGCATGAGTGATTGGGCGGCACCAAAAGTCATAGCATGTAATAGCTTGCCAGAACTTATAGACTGAACACATAGCCTCAATAAACCAGTGCAGCAGCGCAAGACAGCACAAGACAGCGAGAGCATGCATATGCTTGACTTTGCACAGCATGACCAGCAAAGCAGACACATGGGTGAGAGCTCACAATAGAGTGCTTGGCAGACAGCTGAAGTGCATCAATACATCGCACAATCTCATCCATGTTGCGTCCCACAGAGGCAGGGTAGTTCAGGGACAGCTTGAGCTTCTTGTCAGGGCCGATGATGAAGACTGCTCTGATGGTCAGAGGCAAGTCATTGCTGTCCTTGTTTCCAGGGTCCAACATGCCATACCTGCAAGTTTGTACTGCTTTGAGAATACACATGGCATACAGGCGTGCGCAACCCTGATCAGGTCAGCATACATGTGCACACAGCTGCCGGTTTGTATCAGCAGACTACAACGTGCTGAACTATCCACAGGGCTGGGAGACAGGAGGGTACCACGCTGTGTGAGGCAACTTGTCTAATGGGCTCTTGCCAAACGCTAGAGGGCTAATTGCAAAAAGCTACCGGCATGAGATGGTGCATGACATCCTAGCCTGTGGCAACGAAGATTATCATGTGTGCAAAGAGAGAGTATCAGACTTACTTGACAGCAATGGACCTGTCGGCATCTCCAATGATAGGAAAGTCGATGGTGACCTTGTTCTCACAGTGGGCCACAACATCATTTAACCATTTGTTGTGGCTGTCCACCTGGACCGCAGCACCAATTTTTGAAGACTAACGCCATGAGCAGATAGCATGGGAAGTACGACGCAGCACCAACAACCGTGTTGGCGGTCAAAAGCAGCGTACGCATCGGTTGCAGCACACAGAAGACTCACGGGATCTGCTGACAAAGTAGCCAACTTCACGTTCTTGGCCGCGAGCTCGTCATACTTCAGGGCAAGGCGGCCAATCTCGGTGGTACACACAGGCTGCAATCGGCACAGACAGTACTCAAGAAGGCGTCAAGCTCTTGCGGCAAGACGTGTGCGACCAGTTGAAAAAGGAATTTTGAGGCAGTCTGGTTACGGTACACACCGTGAAGTCTGCAGGATGAGAGAACAGGATTGCCCACGAGCCCTCGATCCATTTATGCCAGTCCATTGGCCCTTGAGTTGTGTCGGCGTGAAAGTCAGGGACAATATTGCCGAGACGCAAAACCTAATCATAGTCAGTGCGACAATATTGATCGGTATGCGCTTGTGTACAAGACTTTCACAGCTTAGCAGGAAAACGACGCTAGATCATACCCCATCGGACGAGCTCTCCGGGTAGAGCTTGGCGTACAGCTCGGTGCCGGACTTGACGTTATAATCAGTGTTACACATGGCAACTGCAGCAAGGAAATTCAAGCCAGGTACAATGCTGTGAGACAACTTGTCACGATATTCACCGCTTTCTCGCCGTAGCGCGGCTTGTTCTTGTCAGTAACGACAGCAAAGCTGCAGCAAAGTGTTCAAATGATCTCAGCAGATGTGGATAAAGGGTTTACTAGTAATGAGCGGGATGATCCTGTGTGATGATCCAAAATTGGGCCTTTTGGCTTGTACAACCTGGCATAAGGGGCAAACCCTTGATGCCGTTTTGGTCCTGAGAGATGCTTTAGATGCTGATCAAGATGCCAGAAGCAGCACTCATCAATGACAAGAAAGCACCATGATGATGCCAAAACACAGCAGAAAACATGCCAGAAGCAACCTGTTAACAACTCTCTACAGCATTTGACAGAAGTTGCAAGAAATGTCATGCTGTGGTAGACCTGCAGGTGTTAATTACAGCTCCTAAGTGTGTCCACCCACCATCTGAGCTTCTTGAGCTTTCAAGGGAGAGAACTCCTTTTGCAATATCCATTTCTCATATGCACCATTGTCAGTGCCTTCCCACTTAGCTTTGGCATGCTTGAAAGCTGCCAGATCTGCAGGAAGCTCTGCTGGTCTATCTGCATACGACTTCAGTCCTGAAGCCTGCACAGCATAGACATTATAGATCTACTCTTTGGTACACCATGATATAGCATGCAATGCAGGGCTTGTCCTGAAAAAGCCCTGATGCAGCAATGGCAGGACACTTGACAGGTTCACAAATCAGATTGGAGGTGTAATGTAGCTTTCATTCTCTGCCAGTCCAGTCCCAAGGAAAGCATTGGATAGGCACTTCCCGTCAATGATGTGACAGCCAGGAGTCAAACTCACCATTTCAGCAGCCAGAATCTGCTGCACACGAGGAATACGGCTGGCCTCGTAAGCTCTGAGGCTGCCCTGGGTCAGCCCACCTTCCTGAATGGCTTGCGCCAGCTCTACAGCATCCTCAAGAGCCTGATTCACTCCTTGCCCTGCAACATGCTTTGTCCTGACCGCTCAGACTTCAGTAGCAAAAAACTTGGCACATGAGACGGCTTACCACATGCCCTGGGGGAAATTTTATACCCACTGCAGCCAAGCCATTGCCAGGCATCACCAAGCTGAGAAGGTCCATTTACCATTAGGTATGTTGCTCATGTGGTGTGGCATTATGGAGGCACATGGGACGTGTTCTGTACCAACAGCAGACAACCATTGTGACTAGTAAATTTGGTTGGGCAGCCTGCCATGTACATCACCTTGTGCCAGTCCAAAAAGGGCATACGGATGCCTCATGCTGCCTTTTGAGCTGCCTGCCAATTGTGGGGCACCCACATGAGGTGTGTGAATGCTGTCAATTTCTGTAGCTGTCATCTCAACAGCTGCTAATGGACTGACAGTCAACTGCGGACAGAGCATGCATAGAAGCAAGTGTGGCATACCTGAGGCAGGGCGCATGGGATGAGCAGCATCCCCAACAAGGGTCACCCGGCCCTTACCCCAGAATCCCTGGGATAGGCTGTCGGGGTGGCGCACATGCATGTTGTGCTCCAGCACAGTTGACTCGTCAGTTGCATCAATGATGTCTTTGATGACCTGAGCATTGTTGCCCCACACTCTTCGACATCTCTGCAATGGTTTTCAAGTGGTCATCCAGCAGATGTGTGAGCAAGCTACATGCATCTCTGCAAGCCTGTGTCAGCTCAACAGCAGCTGTCAAAACTGGGCATTACATTGGTAAGCTCTGTATGGCAGCAAAAGCTTGCTCCTTGCGGTGCAACAAAAATATATGCAGGACAAACAGTCTGGCGTCTTGCAAATGAGGAGCAATGTGATGCATCACAGAATAGCATTCACATCTACCAATAAGCAATGACTCAGCAAGGGAAGACCGCAAGATTTGGTGGGATAGTACAGCAGTCAAGAGTTACAAACTCATGAACAGACATACCTCTGATGCAGACAAATCAGTGGCCTTGGCAAGTGGTAGGCCAGGGCTGCCATTCAGATGTCGCTCAGCCTGAGTAGCTGCTGACTTGTCCTGTGTTCCTTGCTGAGAGTCAGTAGACCCAGTCTTGGCTGCAATGTCCTTTACTTCTTGCCCATCCCCTTGAGCTTCACCCCTCTTGCCTTCTGGAGGGTCCAGCTTGCCTTTTGCATCTGCCTTAGGCCCAGTGGGACCGGTCTTTGCTGACAGCCCAACCTCCTCCAGGCATGACACAGGCGCCCCTACTGTCCAGACATACTGGTCATTGCTGATTGGGTAGAAGGTAGCTATTATGCTGCCTTGCAGGAAAAAGTGAGACTCTCCTTTGGGCAGATCTAAAGAGGAGAGCCGTGCCCGCCAAATTACTGTGCCCTGCATTCATGCAGCAACCCAGCATTTGTACAAGACGAAGGCTGGACATACACTGTCATGAAGCACAGGTGCAGACAAGAGCATCACAGTGTGTACGGTATGCTGGGCATGCTTTGTGCCTGGCAGCTGACAATGTTTCCCATTCAAAGCATGCAGACAAGCAGTTGCACAAGGCTCATGTAAGACATGCCTTGCGTACTGTCAGTTGCTGGTGCATGTAGTATGCAACAGCAAGCTGTTACATTGCATGAGTGCAACAAGGCCTGCCACAGCAGAGCATCAATACAGGACTCTGGAGACATAACAGAATTTAGGATCAAGTGAGCCAGGCAGTCTGTCATGTGCGGGCATCCTGTTGCGTATGGAAGTCCCAGTTGCTGTACAGGCAGCCAGTCCATTGTATATGTGTTAGGTGACCAGCCTTGCAAAAGCAATTGTATGTGGCTCAGACAGCTTACTGTGAAGTCTGGCAAGCCATCTCCAAGAGTCTGCTGACGCACTTTGCTGAAACAGCCGTCAGCACCAACCACTATCTTGGCATCAACAGACGTACCATCTGTAAAGTGCAGCTCTACATGGTTGTCATGCTGTTGCAACTGGGAAAAGCGCTTGTTGAGGTGAATAACGCCAGCTGGCAGATGATCAGCTAGACCATCTCGTAGCTCTGACCAGCCCATAGGTGCCTGTTCACTCACACCATACTTGGTTTTGCCGGAAGACATCTTTGAGGAGTTCAGCACCTTGCCTGCATGCAAGCAAGCACAGGCGGTTGATGCCCATCACTTCCCGCCTGTCTGGACACTGCTCTAGTATAGTTGAAACAAGTGTGCTGGTGCATGGGCTTTGAATAATGAGGGCAAAGAACCTGTTGCCAAGCAGTAGTGCAATTTGATCTATGCCGAATGCTGGTGATTTACCAACGTGCATTCTGACAAGACAAGAGCTGGCAGCGCTGTGCATCTTTGGTCATGCTGTACCATCAAGGCTGCGCATGACACCAGTGTGCAGCGAGCAAGTCAGCTTGGCAATGCTCTGACACAGCTTGCTGTCTATTGCATCCAATGCTGCAAAGCCGTTCGACCTCATTGCCAAGCCCGCACCACATGCTTCAAGTCTTGGGATGTGATCAAACACCTGCAAGAAACATATAGCTACTGAGCAGACCTGGCCTGGACACCTACTGCAAAGGTTGTGGCCTGAGTCGCCCTGCACAAGGCCATCAGCCCATGCAAAACTACTGCAAATTATTGCAGCGTTTTCCTCAAGGGCTTGTGCAAAGTCAGCATTTTGCCTGAGTCACGAGCAATGCTGACCTCGACACGCAAAGGCTTTGATCTGCACTGCAACAGAGCTGCAGCTGCGCTCAAACCAGCTGGTCCAGCCCCTACAATTGCAACGTCAAGCATTTGAACTTTGCTGATAGGCCAGAAAACAGGGGGGCACAGGCTAGAGTACGTCTTGGCCCAGCAAACTGCCTCCAGCTTCGCATGCAACTTCTGACACATGGCTGTCAGCTGGGCTATCAGTCAGTCATTGCATCAGAGAAGCAAATTCGGTCGTGGCCTGTGTGTGCGACAAGAACGGTCAAGCTACAAACGGCACATTCAACTCATTGTGCAACGGGTTTGAGACAATGCTTTCCCCCCGTTTCACTGCTCCCAACAGCCCACAGTGGGTCTGAGGGCTTCGACATGCCGTCCAGATCAAGCCAGATCAAGTTTACCACAGGTTTTGTGAATAAGACACCCACATGCATCTGTCAGGAACGGAAGCACGCGTTCTTTTTGGCCTATGCGGAGCTGGGATAGCTTCAGGTCTGGCTTTGCTTCTGCACCAGCAGGTGTGGCAAGACTTGCTGGGACAGCTTTGATGGCACCATTGTAAAGCCCTCAATACAGTCTATTCTGACTGCAGTCGAGGTCCGTTGGAGCTCAAGCCTCACACACATACGACCACCTGATGGGGACATGGATTAGAGTAAGCTTTTCCCAACAGTCGCAGGCTTTGTTGACCAAATTGTCTCTGCGATTTGGTCTGGTCACACAGCCAGGTAATTAGCTCAATATTCAATATTCAGAGGCCCTGCTGTACACTGCAGGACAAAGAGGCATCTGATAGCTTTGAAAACGCCATGACAGTGATGAAGATTAACCCTTTCCTGAAGACCGCCATGCGACAGCTGAAAGGCATCAGACTTGAACAAACTGATGATGCGGTGGTGCTTAACCTGCTTAGCCGCTTCCCTTGGTTCAAGGTAGCAATGCGTGCTCCTGTTGAGCAGGCCACATTGCAGTGCTCCATAACCTCTGCAATACACAACTTGATTGATGCACAAATAGTGCATTGCTCCCTGTTGTCAGCAGTACAAAACAGGATGTCATTGTATGTTTTTGATGCAGCTGCAAGAACGATACCCATGGTCTGGACGCTCTGTGCAGCTTAGAAGGCGGGACTTCAGGCGAGGTCAGATGTTATGCACACTCTCACAGCTGGCAGTGTACACAGCATATGTTTTGGCTTTTCTGACAGGTGCATGACCAACCCAGTGATCAAAGGTTGCAGTCTCAGTCTGCATCTAATGCCTATTTGTGGTCAGCAAAGTCGCTATGAATGGGCCTTTGTCTGATCATTGTCATCATGGTGATTTGCAAGCCAACTTCAAAGTGCTGACACAGCAGCGTGACTTGCAGGCAAAGCTAGTGGTGCGTTGAGTCAAGACGCTGATGCATTATGGATTGAGCAAGTTTGGAGGGACCCTGTGGGTGGCCATGGGTCAGAGTGTGCATGGTCCCCTCAGCCGGGCACCTTGTATGTCGACAGTACCATCCAAGTCCAAGGCAAGACTGCACAATATCGGCAGGTGTACCGAGCTCAAGCCTGAGAAATCTACAAACTTTGTTTTAAGCCGCTAGAATTGTTATTTGGCATGCCAAAGCATTCCACACAAGGCAGTTGGTGCAGCAAGTAGTGCAGATCTAGGAAACATGATTGTCATGTGATGCAGGTGTGGTTTGACACTGCCATATGCATACTTCTGTGGCGTGTTGTTGAGTATGCAGATGCAGGGTCTGTTGTCCTGTTGCTTTTTTTGAATAAGCTTGTTGTACAATAGCTGCAGCCGTCATTAGTGTGCTCAGAAGCATGGCATTGTCTGTTTACAGCTGTGGCGGAGATCATTGCTTTTTGGACTGTTTCATCTTGTGCACAGCCAGACTACTGTTTGTGCACAGTAGTCTTTGGCGCACACTTGTTGATACAAGACCAGCTGTGTTTCTATGTTTGCTCATTAACAGGCATAACAATTTCTGACAAAGCTGGTGTCTGTTCTGTCAACACTGATCATCTATGAAGCAACAACACAGCATGAAGACTGTCAAGTTGGTCTGAGATGCTGCATCAGCTTCAGCTGGGCTCTAACGAAGTCTACTATACCAGGAAGCGGATTTTTTGAGCTGGATGACTCTGGCTGCATGTGTCTCAGCCTCCTGTATTCCAATACAGTCAGTCTTGCAGAAACACCAAGGCTGCGTCAAGCTGCTCAGATCACCAGTGCTCACGTATACAGCTGCACAACAGTAATCTCTTCAGAGCCTATACTGGACCACAGGCTGTGCACGTCGATCATGGCTTCCTGGCTGACCAATCGGTGGCAGCAGCCTTCTGTCTCTGACCAGCTACACATGCGTATGTACATGTGCATATATACATGCATAACTTGCAAGTTGTCAACATTCATATTTGTTCACGAACAATGATGATAATATATTATCATTGTCTGGTATTGTTTGCATGCAGCTTATTAAAACACCGGTGGTATCGTGTTTGTCCGCATGCAATGGACATGTCGATGGTACTCGCTGATGCTGCAGCTCAATAGGTCTGAACAGCATATCCTTTGTGTCTGAGTTCTGCCTCAATGACACACTTTTGACTCGACTCCGGCCTACATACATCGCTGTTGAATCTTTTGACATGCCTCTGTCAGCACGTGGAGATACACCTGCTGTGAGAAACATCATGCTGTTTGCTTTCAGCAGCATACAACATGGAAGCGCAGCCAGACATTGACATTACAATGGGACAGTCGTGTCTTAAAAAATACAATCACATAGTAATCAGCATACAAGTCAAGTACCCCACAAAATCACTCCTCTGAGTGATGACCAGTCATGCTAACACCCTTGCATTAAGCAAATGCCAAAGTGACTTTGGTCTCCAACGTCTGCAGCTGATGACAGGCAATGGTGTCGGAGGGGACTTCCTCACAGAGAGCCGATGTATGGTTGTTGACCACACATTTATGGTGTGAGGCCGTCTTGCGCATGTTTCATGTAGTGCTACTGCAAAGCACTCACCCCTATCTGGCCCATGCCAGCTAGCTAGTGCAGTACATAAACCAGCTCATCATGAATGTAGCAATACTGCCCTGTGCCTGATTTGAAAAGCTCTACCGAAAGCATAAGATACAACTCTTTGGTGTACATAGTGTCAAGCTGAGCACCGCACATTAACTCATGCTGATTACACTAAGACGTCCACAAGAGAATGACATGGATCACGTTGGCCCTATTCAGTGAATGCATTCTTTGTGAGACATAGCATTGCCTGAACATGCAAAAGCCTGCAGGTGTTTTGATCATAGCCTATACATGCCAAGAACGACATTGGTTGCACCACAGTGTATAGATGTCACTGCCATCCACAGGCATCAGCAGTTTTCTCTCTCCTGGAGCCGTCGGATGCTACACTCAACCCAAGCTGTAGTTGCTGGCAGCAGTCAGGGTTGCTGTGTAGATGTCTCTTCATGCAGCCCGAAGCTGTGGCTGACCTTGACTAGAACAGCACGGCAGCCTTGCTACCCCAATTAGGATTGAGGTTTGAGGCCACACGCAGCAAGTAGAGCTTAGTGCAGGGAACTGAGGGTAGGAGCCAAAGACAGGGGCCCTGAAAAGGGTGTCAATGACGCCAATGAGTCCATCAGCTTTGGCATGAAGACTCAGCCCAAATGCTCATTGCCACTGAGTGCTGTTTCCACAAAGAGCATATGCTTGGGCACCACTTGTTCCAGGCGATAGTACAAGAACCTACGGTGTTGTTGCTATTATGAGACTCTCTAGCCATCTCTCAGCGTCCCTTGTGACTCAGCTTTAGCAGGCTCTGCGCCAAGCAGCTCCTCTGATTTGACCTCAATCACCACTGATTGGTCGTCTGAAGCTGCTTCAGCAAGCTCAGTGTCCGCACTGACATGCTGCAAGTCTGACACACTGCTGTCAGGGCCTGGAAGTGGCATCCGCCACCATAGGGGAATGCCACACCAAGTAAGCTGTTGTGACGCTTGCTTCTGGGACTTGGCTTCGGACTTGATCTTGTAGAAGCCTCTTGTGGGCAGGTGGGCGCCTGTCAAGCTTTGGCCCTCCCGCTCCTCAGGGCTCAGCTGTGACAGACGCTGCATATCTGCAAGGCGCATGCCCATGTGCCGCTCCAGCACAGCCTGCACTCAGCAATCGTCAATGAGGTTTGGGCCTGTGCCAAGCTGCTTGCAGGTCCCAAGCAGCTCAGTCAACAAGCCTTCTTTGCTGTGAAGACAAACAGTCACTCACAGAGAGAGATGTTGCTTCCAAGACAACCCAACGAAGAGAAGTCTCTCCTGTAGCCAGGTTAAACATGGATGCATGGCAAGTGACACTGTTCTGTGGCAGAAAGAGCGCACGCACATGCTGACCAGCATACAGCATGCAACTGCACAACGTTTCAACATTGCACATGGTCAACAGCTGAGGCAGAAGTTTTCAGGGGAGCTCAGGTGTGCATCAAGCCATAATCGCTCTGTCCATGCGTTCATCTCCCCATCATTCACTCACGCACTTTGGCAGTTTTGCATGCAATTTTCAGCTGCAGCAAGTATCCTCCATCCCGACCAGCTCAATTATGGAGTGCTCACAGACTGTGTCAGGGAACAGCAGCTCTTTGGCATACAGAAACGTCACTGATTTATTCACACCTGGGGATTAGAATCAGGCGTTTTGTAACATTGTGGATGTATCTTAGAAGGGACAGTGCAGGTATGAGAGCTTGCCTGCAACCTAGGAGCAGCCTCCACCAGCCTCACAACACCCTCCATCCCGTCTGAAAAGCCCTTGCAAGTGAACTGCGCCAGAATGACAGCCATGATAGCGTACTGGTAGCTGCTCAGCAAGTGCTTATCCACGCTTTGACCTGCACCCCAGCAGAAGCTGCTTATGGCCAGAGAACTTTCTGCCTTGAGTCTGTGCCATACAGTGATGCCCCTCCAGCAATGCTGCTTTGCTTGCCAATACGTCACAAAGAGCTGCGAGAATGCCGAACAGGGAAGCACGTCAGGTGCATGCATGCATGGTTGCGCGCGCGCACACACACACACACACACATACACACACTCACTCATGCGCAGGCGCCCACACGCATGTACACACACCTGCAAGACTTGCTTGGAGTGATGCTTCTATGGAAGACGGTGACACCATCATGCGGCCCCCATCGTTCACAATGACCCGGTGACCAGGGCGCTTGTACAGGAAGAGGAACTTGCCCCCTCTGGTCACCACATCCTGTAACACAGTACACTGTGCATTGGATACTTGGTGAGACACACCTTGACTTGATGTGAAACAAGCAGGTGTACATTTT